>Ga0129311_1001668_pt1 | contig 15216 bp, 17 predicted proteins | sample Go1ome_FD_94435 | JGI IMG/M metagenome (GOLD analysis project Ga0129311, IMG submission 94435) | Western lowland gorrila individual fecal microbial communities from Wisconsin, USA - Go1022B metagenome | ecosystem: Host-associated > Mammals > Digestive system > Large intestine > Fecal | place... | reverse complement strand
TTATCATCCTTTGACACTAAGACAGGTTTGCCTTGGGGTTTTATAACCATTGACCCCAGAATTTCTTCAAATTTCTTTTTTCCCATCATCTTCTGCATCTCAGTCACGCCCAGCACCCGTTTCTCATACGGGTCATACCCGGCGGCAACTGCTGCTTCTGCGACAGATTTCTCACTGGTGTACTTGCGGATGGAGCGGCCTTCCACCAGCTTATAGCCGTTCCACTTCTTACCGGCGACCGCTTCCTGTAGGGCATACTCTTTCACATCGTTTGCCCAGCGCAGGAGATTGTCCACCTTTTCCAGAATCTCCACGATTTCCTCGTCCGAAAGTAGCGGTGGGGCTGCAAATTCATAGGCAGCCAGTTCCAGATTTTTCTTTGCCCGCTCCCGGCAGATATGCCGTGCCTTACAGAAACGGCACCAGTGACCGGCATGAAACTCGCCATTGCCCTCGTCCGCTTCCAGAGCGGCCGGCTTCAACACATGCTCCGCCCAGTCATACAGGTCATCACGGGAAATAGAATCTACAGAAATGTTTGCCTTCCGGGGCTGATAGATGGTCATCTGCACCGTGTCGATGTCGTACAGCGGGTCAAAGATTTCCAACGCTCCCAGTGCGTAAATTCGCATCTGGGTATTTCCGATTGCAGAAACCTCCACTCCCAGACCGTACTTAAAATCGACCACATTCAGGACACCATCTGCGATGATGATGCAGTCTGCTGTGCCGAAGCCGCCTTTGACAAAGCGTTCATACTGGATCTTCTGCTCCACCAGCACGACAACATCCTTTGTGCGCTGCTTCGCTTCCTCTACCAGTTCCATGACATAATCCCGGTAGCCATCTGCGCACTCCTGCATTTCCGGATTATAATAAGTAAGGTTCTCCACTGGGCAGTCCATCTTCTGCCCCAGAGCCTTCTTCAGTTCATACTCGCACACCTCATGGGCATCCGTGCCCTCCTGTGCAAAACTGGTCGATACATCCGGCATATCGGCACAGAGCTTTGCACTCGGCGTACAGTTTATCCAGCGTTCCGAGCTGGATGGTCCTTTCTCAGAATGCGCACTCACAGATTCTCTGCCTCCTCCATCAATACGGCGTAGTCCTCCGGCTTGATCTCGGAAAGGCGGTTTGCTCCGTGCTTGACCAGAAGTTCACGCACCTCTGCGGTCTTACCACCAGAGGAAAGGCTGGAAAGCTTCTTGCGGACATCTGCCATCGTGTACTTCTTCTCCGGCTTCTTTTCCTGCTTCGGGGGTTCTTTCTTCTCCTCGACATCAAAAGGCACATCGACCTTTTCTTCCTTTTTGCTCTCCGCCGGGGCTTCCTCACCCGCCAGCTTCTTCAGGTCCTCTGCCAGAACGGAATAATCCGCCGCCAGCTTCAACAGCAGTTCCTTATTCATCGTCCTCATCCTCCTCTTCATCATCTTCCAACAGGTCAAAAGCAGTGCGGATGACACGATCCACTGTACACTTCGGAATGCCCGGTTCCAGTTCGCACACCGCATCGATCAGGACCTTCAGATCCTTCTCGCGCTGTGCTTCCTGGTCTTCGCAGAGACCAAATGCCTCAGCAAACTTGTCGATTGCATCCATAGCACACACCACATCATTGATGGCCGCACTCATGAGTTCCATTGCCTGCATCTTCACTTCGTACTCGTTCTTACACATAGTTTCTATCTCCTTTATTTGTTTTCCGGGGCTTTCCTGCCCCTTTCACATAGCCAGATTTTCAGGCTTTTTTATAACCATCTGCATCAGACTTTTTTCATCTTTACCGGGATGTTTTTCTTCCGGGCGTACTCCAACTCCTGCTTCATGCCCTCCGAGAGATCCGTCCCGATCACCCACATCTCATCTGCCTCGTCCAGCCACAGACTGCCGTAAGCCATGCCGATGAAACGCTCAAACAGCTGGTCATCGTTGAGCATCTGGGTAAAATAGAGATGCGGTGCCAGCGGCAGAGACCCGGCATCGATTGCCAACCGGCAGGCTGTCTGTGCCCGTTCCACATTGCGCTTTCTCTCTGCCTCCGGGTTTTGTCCGGTCGGGCGATACGGCGAACAGATAAACACTTTCTTCATTTTTTTGCGCTCCTTTCCGGGGGCTTTTCGCCCCCTTACGCTTAGTCAGATTTTGGGGCAGGAATTATAACCCCATCCCCTTACGAAGATTTCTGAGTGCTGCATCCAGATGCTTATGGACCATCGGCTGAGAACAGCTCATCTTTTTTGCCATCTCCGCCTGTGTTTGATCCGGGTCTTCATAGAAGGCGTACTGGATCACTTCTTTCTGCTTGTCCGTCAGCTTCTTCTTGGCTTCGGCCAGCTTTCTGCAAAGCTCCGCTTCGCGTTCTTCTTCCTCCTGCACCTCCGTAAAATCCCTCGTGACAGCTTTGTTCTCCCAGTCCGTACCATCGTTGCTCAGGCTGAAATCGCTGTGGCTCTGTTCACGACTGTCCATGTTATGATCGAGCCGGTGAGTACCAATGACATCCAGCGGCATCGCCCACGGACCATTCATGTACTCTGTTTCCGGCACGATCATAATGAGGTGCTTCTGGTTATTCCGGTCGGTTTTGATCCGGTGTTCACAGCCTGCCGTAACATTCAGCCCACCCTCATCTGCGTAAACACACGGATATTCGATCTCCGTGCAGCGGTCTACTGCATAAACAGTGGCATGACCATTGCGGCTGTAGATAAACAGACCATTCTTATAAATAATGAAGTGCGCGCCGGCCACATCGCCCTCGAACACGATCTCCTCATCCGAGCTGCGCAGCTCCTTTGCAGTCGGGAGCTTTGCCAGTTCCTTCGTGCTACCGACCAGTTTCTTCAGTTCCATAAAAGTTGTCTTGTTATTGATTGTCATATTGAAATCTCCTTTTTCGCTGAGCGAGGCGAAGGAGATTCCAAGAAAAAAACGGACTGGGTAGAGACTTTACCCAATCCGTCCACGGAGCCTGTCTGATTGATAGCATGGCGAATTAAGGGTGGTCTCTACGGAGATGCTCGGATGGCTTATCCATCTTTGCATCCTCCGTATGAAAACATCCTTCGCCATTTGCGCTTTAAATTTCAGGCTCAGTTATTTTGTTTTTATTCAGCTTCCTTTGGGATGACTGGCTTGCCACCCACAGGCTTTCGCTGACTGCCCTTCACTATGTACTTCTCCACTAAGGTGCTCTTGCTTTTTGCATTTGTTGCTCCTCCTTTCTAACCTGCCAGATTTTCCGGGTGGTTTTATAACCACTTCGGAAAAAGTTTTTTTATTTTCCGTGTTACCGTTTTTCTATGGCTCTGGTTTTTTATTGAAGAATATGATATGATTATTTCAGGAGTGTTTGTACTGGTTTGTATGTGTTACGCACCAATTTTCCTACTGCCTGGAATCACTTCTTTGCTCTTTACAAGAATAATCTTGGTGTTCCTCTCGCTACGCTGCAAGTGTTAGCGGAGTTAGCCGGGTTAGCCATTTTGAAAATCGAGGACAATCATGGAAAAACAATGTACACCTTATCTCTGTGGCGGTGTGTTTTTCTTATTGCTGACAGAGGCAAAAGGAAAACCCGCTTCTCGCAGACAACTGCAAAGCGGGTTAAAAGACCGTGTTTCAAATAAAAATATACTCGAAGCACTTATTCAATTTATCATGCCATCTTTCCTTCAGCCTTCAGCCGGAAAGACTTTTGAAGGCGATACATCAGACTATCGAGCGTGTAAGGTTTCACGCGGATTAAATCTTCCTTTTGATGATGACACAGAAATTGTTGGATTTGACAATCGGGTCAAATCACAATACCAAAGCGTGGTGCACCAAATGGATGCCCTCATTGACAATTTTCTGCGTACTGACTCTGATGAAAAGATGCGTTGGCTTATCCAGGCAATTCTTACTCTGATTTCAGAAGATCACTCTATCACCGATGACACTCTTTTTTATCTTTCTGAATCTCCAATTTCTAAAAAAGAGCTTCTGGTCCTCGACCAATACTGTCTTTCTTCGCTTCTTCTTGCTGTATGGCACTATATTGTTGTGAATCGTCCAAATAATGAAAAGGGGCGTGCAACTTTTGAACAATTTCACGCGCGTGCAGATGAAGTAGGTGCCCGTTGGAAATTTATTAGTCCGATTGGTAAAACTTATCCGAAGCAGATCAAATTTGATCTGTTCTCTGTCAAATCCGAAGAAATGCATGAAGAAAGCAGCAGGCATTCTGCAAAACGCACTGACTACAGCGAACCGATGGTTGAAGTCTATGAAGCCCCTGTTACTGATCCGATGACTGGTGACCGTATCCTTGCACAGTTCCATGTCGAAGCAAGAGACGGCGGCATTGCGGCCGGCATCGTGTACGGTGGCATCAATATTGGAGATCGGAGGAAGAAAAACGATGAGTGACAATGAAATTGCAAAACAATCACGGGATTTGCCATCTATCAATGTTCACGCAGAACATGAGGGCGTTGCCATAGGATATACAGATTCTGTAAACACAACCTTAAATGTGATACTGGTCGATGGAAAAAAGAGCACGCTCAGTAAAGACTACTATGCTTTATTGATGGGATATGACCCCTTTGAGAAAGACTATGTGCTGGTTTCAAAAGACCGGGCACTTACGGAATACATACAAAATGATGTCAAAGCGAAGTTTAGTGGTTTGACCCCAGAGGCGATTGCCGCTATCAAGGAAATTCCAGCCGTCATAAGCTGCGAGGCAGATGGCACCGAAACGCAGCAGGCAGTGTTCGCTTTCATCAAAGATATTCGGATTCAGGAAAATGGAATCAAAGTCTACTTTCAGAAATATTTTCCATTTCCATATTCCATACTTCGCGCTTATCAGCAGGAGCTGGCGCTTCATTTGTTTGAATACACACGCACACATTGGACTATTAAAAATGTCGATTTGATTGAGGTGCTTCAAGATGCCGGAGTCTTTCCGGGGAGGTAGCGTAAGATGGCTGATAATTTAATTACTACCGATCACAACTTACCTGTTCAAGCATCTCAAATGGCGGTCACAGCAAGTGGCAACGGTGTAGCCGCGGGCATTGTTCAGGGCAACATTAATATACATAACGCCAATTTTGACCTTACAGCTGAGCAGGCTTTCGCCATGGTTGCAAAAATGGCTGGGATTAAAACAGAATCCCATGCAGCCGAATGGGCACTGCTCAATACTGACATTTTTAATGTGTTTGTCATCGAAAATGAACGATATGACTGCGGAGCTTTTTGTATTGACAGGAAAACTGCACTGCAAAAGAACACCAGTGCCCGATACCGTAACCATTTTAAGCCATTGACTCCTGCGCTTATTTCGGAGCTTCTAGCCATGCCATGTTTGTTTGCCAGCCGTAATCAGAATTTCAAGACAGCCCTGCCATACTATCCTGCTTTCGTAGGAAAACTGACAGAAATCGTCTGTCAGGGAAACACGATCAAATTTAAATTTATTACATGCGGTCAATTTTACCAACAATATATTAATGATAACATCCATACATTTGGCCTTCTTTCTACCAGTGTCAGAAATCAGCTTGATGAAGAACACTGGTGCATCCGACAGGGTAACCTGCTCCAGATTGCTGCAAATGTGGGAATCGAAATCAGATAAGGAGAATCCTATGGAAGAATTAAAAGATAAATGGTTTAACATTGAAGACATTGCCGAGTACCTGAGTATCACTCAGGATACAGCTCGGACATGGGTAAGAGACGGGAAGCTGCCTGCCTATAAAGTAGGAAAACGATATAAATTCAAACTCAGTGAAGTGGATGAATGGGTACGAGAAGGAAAGATAAAGGAGTAGAACGGATATGAAAAAGGTACGAGTACACATCGCAAAAACAACCGTCAATGCCCCGACCTACAGTAACGTGACCTTTGAACCGACATTGATCAATTTCTTTTACGGAAAAAATGGAACCGGAAAGTCTACGCTTGCCCGCTCTTTCAAAGATGGGAATGCTTCGCTGACATGGGATGGTCAGCCATTCCCGGAAGAACGCATTTTGGTTTACAATGAGGATTTTATCCGCAAGAACGTTCAGAGTTATGGCAATATTCCGGGTGTCTTTACCATCTCAGAAGTTAATGCACAGAAGAAAAAAGAAGCTGATGAAAAGGCCATCGAGAAAAAGTCCGTAGATGACACTATTGTTGCAAAGGGAAAAGAGGCAGTATCAAAGCAGGGTGAATTGGATAAACTGCACAACGATTATGTCGAAGCCATCTGGGAAGCTGCCAAAGAATTCCGAGATAAATTTCCTCTTGCATTAGCCTATCTGCGCGACAAAAAGAAATTTGCTGATAAAGTTCAAAGCATGACTTCTAAAGCGCCTAAAATAAATCCGGACGCTCCATTTTTTGATGAAGAAGATATGTGCATGTTCGCAGGTGAAGATCATTCTGAAGATGAGCCGATGATTGAAATTGCAGACATAGAGGCACTTTATCAAACCATTCATGGTGATAAGCAACCAGACTATAGTGCCTATCATTTGCTGCCATCCACCACCCTTCCCGCATCTGATCTTCTGTCCACACCGATTCTCAGCCGTAGTGATACGGAGTTCGCACGATTCATACGTGCGCTTGGCAACCTGGACTGGATCACTCAGGGACACACGAAGTATCACTCTTCTGAGGGAAAGTGTCCTTACTGCCAACAAACTATTCCAGCGACTTTTGAAGACGACCTTGCTGCCTGCTATGATGCCGAATACAAAGCAGATCTGAAAAAACTCTCTTCGTTTGTTCAGCAGTATAAAGATGCACTAAACAATGTATACAAAACAGCTCATACAAACGAAGGCAACAATTTTCCTTCGCCATTGCAGACTGATTATAAGGCTACTTTCGAGCTGTTTATGGAGAAGGCACGTGCCAATGTGACCCTGCTGGAGCAGAAAGCAGCCAACCCAGCAGATATGATAGTATTGGAAGATTTGTCTGATCTTCTTGTCGAGCTTGACCAAATTTCACGTAAAATCAACGAAGATATTAAAGCCCGGAATGCTGTTCTCGCTGATATTCCGACTCAAAAGAAAAAATGTACCGATATGGCATGGTCTGCCATCGTTCAGCGGACTCAGGTACTCACAAACACCTTCCGACACAACTCAGATTCTGTGATTGCAGCTATGAATGATATCAAGTCTGAAAGCAGCAAATTACGTGAAAAATCCCAGTCTCTTAGCAAAGAGATTGCAAAATTGAACAGCGAAACTGTCAACACTACTAAAACGATGCAAGATATTAACCGTGCCATCACCAGTGCTGGTTTTAAGGGATTTGAGCTTCAGGAAAAGCCTGGTGCCAAATATGTCTATCAGCTGGTGAGAAATCAAAACGGCAAGAAGATCGTTGTTAACCAAGATCTCAGCGAAGGCGAACGCCATTTTATTGCTTTCCTGTACTTCTATCACATGGTAATGGGCAGTCAGTCCGATGCTGGAAAAGTTGAGGATAAGATCGTTATAATCGATGATCCTGTTTCCTCTATGGACAGTGGCTCTCTTTTTGTGGTTGCTTCTCTCACTCGTGAAATGATTGCTGTCTGCTATAACAATTATGCATTTCATGAAGAAGTTGTGGATGACCATATTCGACAGTTCTTCTGTATGACACACAATCCTTACTTCTTCCGGGAGATTTCTTATAACCGCTTGCCTGATTACGAATGTGTATCCTTCTTTGAGATAAAGAAAGACACAAAAAATCAGACCAGCATTACAGAATGCCAGGATGAAGACACCGTAGCCGGGGGTGGTCTTATCAACCGTTCTCCAGTGAGAAATACTTATGATACCCTTTGGCATGAATACGCCACAACCAGTGACCCGGATACCCTCTTGATCGTTATTCGTCAAATTCTTGAATACTACTTCATCCAGATGGTTGGCTATCAAAACGGAAATCTCCGTTCAGATTTGCTGGATAAAAACGAAAAGGAATTCGTAAGAATTTTGGATGACGGTAGTGAAGATCGGTCTGACTATGTCTCTGCTGCCGCCATGATTGCCATGCTGAATGTTGGTGCTACTGGCTTCAATGATGGACTATATTACGACTCATCTGCCACCAGTGTTGAACAGTTGCGTTCTGTCTTTGAACGAATTTTTAAAGTCATGCATCAGGAACAGCACTTTAATATGATGACACGAAAAGCCCGATAAACAAGAAAAACTGACCTGTTGGCCGGTGATGAGGTAATTATATGATGTTTCCAGTAGATTTTTTGAACCGAATGGAGGCTCAGTATCCTGGTGTTTTAGCCATGATGCAACGCTCTAAAAATCCACTTATGTGTATGATGCAAAGGAATATCCCCGTTTCCGAATTTTCCGGCATGATTGCTCTTATGCACTGGCGTAATGAAAAAGTCATTTATAATTTTGAACCAAGGATTGCATCGGAAATCATGGAGCAGACGGACACCCCAGATTGCATCTTTCCTTTAAGCTGTATTCGCCAACTCCCCTACCCTTGTATAGCTGTTAAGGTTTCTCCTGTTTCCATCATCGACCCTACCACACAGAATCCTCTCGAAGAATATACCGGAAATGCATTTCTATGGTTAGATGATGACTGCCTCTATTCTGTGTGGCAGGCTGAAGGAGACGGAGACCATTATCTCGTTTCAAAAGTTGACATCAGCGATAATTTAGCACTTGATGATATATTCGACAATCTTATGGAGGAAAATCTGAAACAGTTTTCTTACCAGGAAATTTCCGAAATAAAGCAGCTGCTTGGCATAAAGCGTTTCAATGAACTTCGCATTTTGGGGCATGATGGAGAGCCATTAAAAAAGCGATTTGGAAGTCGCATTCAAGAAATTTATAGAGCTATAAGAATCGCCTCTGTTCAAGATGTCTTGACACAGCGTGCACTCCATATCATTTTATACCTCGGATGTGAAAATGCTGATATCGAATCTGCAGAGGAAAAATTGAAGAACAGTGCATGGTCAACCATCGTTGGCGGTGTTCCTCGCTATGTCAAACGGCCTGAGCGCCGCCAGGCAATGAAGGAAGTCAAAGACTGCCACATTATGGATGTCGGTTATCGAATTGCTGGTCACTATACACGCAGTTTTTCGTCTTCGGTTGACAAAAATCAAACTGGAAATGGGTCTGGAAGAACGCAGGGCTACGGTAAGCGTCGTGCCCATTTTCATCATTTCTGGATTGGTCCAAAGAATGGTGTCCTTGCAGATGATATCATGAACCCCAAAGCTGGTGAACGTGGTCTTCGCCTTAGATGGATCGAGGCTACAGAGATTCACCCTGAACTTCGGGATGAAAACGCAACTATAGTAAATGTGGGGAAACTTTGAGAATTGGAAGGGATTTGATGAATTGAACTACTACTTTTGCGATGCTTGTCGCTACTGCTTCTCTGCTGAGGAGCTTCCGGACCGCTGCCCTGACTGCGGTGCACAGACCTACAAAGAGAAGCCAGCAGTAAGGCCGGCAAGTAACAAAGAAATAGATGAACTGCTCCGCATCCGGGCAGAAGATAATGAGAATAATGTACTCCCAGCAGGAGAAAATATATAGAAAAAGAGGAAGTGATGACATGATTGACACGAATAACATAGGCGAACTGCGTTTTCACACTGAAACGCAGCTTTTTGACCGTAAAAGTGCCAGAATCGACCCGAAGGCTCTGGCAAACCTCATTATCGCTTTTGCCAATGCGGACGGTGGTGATGCTGCCATCGGAATTGAAGATGATGGTACAATAACTGGCATTGACGGTCAGGACAAGAGAATCAATGAACTGCTCCGCGCTCCTTTGGACTATTGTGTTCCCTCTGTCAGTGTTGATTCTGAGGTAGTAGATTGCACGGATGCCAAGGGTCAGCCCAATCATATACTTATCATGCATGTATTTCCAAGTCCGCAGGTTCATGCGAATCAAGCAGACGAGGTATATCTGCGTGTTGGAGACAAATCCAAGAAACTCAATTTTGACCAGCGGCTTCAGCTTTTGTATTCCAAGGGTGCTCGTTTCTTTGAGGACACACCTGTTCCAAACGCCACCATTGATGATATTGACCTCGATTTTGTAGCTGCCTACACAAAGAAAATCGGCTATGGCAGATCTCCGCTAGATTATCTACGGGGCAATAAGGATTTTATCATCACGCGCAATGGTACTGAACAGATCATCAGTGCCGCAATCCTGCTCTTTGGCAAGAATCCCCAGCGGTTCTTCCCTCGTGCAAGAGTACGCTTCATTCGTTACGATGGTACAGAAGCAAAGGTCGGCACTGAAATGAACGTCATTAAAGATGTAATCTTCGAGGGCAGGATTCTCGATATGGTGCAGAAATCCACAGAATTTGTAAAGAGCCAGATCCGTGAGCACTCGTTTCTCGGCAAAGACGGCCTGTTCGTCACCATCCCCGAACTCCCGGAGTTCTGCTGGACAGAACTGATCGTCAACGCCATTGCTCACCGCGACTACAACATTACCGGCACCGACATCCAGATCAAGATGTTCGATGACCACATGACTGTAGAAAGTCCCGGTCAGCTTCCCGGACTGGTTCGTCCTAACAATATGCGCGAAATGCATTTTTCCCGCAACCCCAAGATCATCGAATTTCTGCATGTCTATGAATATGTGAAAGAGTTCGGCGAGGGCGTTGACCGTATGTACCGTGAAATGGAAGATGCCGGACTGCCTGATCCGGAATATCACGTTTCCAGCTTTATGCTGTGTGCTACGCTGAAGAATCAAAAGTGGGTTGTTGCTCATCAGCAAACAGGGCAAGTCACCCCCCATGATACCCCTCATGATGCCCCTCATGATGCCCCCCATGATGAAACCACGGTCGAAGAAAAAATATTGGCATTTTGTTCTGTTCCCCGTTCTCGTGACGAATTGCTTGAGTATCTTAAGCTATCGGACCGGAAAAATCTCAGAACAAAATATCTTAATCCGCTCTTAGCTTCTGGAAGGCTAAAAATGACACTTCCTGATAAACCGCGTAGTAAACAGCAAAAGTACGTCAAGGCATAAAAAAACTCCATGGCATACCACCACGGAGAAATCCAAACACATAGGAGAACACTACAATGAAAGCACATAAGTATTGGTCACTCGGAGCACTGGCTTGCATGGCTGGCTGCTTCTACACAGGCTGCAAGAAACTGATGAAGGCTCACAAGTATTTTGCTTACGGAGCATTGGGCTGCATGGGCATGGCAATCTACTCCGGCCACAAAATTGCACCTAAAAAGAAAAAAGCTGAAAAAACCGAAGAATAAGAACACACGCCCTCGCCGTAACAAGCGAGGGCTTTTTTGAACTCTAGGAGTTCATTTTATTTCCGTCACAAACTACACGCTTCCATCATGAGTCGTATCCCGACTTTCAGACCTTCCTCAAAAGCGGTCTTCTCCCATGCACAGCACACCGTTCCCTGCCGGTCCATGATCTTCTCCCAGAGTGGAATCTTTTCTCCGACGTAATCATCTACGAGCCTATCCATTCCTTCCAGTCCTCGCAGCCACTCTTCCAGTTCTTTTTCCTTGGTCTTTGCGGCTTTCCCGGCAACTGTGTTTTTCTCTACTGGGTTGTTCTCTGTATAATGTTCGTAGATCAGATCCAGCAGATTCTCCACTGGTGGATAATACTCTGGTTTCGTTTTCTTCAAATACTCCTCCAGCATCTCCTTCAATTTTTCTATAATGCTTCCATCCTTTCCAACTGAGATTCACTGTCACAGACGGAGTATTTTGTCGGGAAATAGACGGTGCATTTTGTCACAGAAATTAAAAATAGACGGCGCATTTTGTCGCTGAGCAGATGCTGCGGTATCGGTCAGAATGGAAAAGTCGAGTCTAAATCAAGCTGTTCCTGTATTCTCTGCGGAACAGGAATTTCATACAAGCGCATAATGTTCATCAGGTCAGATAGAATTGCGTTTAATGACTCGATTCTGTCGAGAGCTTCATTGTAACGCTGCCCCAGAAGTTGTAGAGAAATCTCGTATTCTTCTTCGGCAGAATAATCATTCCTAATCATTTTTGTCTCCCGAATAAAAATGGAGCGACACCATTAAAGGAATCGCTCCGGTAGTTGTTCAGCGTCAAGTGACCTCGCCTTCAAGGACAATTTGTACCATACGGTCATCAATAATTGCACGGCGGTTTTGGTAAGCATAAATCAAAGCCTGTGTGCAGGCGCGGTTAATAAGGCGCGGAACTCCCGCAGAAAAATCGAAGATAACTTTCATCGCGTCTTCCGAGAAGATAGGGCCTGTGTGACCGGAATATGCAATTTGCTGTTCAATAAAGGTCTTTGTCTGCGAAAAATCAAATGGTGCAAGGATGCAGCGGATATCTACACGGTGCATAATCGCCCGAAACGCTTGCTTCTGCAGCTTCTCCCACAATTCGGTCTGACCGGAGATAATCAAGGCCAGAGGATTTTCGGAGTCCATTTTGTAATTGAGCAGGAAGCGGATTTCCTCCAACATATCGCGGTCCAACAGGTGACCCTCGTCAACAATAACTACCAGTTTCCGGTGTTCAACGCCGCGCATAATGTCGATTTGCTTGTGCAGTGCTTTTCTTGCATCTCCACGGTAAAAAGCCGTTTCGCAGCCCAACTGTTCAAGCAATCCGTTGTAAAAATGCCGTGGTGTAAGCCTTGAATCTGCAAGATAAAGCACTGCGTATTCGGGTCCCTCCAGTCCCTCTTTCAGGCGGCGCAACATTGTCGTTTTGCCCGCACCGGCATCTCCTACTAGCAAGGCAAAAAGCTGTTTGTCCGCAGCGTATACAAGGCGATTGTAGATTTCTTCGGTATCGCGGTCATGGTAAAGCATATCGACCGGGATGCCTCTGGTGAAGGGAGTATCGGTCATTTCAAAGAATTTTTCGTACATATGACCTACTCCTTTGCATTCTCAACAGTGTAAGAAATAGCACGAATGCGTGTGAGGTCTTTCTTCTGCTTGGCCTTCACAGCCGCATCCAGAAGCCTCGAATGGTCTACCTCTACGCGTTCCGCTGCAACGAGCTTGTCCTTCTGAGCCACATGCTCACGAATCGACAACTTGTGGGCACGGAAAGGAAGTTCTCCAGCCACTTCAATGGTGAGAATTTCAGCATTTGCCGGGTCATAAACAACATCAACCTGTTTTCCGGCATAGCGGACACCAATATCATATTTGTCGCCTTGAAAACTAATACAGCCGCTCTTGTCAGCCTTACGCTGTTCACAATGTAAAAATGCCCGCGCCAACACAGAAGAATCAATAAAATGCGGCGGCATGGAGTCACTCTTAAAGGCAATCTCGGGAGTAGTTCCCAACGCACTGTGTACCTTGGAAATATAACATTCCGACAACCATGCGTTGAACTTCATATTGAGTTCTTCAATCGAATCAGGCAAGGCCAAGGAAATCTCATCAATAAAAGAATCCACCGTGTGGTTAAAGCGTTCCTGTTTTCCCTTTCCTTGGGGATTGCGAGGCTTTGCATAAAGCAACCGAATCCCCATCAGACCGCAAGCGCGCTTCATCCAATGGTTCTTGTACTGAGAACCATTATCGAAATAAATCCTTCTCGGTACGCCATATTTCTCAACGGCCTTGTGAAGCGTGTCTTCCACAATGCTCTGCTCCATCGTTGAATAGAATTCTGCATGTAGAATATAACGAGTTGCATCATCAATCAGGCACGACATATAGGTTGGAGTTGGCTTTCCGGCAATCAGCAAGGTTGGACCATATTTAATGTCTCCTTGCCACAGGTCGTGGCGGTGAACACGCTGAAATCGCTTGGAAGCATACCCCGTGTCTTGGTACACACGCATCATAGAGGCAGAGTAACCAGCCCGCGCAAGCGCTTCTTGAAGTGTTGTCCGCTTCAGAAAGCCCGGTGCGGCTTTTCCCTCGGCCTCAAGAATGTGAATAATCGTTGGAATGCTGCGGCTGGGCAGTTCCTTACGAAGCTGAATAGCTTCCTGTACCAGTTCCTGCGGAATTTTGTAAGGTGGATTGCTTTTGCCTGCCGGTTGCAGACCTTCGTATCCAACCTCAAAATAAACCTTGCAGTAGCGTTCTAATGTTCTTACCGACACTCCGGAAGTTTTACTTATTTCTTCCTTGAGGCATTTCATTTTGGCGCAGTCAAGGTCTGGGGCAAGTAGCGGCGCAATCAATCGCATGCGTTCTTCTGCAATATCTTGAGCCTTTTTCTTGTCCTTCATTTGCATGTAGACAGCTCCTTTCAGTTGAACTGACTACAGTATAGACGCTTTAAAACGGCATTGCTACGCCGAACGATGCTGTGTCCAAAATCCGCTGTTTACAACCAGCCGGACAAAATGCTCCGTCTGTCCGGCGGTCATGTCGCCAGCGCAAAATGTCGCTGGCAGTGGGGGCAATCCTACAATTGCAAGAACAGACCGGACATACTGAAGAAACCAACGCATCCACGCTGCAGCTCTTCGCCATGTACTGTGTTCTACATCTTCAAGTGCTTGTCCTGTGAGACAAGATTCCGTAGCTGCCGTGGCTATCTCCGTAAATAAATCCGAACTCATTCTTTTGTAGGGAATAACACCATCCGGAAGTTCACGGTGCGTTTTACCGCATTTGCGGCATTTCATTACCCGTAGATGGTAGATGACAGTGTCTTTGCTGGCAACCTGCAATTTACGGCGGCAACTTCCATGAACTTTCAGTCTTCCTCCACAAATTGGACACGGTACAGTTTCTTTTCCCTTAAGATAGAGAACATCTTCGCTGTTGCCCTCAACGCGGTTATATGCTACAATAATCATGACTTCTCGTACAAGTCAAAAGCAGTAGCCTGCCTCTGAGGTGCGCCAACACCTCTTGGCATTTTAAGGCTACTGCTTTTTATTTTCTTTCTCTATTTTTTAGACTGCGATACACGCAGATAACCTATTACGGTTATTATAACAGAGATTTCTCCGGAATGATACTACGACATTTTACTCCGGCGCTGGCGACAAGTCCATCCGGCGCTCCGACAAATTGGTCCGTCTATTTTCCGACAGAATAGGGCGGCACTAACAATTCACATCCTCAGTTACGGCACATATTACCGCACACTTTTGTACATAGCAACCTATTTTTTGCGGCCTTTCGGATGGCCCATCTTCTGCTTCACTTCATCTGGCATGTCGATCAGTCCGAAC
>Ga0129311_1001666_pt1 | contig 15228 bp, 17 predicted proteins | sample Go1ome_FD_94435 | JGI IMG/M metagenome (GOLD analysis project Ga0129311, IMG submission 94435) | Western lowland gorrila individual fecal microbial communities from Wisconsin, USA - Go1022B metagenome | ecosystem: Host-associated > Mammals > Digestive system > Large intestine > Fecal | place... | reverse complement strand
CATATGGAATCGCACCGATGTGATCCTCATGTCCATGCGTGATAACCAGTCCTTTTACTTTATCTGCATTTTCCTTCAGATACGTAACGTCCGGAATAACCAGATCAATTCCCAGCATCTCATCATCCGGGAAGGAAAGGCCGCAGTCCACCACTACAATCGTATCTTCGTACTCGATTGCAGTAATATTCATACCGATCTGCTCCAGACCTCCCAACGGAATAATCTTAACCGGTTTCGTTTGTTCACTTTTTTTCATTGTTCTAATTCAATCCTCCATTCGATTCTTATACTGTTTTCTGTTCCCATACACCTGTACAGGGTCCGTATTCTATGAATGAATCCGTCCGATTATACCTGGAAATCCACGTCTTCCATCAGCTCAGCAAACACCTTTGCTACCGCCTGAAGCTCTTCTTCATTCTCAACTACATCGTATACGGTATATTCATCTTCCTGATCGTTTGTTTCTTCCTTCATGATCGTCACAAAAGCTTCTTCACTCTCATCATCCAGATCTTCCGTAACTAATATATAGTGAATGCCCTGCAGGGTTGTCTCCTCCAGAACATACATGTCCACAACCTGTCCATCCTCTGTAGTAAACGGAACTGTTTTGATCTCATTCTCTTCCATAATTCCTCCAACTAATCATCTATTCCATCTGTTTTCTCATACTTAACGAGTCCAAATATCCCTGTAAAATCAATACTGCTGCCATCTGATCAATCACAGCCTTCCGATTCTCCCGGCGAACACCGCCTTCCATCAGCACCCGTTCCGACGCTACGGTTGTCAGACGTTCATCCCAGAAAACAACCTCCAGTCCCGTCCGACGTTCCAGATCTTCCCGAAATGCTTCGCAGTCCTCTACACGTTCTCCTACTGTATTATTCATATTCTTCGGATACCCGAGTACAATCTTCTCTGCCTGATACTCTTCAATTAATGCTTCGATTCTGGCCAATGTCTGGCGCAGCTTTCCCGGCTTGCTTCTGGTAATCGTTTCAACCGGCTGCGCAGTGATCCCTAGCGGATCGCTGATCGCGACTCCGACCGTCTTCGTTCCATAATCCAGTCCTAATATCCTCATATTTTACCTCTATTCTTACTTCAGCCGTGTATCAATATAATTCTCCAGCAACACCTCGATCAGTTCATCCCGCTCTGCTTTCATAATCAGACTTCTGGCGCCTTTATAGCTGGTGATATATGTCGGATCTCCACTCATAATATATCCAACGATCTGACTGACCGGGTTGTATCCCTTCTCCGTCAGTGCCTGATACACCTGATCCAAAATATCGGTTACTTCCAGTCCATTTTCTTTTATTGCATTAATATGCTGTGTATTATCCATAATCCCACATCCTTTGCTTCCGACAATGATTCTATTCCGTTCCTTTGCATTACCTACGATTATACAATGATTTCAGGCAAATGGCAAGTTTAAGCCGCCTTCACATTTTTGTTCAATTATCTTTAACCTAAGTTGGATACCAATATTCCAAGAATTATAATAACCAGCCCAAGGCACTTACGTTTGTTGATTTTTTCTTTCAATATAATGTATCCCAATAGAGTAACCCAGATATATCCCGTTGCCTCCAAAACCACTCCCATAGACAGCGGTACCTTCCGGTATGCCAAAATCGTTAACAGACTTGATAAGAAAAAAACTCCATAAGCGATGAGCACTTTAGTATTGAAATACTCACCAAACACATTTATATGTTCATTATTGGCACTAGACTTTAAAATTATCTGTGATACCGAAGATATAAAAACCGAAAATAGAAATAACACTATATATGCTATCATTTATTTTTTTCCTCCATTTTGTCACTTGACACCACAAAATATACTCCAATTATAATTATAATTGCACCTGCTATCTTATAAAAAGTCATTTTTTCATCAAAAAAAAGAGCCCCCCACAATATTCCCCAAATTACCACAACTGATTTATTGGCATATGCCGTAATTAATGGCAACCTTTTTAATATTTGCTGCCATAATAACGCATATATTACCAAAATCATTAAGACTATGCCATAATATAAAAAAAACTTAGCAGAAAAAAGCACTTGCTGTCCAGCTAGTTTTGAACATATTCCCCCTAGTGAATACGCTAATAACAATAGATGCAGCAAAATAAGTGATATCATTTTATTTTTCTTCATCATTATGCCTCGCCTTCTGTAAAATACTGATCCAGCAGATTCTGCAATCTATTCACTTTCCCATGTCCCGGAAGTACTATGCACTGTTTTTTCAGCAGACTTTTGAGATATGGCAACGTAACCTTATGAAACCTTTCACGGCTCCCTCCTGGTAAGCGTGTAATAGTCGGAACATCTAACAAAGTATCACCTGTAAATAGATATTTATCGCTTAATAAGACACATATACTTCCATCTGTATGCCCCGGTGTTGTTATCATCTTAACCTCATAGCCTTGCCAACTAATGTTCATTACACTGTCAAAAACTATATCAGATGAACAGGTAAAGGGTGGCACTGTTACAGTACGGCAAACACTTTTATTAAACATTGCTATTGCCTCTGAATGTGCAGATAGGTTTTTAGTTGCAGAGCATATGTGTTCTGCACACACTTTATTTGAATATACTACACATAAAAAATGCTCTCTCAACCAATTCACTCCGTTAATGTGGTCAAAATGCTCGTGCGTTAGTATTATAATTGCATTATGTACATTCACACTTTTAAAAAAAGCTACTGCTTCTTCTGTATAAATCGGATCTATAATCAACATAGAATCTTTGTCTTTTAGGACATACATATTAGAATTAATAAAATTCCACTGAAATATATATATTATAATTTTCCCAGCAACTACTTGTGCTTCCATTATGCCTCTTTCCGGTATATGATATCTACCAAACCATCTGGCTGCATTCCATATTTTTCATGAAATTTTAAGGACGCCCTGTTGGTTTCCTCAACCCAGGCATATACATATCTTCCGCCTTGGTTATAATATGTCCTCAATTCATTTAATAAAATAGAATGGATTACCCGTCTATCCGTTTCATTATATATCTGATTTATATAAAAACTACTTGGTTTCACTATCCTTTGCAATAGTGCCAGAATATCCGAAGTTTGGTCTTTATATACTATATATTCTCCATTCCTAATTCCCTCTTTCACTCCATACAAATTCGGCAAGTGACTAATTCTAGTATCAAAAATCTCCCACAGTTTGCTTTTAATTGCTTCTGCATCCAATTCTGTAGCTTTCTGTCCCAAATGTTCATTTTCAAAACACCCAATTGATGAATCACCATTCATTATTTCTGAAATATCCCTATTTGACATCCGTTTCATACTCGTCATATATTCAAACCCAGCAGAAGCCAGTTCCTTATTATAAAGCAACTTATCTTTAGTAATAATATCAATTAAATATTCTTTTTTAGGATCCAGTTCTTTAGACAATAATTCACACAAATCTCCAAATTCAGAAGTAAAAAAATATATGCGATTTACTCCATTATCATCATTATTAATAACCAAAGAATTATCCGTTATAACTCCATCCCATATTCTATTCCTATCAGTAAAATGGAAATAGCAATTTGAATGTATTTTTACTTTTTTCATTTTCTGATTCTTTATCCAATTTGTAATATCACTTTCAACTAATTTCCGCATACTTTCATCCTGTTTCTACAAGTCAGATACCAGCATATCACAATTATCCAATTTACCAAATTCAAGTATCATGACGCCCCAAGCCAGTCCGGAACCAAATGCTGACAAACAACACTTGTATTCCTTTTCTTTTAATTTCTCTCTTAAATTATGAATCGTAACCAGTGGTATAGATGCTCCACTCGGATTTCCATAATTTTCAACCAAATTCATTGGCATTTTTTCAAAAGGAATATCTAACTTTTGTGCCAGCTTTTGCAGCATAAACTTATTGGGCTGGTGAAACAAAAACCAATCAATATCGTCAACAGTAGTGTTGGTTTGGTGTAATGCATGTTCAATCATAGGTGGTACTTCTCCCTGCACAAAATTAAACACAGCACTGCCATCCATATGCATATGATCCAAAGATTTAAAATTGCCATCCCCTACCGGTTTCATTGCTTTTGTCTCTTCCGTACTTGGCATACGAAATGCCCCTGCCGGAATTTTCAATGCATCTCCCCTGCTGCCATCCATGTGCATCTCATAATAAATTTCTCGCAAATCGTCTGTATTCTCGATAACGGTAATTGTTGCACCATCACCAATCAATGGAAAATCGTTTCGATCTCTTTTTGATACCTTATGACTCAAAACATCACTATTTACCAAAATGACTTTCTTATTCTCCATGTGTTCCAACAACATATAAGCTTGAAACAGACCTAATATAAAGCCACAGCATCCCTGTGCAATATCCATGCAAATGATATCAGAATTCAGTTTCAATCTTCCCTGGATAATATTACTATTCTGTGGAACAAAATGATCCGGGCATAAAGACACAACAATTATTGCACCAATTTCATCCTTAGTAATCCACTCTTCATCTAACATATATTGAACACCAAAAACACCAAAATCTGAAACTGTTGACGTATCTTTTGCCAATCTATGTTTCTCATACCCCATAACTTTTTTCAATCGTAACGTCTGCTTTTCCGGAAAAGAATAGTTTCCGACTTCATCTTCAAAATAGTATTCATTCTCAGGCAAAATCCCAAGCATCATTGATATTTTTTTATTTTTAAAAGTAGTCTGCAACTAAACCACCCCTCCACTTTTTTTTACTAATTTGACTATAGATTCAACGCAGTCAAAATTTTCAGGAATAATATCTAACCCATCAATTGTAACTGAGTACTTTTCCTCAAGCATATCAATCAACGAAATTAAATCAAATGAATCCAACAACCCATCTTCGATAAAATTACTACTTGCTTTAAAATCATGCTCCGGTCTTAGCTCTTTTAACATTTCATATATATCATTCATCTTATTTCACCTCAATATTATATCAATTATAAATACTCCTGCGCTAACTGTTTACGGTTTATTTTTCCATTGTCATTTTTAGGCAATATACTCTTTTTCTCATAACGCGTTGGAATCATATATTTTGGTATTTTCTGTACTAATTCCTTACGGATCTGATTTTTATCAATCAAGCCTTTACTTGTATATATTAATACAATCTCGCGTTTCAATTTATCATACAAAACACACGCTTCTTGAACCTCAGTTATTCCTAACACTGCATTTTCTATTTCTCCCAATTCAATTCGGTATCCCATATGCTTAATTTGAAAATCTTTCCTTCCATCAAACATAATCTCACCAAATTCATTATAATGAGCCAAATCTCCCGTTCTATATATTTTTTCTGGATATTTATCGTTAAGTGGATTCTGTACAAATACCTCATTAGTCTTTTCACTATTATTCCAATACCCCATTGCCAGTGAAGATCCCCTCACACATAATTCTCCTATTTCATTACATTTTGTTATTTTCTCGTTTTTATCATTTAATAATATAACATTTGAATTAATACATGGTTTTCCGATCGGCAACGGTTCATCATCATCAAATGTTCGATCAACTATATAATATGTACAGTCAACCGTTATCTCCGTAGGTCCATACAAATTAGAAAACAGTGCATTAGGAAGATATTTTCTCCAATAGTTCAAATGCTTATTAGGCATAACTTCCCCTGCAAACAACACATTTTTTAAGCAATCGCAATTGATTTTACTTAATATATCCATATTTGCTACATTTATAAATACCGAGGGAACCCAGAATATAGTATTGATCTCATTCTCCTTCACATAATTCATCAGTTTTACCGGAAAAGAATAGTAGGTTTCAGGAATAATATATAAAGTTGCACCCGTGCTTAGCATCAGGTACACATCTAGTGTTGAATTATCAAAATACAGTGGTGCCTGATTACCAATGTTATCATTTTCTGTTATATGATAACATTTTCTAGCCCAATCAATATAATCAATAATACTACGATTTGATATAACTACCCCTTTGGGAACTCCTGTTGAGCCAGATGTGAATAATACATAAACAACATCCGTATCAATAATCTGATCTGACTGCAGGTCATCTTCAACCACTTTCTTAGATGGAATATCCTCAATATTCAATATTATACTTTTATCCACACCATTTTCAATTAATTTTTCGCAATTTACAGAATCGCTTATAATCAGGCTCGGTCTCAATGTATCCAATATTCCCTTTACCTTTTCATATGGGAAATTAACATCCGTAGGAGTATAAAAATTACCGCTATACAATATACCCATAAATGCTTCTATACAATACACACCTTTGGGTAAATATACTAATATAGGCTGATGAGTATCGTTTGTAATACTGGCAATCATACTTCCTATAGACAATGCTCTTTCTTTTAATTCTTCAAAAGTAATGGATATGTCCTTATCGACTACAGCCAATTTTTTCGGATATTTAATTGCTGTTTCTTTTAAGTAACTTAATACCGTATTCTGCATATAGCGTTCCTTCCTTTAATTTATTGTCCTAACATTCCACCATCCACATACATTGAACGTCCCGTAATAAACTTTGATGCATCGCTCAATAAGAATGCAACCATATTTGCCACATCCTCAGGTTTTCCAATTCCAAACAACTGTTTAGAAGATAATGCATTTAATGTATGATCATCCACAATCCTTGTCATTCTCGTATCTATTATTCCGGGTATAACGCAATTAATTCTAAAATTTAAATGAGCCATTTCCAACGCTAACGTTTGAACAGAAGTTTCTAATGCTGCCTTAGAAGCTGAATAAATTGTCATACATCTTAACGGATAGTGTGCACTTACCGCTGACATTACTACTATACTTCCACCCGATGAATACTTTTTTTTCGAAAAAATTTGTAATAATTCTATAAAAGACACATAATTTGTCTCTAATATATTCATTATATCTGAATGTTTCACTACTCTAAGTGGTATAGCCTTTCCTATGCCTGCACAGTGAACAAATCCATCCATTTTAACTTCGTCCTTAATAATTTCATTAAAAACTTCAGGATATCGTTGATAGTCTGTCACATCAAACGTCTGTATCTGGTGCTTGTTTGGTTCATTCATTAGCTTTCTCGTTTTAACCAATTCTTGTTCATCACGACCACATAGCACAACAGTTGCCCCTAATTTTGAAAGCAGAATCGAAACTTCTCTTCCTATTCCAGATGATGCTCCCGTCACCAATATTTTTCGATTCTTCAAATCAACCAATTCCATTTTATTTCTCCATTAATGCCAGAACATCTGCCACCGTCTTTAGTTTTTTTATTGTTTCGCCCGTAACTATTTTATCAAATTTTTCGTCCATAAATGCGATTAAGGATAATGCCGTTACCGAATCCCATTCATCATAATCAGCCAAAACATCTGTTTCCTTTAACGTTCCTTCATCCAACTCCATAATTTCCTCTAACATAGTAATTTTTTCTTTTTCTGTCATTTTTTCATTCTCCTTTACCATTATGCTTGACAAATATGTATTCCATCTTTTCAATTGAAAATCCCAATGATAATAAAATCCGCATTACCTTTGGATTATTGCCTGATATGTGTCCAACATACTCCTTTGCACCGCATTCTATAACCCATTGTAATCCTGCATACTGAATACAATATCCCATCCCGGTTCCTTCGAAATCACTATATGTTGCTGCTAATATACCATCATATATTCCATCTCCCCTTTCTTTATTTAGAAAGAAGCCAACCAATTCATTGGCGTAAACTACTTTATATGGAACATTCCCCTGTTTAACAAGATCCTGGATCCAATATATATATCGTCTAGCTGCCTGCTGCTTTGTGAATTCAGGATCTATATAGATTCGATCCGTCTTAAAAATGCCATTTTCAATCTCTCTATATAATCTTTCAAGATCATTTGTATCCATAATCGTCCATGAGCACTTATCACAAATCTGCTGTAATCGTCTGGGTATTGTTATTTTATTTATGTTGCATTTTAAGGTAAGAGCAGTTTCAACAAATTGGTAAGCATTTCTTTGAAAGTACTGAACAAAATCATAACGAGCAGCCGGTACCTTAACCACCATATACTGCTTTTCCTCAAGGTTCATGTAATCAGATACTACTTGATCAAAACTATCATTCGTTTCCAAATGTATCTCATAACATGAAACTCCAAGATTTCTTTTTTCCCAAATTGCATCAATTACTTTCATCCGGAGTTTCCTCCCTTATCACATACTGCGGCGACTTATTTATACATATATACATACGTCCAACATATTCGCCTATTAACCCAAGCATCAGTAGTATCATTCCACCGATAATCAATATAACAGATATTAGCGAACTCCATCCCATAATCACTTCCGGATGACAGATCTTATGTATAATTGTGACTATCGCCGCCACAAAGCCTGCTACTGCCAGGATCATTCCCATCCATGCCCCTATCTCTAACGGTTTTACAGAAAACGCTGTAAAACCATTTAGCCAAAGAGCAATTAAGGAACGTATGCTATAGCCTGATTTCCCTTCCACCCTAGAACGGTGTGAGGTTTCAACCCAACTGATTTTTCTTGTTGTCCTTAGCGTCAATCCTAAAAGATAGGGATAAGCATTATCATACTTTAACATTTCCTCTATCACAAACTTGCGTGCCACATAGAAACTACTTCCCTTAAAATTATCAGGTGCCCCTAACAGCCATTTACTCATTTGTGTTGCCACCATGGAGCCAAACCGCCGAAACCAATTTTGCTTGATCTGATGATAATATGCATATACAACATCATTGCCTTTGTTCAATTCATCTAACAGTTTATATAATTCATCAATCGGAGCCTGTCCATCATCATCCAACGAAACCACAATATCCCCTGTAGATTTGCTGTAGCCCGCCAGTAGCGCTGCATGTTGTCCAAAATTCTTTGCCAGATTCACTCCGTGCACAAAACCATACCGATTGGCCAGACCTCGAATCACCTTCCATACATCATCCGGCGAACAGTCATTTACTAATATAATTTCATAATCTTTAATCTGTTCTTTTTCCGCTTCGGATATTAATTCTTTTACTACATCTTCTATCGTATGCTCCGAACGATAGCAAGGAATAACAAACGAATAACGCATATTATACCTCCTGTTCATTTATCCTATTACCTATAATACTGCTTTACTGCTTCAATGACAACCGCCTGCTGTTCTTCTGATAATCCCAAGAACATCGGAAGCCTGATCAAACGGTCACTTTCCCTTGTTGTATACTCATCTTCTCCATCAAATCGTCCAAATCTCTGTCCGGCAGGAGAAGAATGAAGTGGTACATAATGAAATACTGCGCATACGCCTTTTCCCTTTAGGTATTCTATCAGTTCTGTTCTTTCCCGGAGATCTTTTACCTTTATATAATACATATGTGCATTATGCTCACATTCCTTTGGAATGTATGGCAATTCTATGCAGCCTTTTTCCCTTAGATCTTGAAATGCCTGATTGTATACATTCCATAACCGAAGCCGATACTGATTGATTTCATCTGCTTTTTCTAACTGTGCCCATAAATAAGCGGCGTTCAATTCACTTGGTAAATAAGACGAGCCTGCTTCTACCCATGTATACTTGTCCACCTGTCCACGAAAGAACTTTGAACGATCCGTTCCCTTTTCCCGAATAATCTCTGCCTTCTCTATATCTTCTTCGCGTTGGAGTAGTAATGCCCCTCCTTCTCCCATAGAATAGTTTTTCGTTTCATGGAAGCTATAGCATCCAAAATCTCCGATTGCACCTAATGCTTTTCCCTTATAGGTTGCCATCATCCCCTGTGCTGCGTCCTCTACCACCTGCAGATGGTGTCTATGTGCAATCTCCATAATGGTATCCATCTCACATCCCACACCGGCATAATGTACCGGAACAATCACCTTCGTCTGCGGTGTTATCGCCGCCTCAATCTTTGTCTCATCTATATTCATCGTATCCGGACGAATATCTACAAATACTATTCTTGCTCCCCGCATTACAAATGCATCCGCTGTAGAAACAAATGTAAATGATGGCATAATAACCTCGTCCCCCGGCTGAATGTCACACAAGATCGCAGCCATCTCCAACGCATGCGTACAAGAGGTTGTCATAAACGTCTTTTTCGAATCCGTTTTTTCTTTCAGCCACCGGCTACACTTTTTGTTGAACTCTCCATCCCCACAGATTCTCCGATTTTCAACCGCCTGTCTTATGTACTCATATTCCTTTCCTGTAAATGGTGGTTCATTGAAGCTTATCATCTGCCATTCCTTCCTTCTCAGAGTATTTCTCTTCCTCTACTATTCTCACGCTTTCTTCTAAAGCCTGTTTATTTTTGTGCTTTCTTTTTTTCTTCTCTTTTTCCGCCATTTGCTCTTCACTGTAAAAATCATCTACCATTTGCCCAAACTGTTCTTTTGATTCCAGTAGCAAATGCTTTCCGGTCTTTTTCTCCCATATTGCATATCCTACCAGTCCCACTACAGTCACTATCGATAAAATACCTCCCAGTAATAGTCCTCTTTGTTTATATTCAAAATGAATGGAATGTTCTCCCGGCTCTAATTGCAATGCAACAAATGTATTATTCCAAAGCCCTATTGTATCCACTTCATTTCCATCTACATAAGCATGCCATCCGACATCATAAGGTATACTGGTAAATAATAAACCATCCTCCTTCACATCTATCGTCCCATCTACAGTCGTTGAAGAATAACCTTCCACTTGCATCTGCTGTTTAGATAATACATCATACGCTTTTTCCCATTGCTCTTCGTTTAAGCGAAAAACGTGTATGTCATTGCTCAAACTATTATAATGTGACATCGTATCTTCATCAATCACGCAACACACATTAACATTCTCTCCTATGTTCAGATATCCAGTAGAGGTTGTCCAACTTCCAATTTGTATCAGATATTCTCCTGCTTGTTCTGCCATATAGGAAAAACATACCTGACTATCTTCTCCTGCATCATATTTATCCATATGCGTATCAACAAATCCATTTTTTCTTATTTCATCAACATTTACCATAAATAGATCATCGCTTTCAATATCTTTAGAAATAATAAATATATTATTTTCACAAAAAATCTGACAATTAGATGCCTCTACGCCTTCTAAACGTAATCCACCTTCCTCCATAACATTCTCCACACCACTAGCCGTATTCACCCAAATATTAATTATATCCTTTAAAGTATAATCTTCCAAATTATCAGAAACCACTTTTTCCACATCAGTATTTGTCATGTATCCCAGTGACAAAACCGTCGGATTTTCATATAGCTTTCCTATATCTCCTTCTTTAATGATTGGGTACGCATTATAAGTACTATCACACGAAGAATATATCGAATCTGGCATCATATTACCGTCATTCTTTACTTCATACATATATTGAATATTTAATAAAGAATACGTTGCCTGATTATAGCTATATGGTGCCAAAAAGTTAGTGCCTTTAAATACACCTACTTTATTCAAAAAATCTCCAGTATTTGGTATTGCACTCGTAAATACCGATATTCCTTTTTGGTCAAATAGCAATGTTTGATTTGCACTTGCCATATCGCTATTATTTATAATTCTAGAGAATCCCTTCTGTTCTTCCACATCAATGTTAGAAAAAAAACCTTCTATTTTCTGATATGTATTAGATAATTCTATTTCGGATCCTGCATTTTTAAAGATTAACGCAAATCCAAATCCCATACATAATTCTACGCAAGCAATAATAGAAATAACTGCCGGATACTTTCGTCGAATATATGGCATTAATAACAATGCTATCATATATACCATAAAGAACATAATACTATAATAATAAGTAAACTGATAATCAATGGTTTCTGCAAACGCAAAACAAAGCAATGTTGTTACAAACCAACCAATTCCTACTGCTAATACCTTAGGAACTGTTACGTATTTAAATTCTGTTTCCTCCATAGACACCCATGCATCATATGCCAAAATAATACAAAGTAACGTAAAATTAATAGAGAAGCGATTCGGAAACCAGGATGGATAATGGAACAAATGCATAACATAGTTTAAGCCATTCAAATTAAATGCCAGCAAATACAAAACTACAACACCTAACCGCTTCAGGCGAACTGCCAGTTTAATCTTGGAATTCAAAAAATACAAGCTCGTCAGCATCAGCATAAACAGACCATAATACAGATTGACTTCACCATAGCTTTGTGCTGTAGTTCCCCTATCAATTGGCAGATTAAAAATCAAAAAGTTCTTAAGGGTATCAAAAAAAGTTGTAAAAAATCTATTAGTTGAATATTCACTAATTGTATAAGTATTCTGCAGTAATTGTAAGTATGTCGGAACAAGTACGATCGCAGCAGACAAAACCGAAAGAATCGATATGCCCAATATCTTTATGCTCTTCTTCCAGAATACTTTAAAACTTCCAAATTCGAGTGTTAAATAATACAAGATTATAAAAATGCTAAACAGGGCTGTCATATAATAGCCCCCAATAAAAGATACCGTCAGCATAATATAGTATAACTTCCAGTCCTTATTCACCACAAACCGTTCCAGCCCTAATATAATGAGCGGAAAATATACTGCACATATCATCAGATGCCAATTGTTTATATTTGATACTTCATACATGCACAGCGTATAAGATAGTGAAAACAGCATATTAGCAATACGATTGGAACCCAGATGATGATATGGTCGATGCGTCAGATAATACAGCATTGACCAGTTTACCATCAGTTCCAATAAGATAAATATAATCGAGCTAAACTGAAGCACTTTATCCGTCGGCATTAATAGATACAAAATAGTAAGCGGATTAATCAGTCCTGTTGCAATTGCATAAAAATTAATCCCATATCCTGCGTTCCATGTATAGATCAACGAATCTCCAGACATCAGTTTATGCTTTAACTCTGTAATGTATGGCCAACTTTGGAGCCCGAAATCACCATTCAGCAAAATTGCATTTCCAAACGGCCAAAATCCTTTCACCGCTAACACTGCCATAATTACCACGATGATAATCGCACTGGACACTATATAGACATAATAGTTCTTCCAAAATTTTGCCACCCTGTTCTTCATAACCCCATTTATCCTTTCCTATGCATATGTCACTTCTATGATCTGATTTATAATATCTTTCTCAGAATACACTTCCACCTTCATATAACGTTCTGTATGTCCCACATACCAGCCGTTGCCTTTTTCCGATAAAGCTTCTTCTATTAGTACCCGAACTCTTTCTCCCCTGAAACCTTCCTCGTACTCCTGCTTATGAGCCGCCGCCATCTGTAGCAGCCGGTCACTTCTCCGACTCTTCACGGTCTCCGGCACCTGATTCTGCATCTTTTCCGCCACAGTTCCTCTGCGTGGTGAATATTTGAACACATGCATCTCATATAGCTTTAACTCCTCTAAATTTTCACATGTCACTTGGAACTCTTCTTCTGTCTCACCCGGGAATCCCACGATCACATCCGTCGTTAATGCCGGGCGATCATATGCAGTTCTCAGAATCTCGCAGCTTTTCATATACGCTTCTATCGTATACTTCCGATTCATCCTTTTCAATGTTTCATTACAGGCGCTCTGCAGGGACAAATGAAAGTGTGGACACACCTTCGGCAGCTTCGCCAGTTCATGTGCAAAATCTTCTGTTATAATTCTAGGCTCCAAAGATCCCAGCCGAATTCTCCGGATGCCTTCTATTTCAGATGCCTTTTGAATCAGCGTTAGGAGCTCCGTTCCATCCAGTCTTTGGATATCTGAGGCATCCTCTCTCCAATCATTTCCATAGGAACTCAGATGAATCCCCGTCAATACAACTTCCTTGTACCCAGCCCCAGCCAATGTTTCCAGTTCTTCCAATATATCTGTCATCTGCCGGCTGCGGATTCTTCCTCTCACATATGGAATAATACAATAAGAACAGAACTGATTACACCCGTCCTGTATCTTTATATATGCCCTCGTATGCTCCGCCTGCTCGGATACCTTTAGTTCTTCATAGGCTTGCTGTTGATTAATATCCTGCCAATATATCTGTTGCTCCGCTAATTCTTTCCGTTCTTTGTCAGCGTTTTGTTTCTCCATGTATGTAAGCAGAATCTGTACAATGTCTTTCTTTTGGTTGTTCCCGACAACCAGATCAACCGCAAAGTCTTCTAAAACCTCCTGTGGCATTGTCTGTACATAGCATCCAACCGCTACCACCACTGCATTGGCATTCTGCTTTCTTGCCTTATGAAGCATCTGTCTGGATTTCCGTTCTGCCATATTGGTCACAGAGCAGGTATTTACCAGATAAATATCTGCCTGCTGTTCCCACTCTACCAGCTCCGCTCCTGCATGTTCCATCAGTTCCCGCATTCCACTGGTTTCATACTGATTCACCTTGCAACCCAGCGTGAGCGTTGCTACTCGTATTCCCTTTAAGTCTCGCATCCGTTCACACTCCGTTTCATATTTGTTTACACTTTGTTCTCATTTTGTCTTGTTGTTATTATAGCATTATTGTTTCGCCTTGTAAACTTGTGATACCATTACTTCTTTACCATACACTCATAACCTCTTCTGTATCCAGAGCCTCCTGTACCAGACGATCAATATCATCCGCCAACAGTGTTTCGGATGCCTCGATGTCAGCCAGCTTCGGTTTTGTCACCGGATGCTTTGCCACGAAGGTGGTACAGCAGTCCTCATATGGCAGAATCGATGTTTCGTATGTGTTGATTTTCTCGGAAATATCTACGATTTCCTGCTTATCCATGCCGATACATGGTCGGAATACCGGATACGTGCAGACTGCATTCGTTACCTGCAGACTATAGATCGTCTGACTCGCCACCTGTCCAATGCTCTCGCCCGTGATCAATGCCTGACATTCATTCTTTTCCGCCAGCGTCTGTGCGATCCGCATCATATACCGCCGCATAATGATGGTGATCTCATCCTCCGGGCACTTATGGTAAATCGCCTCCTGAATATCTGTAAAATGAACAATATGCAGCTTAATTGCTCCGGAATACTTTGCTACCAGCTTTGCCAGATCAATCACCTTCTGCTTTGCCTGTTCACTGGTATGCGGCGGTGCATCGAAATACACAGCCTCCAGATTTACACCACGTTTCGAT
>Ga0129311_1001665_pt1 | contig 15232 bp, 10 predicted proteins | sample Go1ome_FD_94435 | JGI IMG/M metagenome (GOLD analysis project Ga0129311, IMG submission 94435) | Western lowland gorrila individual fecal microbial communities from Wisconsin, USA - Go1022B metagenome | ecosystem: Host-associated > Mammals > Digestive system > Large intestine > Fecal | place... | reverse complement strand
AGCATATTCTAAAGGCGAGACAGGACAAGTCTATAGAAACCACAGGCGAGCTAAACGATATTCTAAGAGCCGCTATACCTGCCAGAGTAAGGCCGGGTGGAGGCCATCTGTCTAAGAAAACATTTCAGGCAATAAGGATAGAGCTTAACAGAGAATTAGATGTGTTAGAGCAGTCGCTTGATAAGATGATAGGACTTCTTAATCCTGGCGGCAGACTTTCGATTATCACGTTTCATTCACTGGAGGACAGAATTGTTAAGAACATATTCAGAAAGAATATGAATCCGTGTATCTGTCCACCGGAGTTTCCGGTTTGTACATGCGGAAGGGTTCCTACAGGAAAGGTTATAACGAGAAAGCCGATAGTTCCTGATGCGGAGGAGCTGAGCAATAACAAGAGGGCTAAGAGCTCTAAGCTTAGAGTATTTGAGAAAAGGGAGATGTAGCTATGAGCACAAGAACAGGTAGAAATATGTATTATGTGGATGGCAGCACAGTAAGAAAACTTGATACTGCACCAGACAGAGAATATGTACCTGAGAGAAGAAAAAAAGAGGTACCTAATAAGAAAACACATAATTCCAGGCGTGCTAATACTAAGCTTGATAAGGCACTTGCCTTTGATGTGCGATATACAGTTTTTGTTGTTGCAGCAGTATTTGTGATTGTTGCAGCGTGTGCAGTAATGCTTTATATGGAATCTAAGATAGATGAGCAGCAGTCTAACATCAACAGAATGGAGGCTGAGCTTGAGTCAATTCAGAATGATAATGCAGCTTATGCGGCATCACTTAACAATATGTATACTCTTGATGAGATATATGATGTAGCTGCGAATGAGCTCGGAATGGTATACGCTAAAAAAGGCCAGATTGTATATTATGAGAGCGCAAATGAGGATTATGTAAAACAGTATCAGGACGTACCTGATGCGAATTAATATAGTTTTATAGGATATATGAGGTGAGTGTAAAATGGCAAAAAAACATAAAAAGCGCCACTTTCTCGCTAAAATGAAAAAAAGACTGCTGGTGGTTCTTGGAGCATTTCTGGCAGTTTTTGTTGTGCTTGCAATAAGACTGATACTTATAAATGTTAAAAATGGAGAGAAATATGAGCAGCAGGTACTTACCCAGCAGAGCTATTCAAGTACAATAATTCCTTACAAAAGAGGAGATATTTTAGATGCTAATGGAACAGTGCTTGCAACATCTGAGAAAGTATATAACATGATACTTGAGCCTAAGAATATACTTGAGAAGGAAGAGTATCAGACGGCAACCACACAGGCGTTAAAGCAGTATTTTTCTGTTACTGATGATGAGCTTACAGATTTTTTGTCAAATCCTGAATCATATTACGTTGTGGCTAGAAAGAAGCTTGACTATGATACTGTTAAGGCGTTTCAGGATTTCTGTGACAGCGATGAGGGTGCAAATGTAAAGGGTGTTTATTTCGAGGAGGAATACAAGAGAGTATATCCTAACGGAGATTTTGCAAGTCACCTTCTTGGATTTACCGTAAGCGGTAATGTAGGAATGTATGGTGTCGAGGAAGAATATAATGATGAGTTAAATGGCTCAAACGGAAGAGAGTATTCATATCTTAATGAGAATGACGACTTAACCAAGAATATTGAGCCTGCCGTCAATGGATACAATTTAATAACTAATATAGATGCAAATGTTCAGCAGACGGTTCAGGAAAAGGTAGACGCATTTATGGATGAGACAGGTGCGAAGAATGTATCTGTTATAGTTATGAATCCAAAGGATTGTAGTGTGCTTGCACTGTATAACTCACACAGCTTTGATCCTAATGATGCGTATGACCTATCAAGTATAAGATATCAGTTCGACAGTGATGAGGAATATGAAAACTTCAAAAACACTGCATCTGATGATGATAAAGTAAATGCACTATACAAGGTGTGGAGAAATTTCGCAATAAGTGATATGTATGAGCCAGGCTCTACATATAAGACATTTACGGTTGCCGGTGCTTTGCAGGAGGGAATCGTTAATCAGAACAATACATTTGTGTGCGATGGTGGAGAGCAGAAGGATATATACTATATAGGATGCAGCCACGTTCATGGAACAATAACATTGTCACAATCACTTGAGTATTCATGCAACGATGCCATGATGCAGATTGGTGTTATGGAAGGACCTGAAATATTTGATAAATACCAGACATTGTTTGGCTTTGGTCAGCGTACAAATATTGATATACCTGGTGAGCCTGATGAGGATTCCTTAAGCATGCTTATATATCACAAGGATTCCTTACAGACGGTTCAGCTTGCGACATCATCATTTGGACAGGGTGCAACAGTATCTATGATAGAGCTTGTCACCGCATTCTCATCTGCCATCAATGGTGGATATTACTATGAGCCTCGTGTTGTAAACAGAATCGAGGACGAAAATGGAAATGTAATAAAAAATTATGACAGTGTTTTAGTAAGAAGGACAATTTCAGAAGACGTATCAGCACAGCTTAGAGACAGCCTTAAGGGCGTTGTTGAGGAAGGTACAGGTGGAAGTGCTTCCGTAGACGGTTACTCTATAGGTGGTAAGACAGGAACTGCTGAGAAGGTTCCTAGAAATCAGGGTAATTACCTGTTGTCATTCATCGGTTTTGCACCGGTTGAAGATCCACAGGTTGTTATATATGTAGTAGTTGATGAGCCGGATGTAGAGGTTCAGCGTATAAGTGGTGCTGCAAAGCAGATATTTGCAGCTATCGCGACAGATATATTCCCATACTTAAATATCTACAAGAGTGGCGAGGAATATGATTACGATCCAGACACTGCTATGGAAGAAGAGGCAAGCCCTGTATATGTAGGTGATACACCGACAGATGACATAGCTGGTGGAACCGACAATCCATACGTTGCCGGAGATGGACAAGCTGCCGAGACAACAACAGAGCAGACGACTGGCGATACATCAGACACAACAGAGGATACAACAACAGACACTACAACTGAAGCACAATAAAATAATATGGAATAACAGTTATACATTTCAAATACGGGAATAAATATAATAATAAGAAATTTTTGTATGTGGTGTAATGTTGAAAAAGAGAAAATATAAAAGAGCTTATTTCACAATACACAATATGAAAAGGCTGGATGTTTTCCTTGTGGCGGTGTTTACAATGACAGCCCTTTTAATGGCAAGACTTGGCGTGCTTATGATTGTAAAGTCGGATGAGTACAGCAAAAAAGCCATTGCAATACAGGAGAGGGAGAGAAGCATAAAGGCACCAAGAGGAAAGATATATGACAGAAACGGAGTGTGTATAGCTGGTAACAAACCGGTTTGCTCTATATCTGTAATACATAATCAGATAACTGAGCCTGAAAAGGTAATATCCGTTTTATCTGAGAAGCTTGGTATTGATGAGAGCGAGGTTAGAAAAAAGGTCGAGAAATACTCCTCAAGGGAAAAGATAAAGAGTAATGTTGATAAAACAATAGCTGATGAGATAAGAGAAATGAACCTTGATGGTGTGATGGTTGATGAGGATTACAAGAGATATTATCCATACTCAGCACTGGCATCAAAGGTTATAGGCTTCACCGGAGCAGATAATCAGGGTATAGTCGGACTTGAGGTTATGTATGATGAGACTCTTATGGGACAAGATGGCAGTATAAATACACTTACAACTGCCAGAGGAATAGAGATTGAAAATGCAGCCGAGACAAGGATTGAGCCGATTGCAGGCAATAATATTGTTGTATCGTTAGATGTAAATATACAGCAATACGTTGAGCAGGCAGCTATGCAGGTTTTAGAGAAAAAACAGGCAAAAAGAGTGTGCATAATAGTTATGAATCCTCAGAATGGAGAGATATATGCACTGGCAGATGTGCCTGAGTATGATTTGAACAATCCCTTTACGCTAAACTATGAGTTAGAGGAGGGGGAAGAGGTAACGCAGGATATGCTTAATCAGATGTGGCGTTGCTTCTGCACAAACGATACATACGAGCCAGGCTCGACATTCAAGATAATCACAGCAACCTCAGCATTTGAGGAGGGAGTGGTTTCAGTTGATGACAGCTTTTACTGTCCTGGTTACAGGATAGTTGAAGATAGAAGAATAAAATGTCACAAGGTAGTTGGACATGGGGCAGAAACCTTTAAGCAGGGAATTATGAATTCCTGTAATCCAGTATTTATGGATATCGGAGCAAGGGTTGGAGCTGCTAATTTCTACAAGAACATGGAAAAATTAGGGTTGTTTGAAAAAACTGGTATAGACTTACCCGGTGAGGCAAACTCTATTTTTCATAAGCTTGAAAATGTAGGACCGGTAGAGCTTGCGACAATGTCGTTTGGACAGTCCTTCCAGATAACGCCATTTCAGCTTATGCGCGCTGTATCAGCAGTAATAAATGGAGGAACTTTAGTAACACCGCATCTTGGTATGTACGTTACTGATGAAAATGACCATATAATAGAAACCTTGGAATATGAAGCAGAGGAGAATGTTATAGATAAAGAAACATCGGAAACAATGAAAACTCTTCTTGAGGCGGTTGTCGCAGAGGGTACAGGTCATAAGGCTTATGTTGAGGGGTTCAGAATAGGCGGAAAAACTGCTACAAGCGAGAAATTTCCACGAAGCAGTAACAAATATATATCCTCATTTATAGGCTTTGCACCTGCTGATAATCCACAGGTTTTAACTTTAATCTTGATAGATGAGCCCGAAGGGGTGTATTATGGTGGCACAATAGCTGCACCGGTTGTCGGCGAAATATACAATAACATTCTTCCGTATCTTGGAATTGAAAAGGAAGATACAGAGGTCAAGGAGGATAGTGTTGAGACGGTATATTTTGAGGACACGGTGTATTAGAAAATAAATATGATACAGATGATATCGAAGGAGTAGACGTTATGAGTAGAAATGATATTATATTACCTGTTTTGATTGCATTTGGCATAAGTGTAGTCTTAAGCCCGATAGTAATCCCGTTTTTAAAGAAATTAAAATTCGGACAGTTCGTAAGAGATGACGGACCTGAATCACATTTAAAGAAATCGGGAACACCTACAATGGGTGGGCTTATAATTCTGTTTAGTATAGTTATCACATCACTGTTTTATGCAAAGGATTATCCACAAATAATCCCGGTGCTGTTCTCGACACTTGGTTTTGGTCTTGTAGGATTTTTGGATGACTATATCAAGGTAGTAATGAAGAGGTCTCTTGGACTTCGTGCATGGCAGAAGATGTTAGGACAAATAATTATAACTGCAATCTTTGCATATTATATATATGCACACACAGACCTTGGAACACAGATGTTAATACCATTTACAGGTAAGATGGTTGATATAGGATGGTTATACTATCCGCTTATGTTCTTCGTAATGCTTGGAACAGTAAATGGGGCAAACTTCACAGATGGTCTTGACGGTCTTGCTTCATCAGTTACAGTTTTAATTGCAACCTTCTTTACAGTAGTTGCAATCGGTGCAGGCTCAGGGGTAGCACCTATAACCTGTGCTACAGTGGGAAGCTTACTTGGATTTTTAGTTTACAATGTATATCCTGCAAGAGTATTTATGGGAGATACAGGTTCACTTGCACTTGGAGGCTTTGTGGCATCAACAGCATATGTGCTTCGCATGCCGCTCATAATATTGATTGTAGCATTTATATACTTTGCAGAGGTATTATCAGTTATTATACAGGTGCTCTATTTCAAGAAAACAGGAAAGAGAGTATTTAAGATGGCACCTATTCATCACCATTTTGAGTTATCAGGATGGCCTGAAACAAAGGTTGTAGCTATCTTCTCAATAGTGACAGCTATACTTTGTCTGGTTGGTATGCTTGCAATATAGTAAGTTATTTTATCTGCGTATAGGAGGAATGTAAAAGTGTTTAACAAAAAGGTTTTAGTCGCAGGTGGGGGTAAGAGTGGTATATGTGCTGCTAATCTGCTTGTAAGAAATGGAGAGCATGTAATACTTTTTGATGAGAATAAAGATATGGAGCCTGATAAGCTTTCAGATAAGCTGGAGGCTGGCAGCTATAATGTTGAAATTCATATAGGCGAGCTTACCGATGATATAATAGATGAGTGTGAGCTCATGGTTATAAGTCCCGGAATACCTACAGATGCACCATTTGCATTAAAGGTTAAGGAAAAAGGACTTCCTGTATGGAGTGAGATTGAGCTTGCATACAGATATGAAAAGGGACAGATTGCTGCAATAACAGGAACAAACGGAAAGACAACAACGACGACCTTGGTTGGCGAGATTATGAAGGCTTACAATGATGATACTTATGTGGTAGGAAACATAGGCATACCATATACAAGTCTCTGCGATAAGACTACAGAAAAGTCTGTAACTGTTGCCGAGATAAGCAGCTTCCAGCTTGAAACAATAGTTGATTTCAGACCACATGTAAGTGCTATTTTAAATATTACACCAGATCATTTAAACAGACATTATACATTTGAGAATTATGCAAATTGCAAGCTTGATATAACAAAGAATCAGGGAGAGGGAGATTATACAGTAATTAATTATGATGATCCTGAGACAATGAAGCTTGTAGATAAAATTCCATGTAAGGTTATATATTTCAGCCGAAAGGAAATGCTTGACGAGGGCGTTTTTGTAAAAGACGGTGATATTGTTATAAGAGAAAATGGCGAGGAAAAGCGTGTACTTTCACTTAAGGACATCAAGCTTCTTGGAACACATAACACAGAGAATGTCTTAGCAGCAGTTGCCATTTCATATTATATGGGTGTTCCAATCGACATAATAGAGAAAATATGTACTGCATTTCAGGGAGTTGAGCATAGGATAGAGTATGTAAGAACGGTAAAGGGTGTACCATATTACAATGATTCTAAGGGTACTAATCCGGATGCGGCGATAAAGGGTATAGAGGCTATGACAAGAACCACTCTTCTTATTGGAGGAGGTTATGATAAACACTCTACTTATGATGAGTGGATAGATGCATTTAATGCTAAGGTCAAATATCTTGTGCTGATAGGCGAGACAGCAGAGAAAATCGCTCTTTGCGCAAAGCAGCATGGATTTAATAATATTGTATTTATGGATACACTTGAAGATGCAGTTAATTTCTGCTATGCAAATGCAAAGCCTAACGATGCAGTGCTTCTTTCACCTGCCTGTGCAAGCTGGGATATGTTTAAGAGCTATGAGCAGAGAGGTGACTTATTTAAGCAGTATGTAAATAATCTTGAGGAGTGATTAGAAAATGGATAGTGCCATGCAGACACAATCAGAGAGGAAAAAACATCGTACGCTTAATAACAGCTTTTGGGTTAAGGGCGGATATCTGGATTATCAGGTAGTATTTATAATGTTTGTTATAGTATTATTTGGAATCATAATGGTATACAGCTCAAGCTCATATAAGGCGGTAACGTATGATTTGCCAAGTACATACTTTGCAAAACGTCAGGCAATTTTTGCAGTGGTTGGTTTTGTGGGAATGTGGATTGTGTCACATATCAATTACCGTTATTTCCAGAAGATGTCAATGATCCTTATATATATTGGTATATTTTTGTCTGGTATAGTTTTAGTAATTGGAACTGCTACAAATGGTGCTACAAGATGGATTCCTATCGGACCGATACAGTTCCAGCCATCAGAGATTGTTAAGCCGGCAATTATTATATACATGGCACATATATGTGTAGTACAGTCGAGGTTTCTTAATACGATACCGGGTATTATAAAGATGTGTATATGGCCTGTAATATCAATAGTTCTTATTGCAAAGGAGAACCTTAGTACAGCTATCGTCTGTTTTGCGGTAATGGTTATAATAATGTTTGTCGCAAGTCCTAAATTCTGGAATCTTGTATTACTTGGTGTATTCGGTATAGCAGCTGCGGCTGTTGCTGTTGTTGCGGTAGGCTATAGAGGAGACCGTTTTGATGCGTGGCTTCATCCTGAGACAAGTGAGAATGGTTTCCAGACAATACAGTCACTTTATGCCATAGGCTCGGGTGGATTGTTTGGAAGAGGGCTTGGACAGAGTATTCAGAAGATGGGTTTTCTGCCTGAGTCACACAATGATATGATATTTTCAGTAATCTGTGAGGAGCTTGGACTTTTTGGGGCAATAGGAGTTATCTTATTGTTTGTAATACTCCTGTTTCGCTTCAGATATATTGCTAATAACTCACCTGACAGCTTTGGAGGCTTGCTTGTCACAGGTGTTTTAACGCATGTGGCTGTACAGGTAATTATTAATATAGGTGTTGTAACTAATACCATACCTAATACAGGTGTTACACTTCCGTTTATAAGCTATGGCGGTACATCACTTGTGTTTATGATGTTAGAGGTAGGAATAGTGCTTGGCGTGTCCAGACAGATGCGTCCTGATGTACAGTAAGGGGAGCATTTTATATGCCGAAGAAAAGAATTGTAATAATAAGCATTATATTTTTGCTGCTCGTTGGAGTTATAGTCTGTATGTCAGTCTTTAATTTAAAGACGATTAACATATCGGGCTGTGAGACGGTAGATGAGGAAACAGTGAGAGCGGCAATAGAGCAGGAATATTTTTCGGGAAATACGCTTATCGTATATCTTGAGAGCAAGCTTAAGCCGATAGAGGATATTCCTTTTGTTGCCAAGATGGATATAAGTATATCATCTGCTAATGAGATAGATGTTATGGTTTATGAAAAATCCATAGCCGGTTGTGTTGAATACATGAACGGATATGTGTATTTTGATAAAGATGGTATCGTATTGGATGCCTCAAATGAGTTGATAGCCGGTGTGCCTTGCATAAAAGGTTTGAATTTCACTGAATGGGAGATGGGCAAGAAGCTTCCAATAGATGATGAAAGCCGGTTTCAGTCTATATTGTCAATTACTCAGCTTATAGATAAATATGAGCTAGAGATTGATGGAATAGAATTTACTGCTGAGAATGAAATAGTCTTATTTCATAAAGGCATAACAATTGAACTTGGAGAGGGGGAGTATCTGGCTATACAGATGATGAATCTTGGAAGTATACTGGAAGGTCTTGAGGGAATGGAAGGTACACTTTATATGAAGGATTTTAATTCAGATAACGCTACAGCAAGTTTTAGCAAGAAATAATTAGAAATAGTAAAATATCTATTGATTATTTTGCAAAAAAATTATATTATGTAAATAATAATGCAACAATATTGGATGGAATAAGTAAATACAATTAAGGAGGAGAAGACCTTGCTTGAAATAAAATCAAACGACGAAAAGACACCTGCAAGAATTCTTGTAATCGGAGTAGGTGGAGCTGGTAACAATGCAGTAAACAGAATGATTGATGAAAATGTTGAGGGTGTTGAGCTTATAGCTATTAACACAGACAAGCAGATTTTGTCACAGAGTAGAGCTACAACTAAGATTCAGATAGGTGAGAAGCTGACAAAGGGACTTGGTGCAGGTGCTAAGCCTGAGATTGGTGCCAGCGCAGTGGAAGAGAACCGAGAAGAGATTACCGACATCATGAAGGATGCCAACATGGTATTCGTAACATGTGGTATGGGTGGTGGTACCGGTACTGGTGCTGCACCTGTAGTAGCAGAGATTGCAAGAAACCTTGGCATACTTACAGTTGGTGTTGTAACAAAGCCATTCTCATTCGAGGGTAAGCCAAGAATGAACAATGCTGTTAATGGTATAGCTAAGCTTAAAGAGAATGTAGATACACTTATTGTTATTCCTAACGATAAGCTTCTTCAGATATGTGATAAGCGTACAAGTATCCCAGAGGCTTTAAAGAAGGCTGATGAAGTTCTTCAGCAGGGTGTACAGGGTGTAACAGATCTGATTAACAAGCCAGGTCTTATCAACCTTGACTTTGCAGATATACAGACAGTAATGAGGGACAAGGGTGTTGCACATATCGGTATCGGACGTGCAAGTGGAGATAATAAGGCGGTTGACGCTATTAAGTCTGCTATGGACAGCCCATTGCTTGAGACTACAGTTGCAGGAGCATCAGATATCATCGTTAACTTCTCAGGTAACATCGGTATCGTTGAGGCTTATGATGCAATCACATACCTTACAGAGGTTGCCGGAGATGGTGCTAACATTATCTTTGGTACTGTTGATAATGATGTTATGGGTGAGGACGTATGTATCACAATTATTGCAACAGGTATAGAGGGCAATGCCGCTATATCAGCATCAACTAATCCTGCTGCAAATGGAGTTAATATACCTACATCATCAGTGAAACCATCGGTTTCAGTTACACCACTTAAGACTCCTACATATTCAGGACAGCCACTTACAAGTGCGACAAGCGCAGTTAAGCCATCGTTCATGAATAGTACAGTAAACACTGCACCTAGAAAGACTACAACAAGTGTTGATTTGACAAGTCCTGTTAAACCAGCTTCAGTTAAGCCACAGACAGGAACAACAAGTGGAATCAAGATACCTGACTTCCTTAAGAGAGGTTAGTTTAATTAAGCAATTAAGGGTCTGCTGTGTATAAACATAGCAGTCCCTTTATTATTTTATATAAAAAGCAAAAAACTGGAGGGGACAATGCAGGATAATATGGATGAACGCACAGTTTTATATGATTCATCGCAGATGGATTATATGAATCATGGAAAGAAAAGTACACTGGTTATAGTGGATAACAGTGGAATCCGTGAGCTTGATTTATCAGCATATTCAGAGGCTGCATATTCATTTGGAAGGTCAAATGATAACAGCATAGTTATTGATTCTGAAATTGTGTCAGGTCATCACGGAGAGATATGTATCAATCAGGGTGTATTTTATATTAAAGATAACAATAGCTCAAATGGTACATATGTTGCATATGGACAGCAATTTTTCAAGATACAGCCGGGACAGTATTATGGTGGAGATGGCAATGACATGATTGTCCGTCTTGGAACTACCAAGTCTATGGCTGGATGTGAGACGGTACTTATGCTGTATGACAGCCATTCCACATCTGGAAAATGGAAGTCATTTACACTACATGATGGTGACAACAGCATTGGTCGTGCAGAAAACTGCGATATTAAGCTAAGAAATGTGGCTGTATCGCGTTACCATGCAGGTGTGAGATGTGTCAATGGCGAGATATACATATACGATAATCAGTCATCAAATGGTGTATTCTTAAATGGTAATAAACTCGACAGAACTAACAGGGGATATAAATTATCTAACAAGGATATATTTACAATACTGAATACAACCTTTATATATAACAATAATCAGTTGTTTTATAAGGTTAATCCGGAAGGTATTGCTCTTGATATCAAGAAACTTAATAAGGTAGTAGATGCCAAGGGTGGCAAAAAGACCATACTTGATAGTGTTGACCTTAGTATCGGTGCTAATGAATTTGTAGCAATAATAGGTGGTTCAGGTGCAGGTAAAACTACACTTATGACAGCTATGAGTGGATTTGATACAGACGTTACAGGAGACGTATACTGTAACGGAATTAATCTTAGAGATAATTTCCAGACGTTGAAGAACATTATAGGTTTTGTCCCTCAGCAGGATATTATATATGAGAATATAACACTTAAGAAAATGCTCTTTTATACTGCAAAGCTTAAGATGCCTGAGGATACAACCAAGGAGGAGATTGAAGCCAGAATACATGATGTGTTAGAGATGGTTGAGCTCCTTGAACATCAGGACACCTACATAAGAAGATTGTCTGGCGGACAGAAGAAGAGAGCAAGTATAGCAGTTGAGCTTCTTGCCAACCCTGGATTGTTCTTCTTAGATGAGCCTACGTCCGGACTTGATCCCGGAACAGAGCAGCACCTTATGAATACGCTTAGCAGATTGTCAAAGGAACAGGAAAAGACAATCGTTATGGTCACCCATACAACCAATAACCTTCATCTGTGTGATAAGGTTATAATCATGGGTTATGGCGGAAAGCTCTGTTATTGTGGAAGTCCTGAAGGAATAAAGGATTTCTTCCAGACTGATGATATCGTTCAGGTATATGATATGATAACCGCAGATACAGCAGCATGGGAGCAGAGATTCAAGCAGTCAGGAATCAACAAGCCTAATGAGGAGAGCACAGAGAGTCAGGGCAAGGAGATTAAGCCTAAGCGTGCAAGCAGTCTTAATCAGTTGTCGGTACTTGTAAGAAGATATCTTACATTGATTAAGAATGATATGGAAAGACTGATTATGATATTCATACAGCCTATTCTTATCGGATTGCTGCTTGCATTAGTTGCCGAAAAGGGTATATATGACAAGATGTTTGAGACAAGGTCTATATTGTTTGCACTTATGAGTGCCGGAATATGGATGGGACTCTTTAACACTATTCAGGAAATATACAAAGAACGAGTCATACTGAAACGAGAATATATGGCGAATCTAAAGCTGCCTATATATATGCTCTCCAAGTACATAGTTCAGGCTATGGTAGCTATAGTTCAGTCAGTTATCGTGGTTGCAGTATTTGTTATGGTAAAGGGATCACCTAAATGCGATGGCGTAATATTTGGCAATGCAGTAGTAGAGATGATGATTACAATATTTGTAACAATCTATGTATCTGCCGGATTTGGACTGCTCATATCTGCGTGTTCTAAAAACGGAGACAGAGCCATGTCTGTTGCACCATTTGTACTTATAATACAGCTTTTGTTCTCTGGTATATTGTTCACACTTAATGGGGCAACGGATAAGATATCATACTTTACATTCAGCCGTTGGTCTATGGAGGCACTTGGAAGTACCAACAGTTTAAATGAGCTTGAGCCTGTGGGTGAGGCAGATGCCAAGAAAGCCGAGGAAGAGGCACAGAAAAAGCAGGATGATTTGGTAAATGACTGTAACGAGATGATTGCATCTATGCAGGATGCTTATGATGAGACAATCAATCAGTTACAGGACAGCGTAGAATATTATTCTGTATATGCAAATGATCCTCAATCCTTTGATGAATATGTATCTGATCCTGTTGAAATAGAAGTAGAGGAAGAGGAGGATGCAGAAGAAGAGGAAGAAAAGGATGAGATGTTCCTCAGAGAGAAGGGACATGTGGCTAAGTGCTGGGCTCTGTTATTTGGAGTGACATTCGTCTTTGCTGGAATAAGTATAGCTGTTCTCACTAAGCTTAAGGATGAGCAGAGATAATAATATAATGAATATAAAAATACCATAGATTTTATAAATCTATGGTATTTTTGTTGTATGAAATACGAGAACCAAGCTTGAACAAATCGGTAAGAGAATCATCACTATTTTCAGATAAGCCGGATGAGTTATCTGAGGATGAATCTCCCATATCGGATATAATCTTCATCATTGTTTCAAAATATTTTACAAGAAGCTGGTATTCCTGATATGACAGTGATGTGTTTCCAGTGCCATATGTATTGTTAACTGAGCTATTGTCATATGATGAGATATTATTGTCTGTAGTATTTGATGACACAGTCATATTAGCTGTATTTACTCCGGATTGTAAGGTTGACAGAACCTTTGATACATAATTCTGTGTCTCCGTAAAAGGAGGAACACCACCGTACTTTGCAACATTACCTGAGCCTGCATTGTAGGCTGCAATCATAAGAGTCTGGTTTCCATCGTACATATCTGACAGAGTTGACAGAAGCTTTGCACCTCCCATGATATTCTGGTAGGCATCATAGCCGTCAGTAACTCCCATTGCCTTTGCTGTGGATGGCATAAGCTGCATTATTCCCATTGCACCGGCAGATGATGTAGCGTTAGCATTAAAGCCTGATTCGTTATAGGCTATAGCCTTAAGTAAGTCATAAGAGACATTATACTTTGAGGCTGCTTCCCTAAATATATCATCCAGGTTATAGGTGGTGCTGTTTAGTTTGTCAGTCTCTACGGCAAGCAGATTATCGAAGCTTGTACCGGATGTGTTGTTAGTTGTTTTTTGATTATTTGCAGGTGTGATACTGTCATCAATGTATCCTATACCTTCTATAAATCTCATATGAAAACTCCTGTATAAAAAAATAATTTGCATGTATTTTGACAGTTTATGTAATAATAACCAATACTATGTTTATTATAGCATATCTTCCATAGAAAGCCAAGATTCAGAAGGGGTAGGTTTCTGTCAAATAATCGTTGGCATGTTTCGTACCCGGACGCTTTCTATCTACGGATGATGGATTCCATGCAGGGACGTTTGCGACAGCCGGCACTTAATGAGTGCGAAGCACGAATTTAGAGCCGATGCTCGGAGCAATAAGTGGAAACGGTCTCGTAATGGAACCATCATCCGTAGATAGAAAGCGTCCGGGTACGAAACGTGCTAACGATTATTTGACAGAAACCATATTGCAGAAACCATATTCCAAAAATTATTTAACAATGCGGGATATATATGATATAATTAGCCGTGCAGGTTTTTTTGGATATCTGCATAACTCATTATTTTAAATATGGGGGAAAGATAGATGAAGTACATAGTAAGCGGTACAGAGATGGCACAGATAGATGAGTATACATCAGATGTGATAGGAATACCACAAATGGTTCTTATGGAGAGAGCCGCTCTTTCCGTATACAAATTAATTGATGACAAATTTGACAAGAGAATTACCAGAATATTGGTTGCTGTAGAGAGTGGCAATAATGGTGGTGATGGTATTGCTGTGGCGAGAATGTTAATGCAATCCGGGTATGATGTAGAAGTATACTGGGTTAATGGGCTTAAGTCTATGTCGGAGGGCTTTGAAAGGCAGTATGAGATTGCCAAGAAGTTAAATGTCAAGTTTACAGATGAAATAATAGATTCCGGATATGATATAGTTGTAGATGGAATATTTGGTGTCGGTTTATCGAGAGCTGTTGAAGGAAAACAGGCTGAAGCGATAAAGGCACTTAACGATATAGATGCATATAAGATTGCGATAGATATACCTTCGGGTATTGATTCATATACAGGCTTTGTGCTAGGAACTGCATTTCGTGCAGATGAGACAGTCACATTTGGATTTATGAAGCTTGGACTTATGCTTGCAATGGGTTATGAGTATGGTGGCAATATAACAGTTGCTGATATTGGATTTCCTAAGCCTGCCGTTGATTTTGTAGGACCGAGGTTATACACATATAATGAGGAGGATGTTGCCTCACTTCTTCCATACAGAAAATCAGACAGTCACAAGGGCAGCTATGGCAAGATAGGT
>Ga0129311_1001663_pt1 | contig 15254 bp, 11 predicted proteins | sample Go1ome_FD_94435 | JGI IMG/M metagenome (GOLD analysis project Ga0129311, IMG submission 94435) | Western lowland gorrila individual fecal microbial communities from Wisconsin, USA - Go1022B metagenome | ecosystem: Host-associated > Mammals > Digestive system > Large intestine > Fecal | place... | reverse complement strand
CTGCTCACAAAGTCCAAGCATGAACTCGCCTTTTTCTCTTACCATTCCCTTGGAATCATTCGGATCAAGGCTCCATACATCCATCTCCAGCGGATTTACATAGTTATCCGTATAAGTAGACATCTACTATATGAAATGTCTCTATGTATTCATCGAATATGTTCAAATTAACAAGTACAAGCTGTCCCAGCTTATATACCGCTTTTGCATCCTTTGCCATCTGCATAAATTTAGATATGCCCATGTGATACATTTCTGCTCCTTCGCTATATCTTACAAATTTTGTATTACCATTCTTCTTAAATTCCTGATACGCCTTTGTGTGTTCCATGCTATGCTATTCTCCTTTCGGTATTTCAATTGTTCCTATAACGCAAAAAGAGGACATCTTCTAAATTTCTTTAGAAAATGTCCTCTAAGTAATACAATCTTTAATTTTTCAGACTAAACAATCTGTACTAACCTGTACTAATCTTTTTTTGACTATGCCAAAAATTGGTCAAATCTTGGTCAAAACGCCTTGACCAACTATATATTTTCGTACATCCAAGTGCTGAAACCCTTGATTTTCCTGCATTCTTACTTATCAAGTGACTTCATTGTCGGGAATAATAAAACATCACGAATCGCCTGTGAATCTGTAAGCAGCATAACAAGTCTGTCTATACCATATCCGATACCGCCTGTAGGTGGCATACCAATCTCAAGTGCATTTAAGAAGTCCTCATCTGTATGCTCTGCCTCGTCATCACCTGCGGCTGCATTTGCATCCTGAGCAGCAAAACGCTCGCGCTGGTCGATAGGATCGTTAAGCTCAGAATATGCATTACACATCTCCCAAGTGTTAATAAACAACTCAAAACGCTCTACCTTACTTGGATCTGAAAGCTTCTTCTTAGTAAGTGGAGAAATCTCTATAGGATGATCCATGATGAATGTAGGCTGAATAAGCTTCTCCTCACAGAACTCCTCAAAGAAGAGATTAATAATATCACCCTTCTTGTGACGCTCCTCATATTCAATATGATGCTCATCTGCAAGCTTTTTAGCTGCCGCATCATCTGCTACCTCGTCAAAATCAATGCCTGTATACTTCTTGATGGCATCGTTCATTGTAAGACGCTCAAATGGCTTACCAAAATCTATCTCTATTCCATTGTATGATATCTTAGTGCTGCCACATACCTTCTCAGCGAGATAACGGAACATAGACTCAGTAAGCTCCATCATACCCTCGTAATCTGTGTATGCCTGATACAGCTCCATAAGAGTGAATTCAGGGTTATGACGAGTATCAACACCCTCGTTACGGAATACTCGGCCAATCTCAAATACTCTCTCAAGACCACCAACGATAAGTCTCTTCAAATATAACTCGAGAGAAATCCTTAACTTAACATCCTCATTAAGTGCATTGTAGTGTGTCTCAAAAGGTCTTGCTGCTGCACCACCTGCATTAGAAACAAGCATAGGAGTCTCAACCTCCATAAAATCACGACCTGCAAGGAAATTTCGAATCTCCTTAATTATCTGTGAACGCTTGATAAATACTTCCTTGCTCTCCTGATTCATAATAAGGTCAACATATCTCTGACGATATCTCACGTCTGTATCTGTAAGACCATGGAACTTCTCTGGAAGAATCTGGAGTGACTTGCTAAGTAAAGTCATCTCCTCTGCATGTATAGATATCTCACCTGTCTTGGTTCTGAAGGCATACCCCTTCACACCATATATGTCACCGATATCTGACTTTTTAAAGTCTGCATACGACTCCTCACCTATCTGGTCTCTTGCAACATAAACCTGAATGTTACCCTTCAAATCCTGAATATTACAGAATGAAGCCTTACCCATAACGCGCTTGAACATCATACGTCCAGCTATGCTTACATATATAGGAGAAGCATCCATAATTGCTCTTCTCTCATTGTAATCATTGCTAATGACTTCCTTCTTTGCATCTTCATCTAATCCGTCAACAACCGGAGCTGGTCTGCCGGCTAAAAGCTCTGTCTCATGTGCAATATAGGCGTCCTTTACGTCTGCGCTGTGATATGTCACATCATACTTTGTTATCTCAAATGGATCCTTGCCTGCTGCCTGCAAATCCGCCAGTTTATCGCGACGAACCTTGAGAAGCTTGTTAAGATCCTGCTGCTTTGCCTGATTATTCTGGTTATTATTCTCAGCCACTTTACTAATCTCTCTTTCCATATAACTTATTAATTTCTCTTGATGTCAAGAATCTTATACTGGTAATTACCATTAGGTGCTTCTACTGTTACGATATCACCTATCTTCTTCTTCATAAGAGCTGCTCCTACAGGGCTCTCATTTGAGATAAGTCCCTGAAGAATATCTGCCTCAGTTGAACCTACTATCTTGTAGTTTACTACCTCGTCAAGCTGCTCATCATATAAAACAACCTCTGAGCTGAAGTTTACTGTCTCAGCGTCGAACTCGTCCTCATCGATAACCTCGGCATTCTTAAGGATTTTCTCTATCTCCTCAATTCTTGCCTCTATGTCTCTCTGCTCGTCCTTAGCTGCATCATACTCAGCGTTCTCTGACAAGTCTCCCTGCTCTCTTGCTTCCTTAATCTTCTGTGCAACTTCCTGACGTCTGTTGACCTTCAAATCCTGAAGCTCATCCTCTAACTTTTTAAGACCTTCGTAGGTCAGCATATTTTTCTTCTCAGCCATTGCTATACCTTCCTATCATATAATAATTTATATTAAATACTAAAAGTTTCCGAGTTACCTGCGTGAATAACTATACCCTACAATTAAGATATTGTCAAAGCTTAATGGTGGAACAGACGAATTCCTGTAAATGCCATGACCATATCGTATGAATCGCAGCACTCAATTACAAGGTCATCTCTAACAGAACCACCCGGCTGTGCAATATACTTAACACCGCTCTTATGTGCTCTCTCTATATTATCAGAGAATGGGAAGAATGCATCTGAACCAAGTGTAACGTCCTGATTGCCATCAAGCCAAGCTCTCTTCTCCTCGCGTGTAAATACGTCAGGCTTAACCTTGAAACGCTTCTGCCACTCACCATCTCGAAGTACATCCTCATACTCATCACCGATAAATACATCGATAGTATTATCACGATCTGCTCTTCCAAGACTGTCAACAAACTGAAGGTTAAGAACCTGTGGTGCCTGTCTTAAATACCAGTTATCTGCCTTCTGACCTGCAAGCCTTGTACAATGTATTCTTGACTGCTGACCGGCACCTATACCAATTGCCTGTCCGCCCTTTACATAACAGACCGAATTAGACTGTGTATACTTAAGTGTGATAAGAGCAATCTTCATGTCAATAAGTGCATTCTCAGGGATATCCTTGTTCTTAGTAACAATGTTAGATAACAAATCACCATTGATATCAAGCTCATTTCTTCCCTGCTCAAATGTAATTCCATAAACCTGCTTTCTCTCTATCTCAGCCGGCTTATATTCCGGGTTTATCTGTATAATATTGTAGTTACCCTTTTTCTTCTGCATGAGAAGCTTTAACGCCTCATCTGTATATCCCGGTGCGATAACACCATCTGAAACCTCTCTCTTGATAAGCCTTGCTGTATCTTCATCACACACATCTGAAAGTGCAATAAAATCACCAAATGATGACATTCTGTCAGCACCTCTTGCTCTCGCATATGCACATGCAAGTGGTGAAAGCTCTCCAAGGTCATCTACCCAGTAAATCTTAGCAAGTGTATCATCAAGTGGAAGTCCAACTGCCGCACCTGCCGGAGATACATGCTTAAATGATGTTGCAGCAGGAAGTCCTGTAGCCTCCTTAAGCTCCTTTACTAACTGCCATCCGTTAAATGCATCGAGGAAATTGATATATCCCGGCTTACCATTAATAACTGTAACAGGTAAATCACTTCCATCCTCCATATAAATTCTAGACGGCTTCTGATTAGGGTTACAACCATACTTTAACTGAATTTCGTTCATCTTATACCTCCATCGTATGTGTGTGATTATTTATTCTTGTTTATAATTCTTGTCTCATATGTACCTGTAGCTATATCAATGAATCTGACAAAAAGTGATACCTTGTTATCTTCATTGAGACTGTTCCATACCTTATCCGCAAATGCGTCAATGTCAGCTCCGTCAATTTCCACAAGCTTAGGCTCGCCCTCAAAGCTAGGAAGTGGATTTCCGTCATGCATATAAGTATGTATAAAATGTCCTTCTCCTGAAACAGGATTCTCATAGCAATATGTATATCTGTTGCAAGCCTCAGGATTACCATTGTTACTCTTAAGTATTGACATAGAATAATCATACTTTGCATCCTCAACATGCATAACACCTGAAATTCTAGGAGTATAGTTAGGTCCATCCGGCTCAAACTCACGACATCTTAAAGACTGTTCAAATGTAAGTCCCTTATCAAGCCCATCATATACAGTATCTGTCTGGTCACCATTTGTAACAATAGTATCATTACCAAGAACTCTTACCGGTGCATAAATTATCAGACTTGGGTCTTCAAGCTTAGATGGATCAAATGCCTCCGTGCGAATTCCTTCACCCTCTGTTACGAAGATACGGTTTCTGCTGTTTGAGCTTCTACCCATAATAAAATATGCAGTAACAGCTTTTTTGCCGTCAGCAGACTTGCCGATTACTATACCTCTTCCAGGGTAAGCATTCTCTCTTAATTCCTGCTCCAATGATAACATTTTCATACTTAATATATCCTCCTTAAAGTTATTAGTCTCCATCGTTTGTCACATTTCCATCGCCAGTTATATCTATTGGGCTGCCCAATAGCGTAGGCTCAGGTTTGACTATTGCCTGAAAGAAATCTTTAAACACTGCCAGATATTCTCTCACATCACGTACTGATTGTCCACTATATCTTGTATTTACAGCAGCAACTCCATATGTATCAATTCCAAGCCTGTTTGCAACATACACAGCTCTGTATAAATGATAGCTCTGTGTCACCACAATCATTTTCTTAACTCCAAAAATCTCCTTGGCACGATACATACTCTCATAGGTTGAAAATCCTGCATGGTCCATAAATATATCCTCTGCAGGCACGCCCTTTGATATGGCGTATTCTTTCATAACCTTAACTTCATTATAATACTCTCCACCATGGTCACCACTCATTATCAGCTTAGGTGCACACCCAGCAAAATATAGCTCTATTGCCCTATCTAATCTGTCCTTAAGCATAGGACTAGGTGTATCACCATTCACAACAGATGCACCAAGCACTAAAATCACGTCAACATTCTCCATCTCAGAAGCTTTATCTTCCTTGACAAGACGATTCTTTACGCTCATTCTCACATAGAGATTTATGCCAACAAGCCCCATGGCAACAAATAGTACCATAATTACACAAAATATTCCAATACCTAAAAGAGTTTTACCTATTCTCTTCTTTTTCTTGTTTTTAATATTATTTTTCATAATTTAAAGCTCTGTCTTATCTATATAGTCATATTTAAATACCATAACGGATAAAGGTGCAATCTCAAGGCTTAATGAATACTTCATTCTATCGCAAGGACGGTCTATTGCCTTAACTATGCCATTAACTCTTCCCTTGCCTCCAAACTCCTCAGCATCAGAGTTAAGTATCTCCTCGTATTTTGTGAGACATGGCGCTCCTACAAGATGAGCTGTACGTTCAACCGGAACAAAGTTACATACGAACATAAGCTGATCCTTAGCAGTCTTGCCTCTTCTTATAAATGCTATAATACCCTCTTCTGCATCATCACACTTTATCCACTCAAAACCCACAGTCTCATTATCATTGAAATATAAGGCATCATACTTAGTATATATATGATTTAACGCCTTTACAAAATTCTGCATCTGTCTGTGGAGCGGCTTATCAAGCAGGAACCAGTCAAGACTTCGAGCCTCACTCCATTCTCTTAACTGTGCAAACTCCTGTCCCATGAACAAGAGCTTCTTACCCGGATGTCCAAACATAAATCCGTAAGCTGTTCTAAGGTTTGCGAACTTATCTACCTCATATCCCGGCATCTTGTTAATCATAGAGCATTTTAAGTGAACTACCTCATCATGTGATATTACAAGAACATAGTTCTCAGCATATGTATATGTAAGACTAAATGTAAGTCTGTTATGGTTAAATGCCCTGAAATACGGATCAAGCTTCATATACTCTAAGAAGTCATTCATCCATCCCATGTTCCATTTGAAGAGGAATCCAAGTCCCTTAAGCGATGCAGGTGCAGTTACACCAGCCCACGCGGTTGACTCCTCAGCTATCAGATAAGCTCCAGGATTTCGCTCCTCCATAACTGTATTTATATTCTGAAGCAATGCGATTGCGTCATAATTCTCATTACCGCCATCCTTATTAGGAAGCCACTGTCCACTCTGCTTACCATAGTCAAGATACAGCATAGATGCAACTGCATCAACTCTAAGTGCATCTATATGGAATTTTTCAACCCAGAACAAAGCATTTGCCGTAAGGAAATTAGCCACCTCAGTTCTGCCATAGTCAAATATATATGTTCCCCAATCCGGATGCTCTCCCCGTCTTGGGTCCGGATGCTCATATAATGGCATACCATCAAATCTTCCAAGTCCATGTGCATCTCTTGGAAAATGCGCAGGAACCCAGTCAAGGATAACGCTTATGCCAAGCGAATGCATGTGGTCTACAAAATACATAAAGTCTTCAGGTGCTCCATATCGGCTTGTAGGTGCATAGTAATTAGTCACCTGATAGCCCCACGAACCATCAAAAGGATATTCTGCGATACCCATTAGCTCTATATGTGTATATCCCATATCTACAAGGTACTCGCCTAACATCTCGGCAAGGTCGCGATAGTTATAGAAACCAAAGTCTGAATCCTCGATTGCCTTCTTCCATGAACCAAGATGGCACTCATATATTGACATAGGCTTCTTGATTCTGTCTACACGCTTTACCTTATTTCTTGCTGTAACCCATGCAGCATCCTTCCATTTATACACGCCAAGATCGGCAACTATATTGGCATTATCAGGTCTTACCTGTGCGTAGTTACCATATGGATCTGCCTTATATAATATATCACCGTTTCTGGTAAGAATCTGAAACTTATAAACAGCCCCAGGACATACATCTGGAATGAAAAGCTCATATATACCGGATGTTGCCTGTATCTGCATAGGATTAAGTGCTCCATCCCACATTTTAAAATCTCCGACTACACTTTCCCTTCTGGCATTAGGAGCCCACACTGCAAAATAAGTTCCCTTTACGCCATTAATGGTCATAGGATGTGCACCAAGCTTCTCATAGATATCATAATTCTTTCCTTCTGCAAAAAGATACACATCATAGTCAGTTATCTGTGATTCAAAAGAATAACAATCAGCAGTAGTAACAGTTGTACCATCCTGATATTTAGTCTGTATTTTATACTGATTATTCTTATACTTCTTATTCTCGAAATAAATTCCGTAAAAGTCATCTGCAAGCTTCTCCATATGTATAGGGTTCTTGCCTGATGCACTTGTCACGCATACACTCTCAGCATGAGGTCTGTATGCAGTTATAACCTGTCCATTGCCATAATCATGAATTCCAAGCAGATGCTTAGGTGCGTTGAGCTGTCCCCTTACCAGCTCGTCATAGAGCACCCAGTTTACCCAGTTCTCCAATCTCTTGTTCATAGAATACCTCCATCCATAAATATTTTAAAATCTGTGTGGTCTGCCACGAAATATTATAAATCCACGAATTAAAACCATTATCAGTATCATTATAAATACAAGTGCTATGTATGATAATGCAAGAAATCTCGCATACTCAGGAAGAAGCAGAGTTTTAAGAACATCTCCGTCAGCAAAATAGCTGTAATCTTCCTTAAGAACCATATTCCTTATACCCAAAAGCACAGGCCTGTCAGAACGCATGATGATGAGTGCTTCCAATGATGTTACGAACACAGCCAATGCACTTCCATATAAGAAAGGCTTATACAATCTGCACTTAGATAATACAATAAAACAATAAACACCTGTTATAAAACTTATTATTGCAAAAACATAAGCAGCCCTGTAGTACGCCTTCAAAGCATTAAGCTTGTCCACATTTGCCTTAGCTATTGTATATCCAGATACTTCATATCCTTTTTTCCAGAATGATGAGAAATCATCTGCAAGCTGCTCATAACCCACCTTCAACTCAAAATCTGACATTCCCGAAACTTCAGTCTGACTTACAGAACTATGGTTAAGGGTGAATGTATATATACTCTTATTTTTGGTCAAAACAACAAGTGCCATGCTAAGTATAAATGCCATGACACATATGGTTGCCAAAAACTCATACTTCTTATATTTATTCATAGTTATTACCATACTCTAATCATAAAAATCATACTTAGTTATTGTACCATTTATGGCTGATTCTGTAAAGAAATAATACTTGCCATACTTTTTTACATAGACTATAATTAATGATAGTATTTTTACGAAATGGGGGGACAATATGGCAGCAAATAATTTTGTCAGCGGAAATGATGTGGCAACCTTTGTCTTAGAGACTGATGCGCCATATAATATATTGGATTTTGACCAGGGATTATGCATTATGACAGGCTACTCTCCCCGTGAATTATCCAAGAAAATATGTACATTAGATAATCTTCTCTATGTTGAGGATTTCGCAGAAACTATAGCATCTATTAATTATCAGCTCAGTATATCCAACTTAGTCAGTGTACAACATAGGATAGTAGCAAAAAATGGTCAGATATTGACAGTTTTGTGCAGTGGACAGGCATTTTCACTAAATGACGGCAGAGATGTCTTGCAATGCGTTTTTACGGATATTACCAATCTGGAGAATGCAGCTAATGAGACAGCACAGGCAAAGACCGACCTTGAGATTTTTGCAAACACCGTTCCAAGTGGTGTAAGTAAACATATATTAGATAACAATTTGTCACTTATATGGGCGAATAATTACTTTTTCGATATGTGTGGTTACACAGAAAAAAGCTTTAGTGACACACATGGAAAGAATACACTCTCCCTTGTATACGGCGAAGATTTATCTGTTGTCATAGATGCTTTAGCTGATTTAACCGAAGATTCAGACTCAAAGATAGTTAATTTCAGAATTAAATGTGCGGACAATAGTATCAAATGGGTTAATGCAGTCTTAGCCAGAGCAGGTGAGATGTCCGGTAACTTTCCTGTTGTAAACCTCGTTATGTCAGATATTACCAATCTTAAGATTGCAGAGATGAAGGCTATGCTTGAGGAACAGAAATACCTCATTATTTCTGACATATCAGAAGAGTTACCATATGAATATGATATCGCAGAGGATGTAATCACATTTGCAGAGAAGTTCAATCATATCTTTGAGGGTGAAGCAATTATTGCAAACCCAGCCAAGGCAATGACAGACACCGGTTTAGTGTCTAATGATACCAAGGAGGCCTTAGAAGAACTCTTCTACCTCGCAAAGGCAGGAACCGAATATCACTCAACAGAATTCAAATTAAAAACCAAGAGCAGTGGATATCAGTGGTACTTTTCCACCTTTTCAACTATCTATGATGAGAATAATATTCCACTCCGCGTTGTTGGTCTGTTAAGGAATATTCACACGCAGAAGATTGAACAACAGCAGCTTTTATCCCGTGCTGAGAGAGACCAGATGACGGGCTTATATAACAAAGTAACTACTGAGACAAAGATTAAATCCCAGCTTCGTGAGCTTAACGGAAACAGTGCCAGCGTGCTTATGCTCATAGACATTGATGATTTCAAGAATATAAATGATACATACGGACACCTCAAGGGTGATGAGGTTATAAATGAGGTTGCCAAGGCTATGATGGAATATGACGGTGACTATGGTATATCAGGCAGACTAGGCGGAGACGAATTCTGTATGTACTTATACAACGTGCTCGATACTACTCTCGCATGTGAGAAGGCCGCTCTTGTAGCAGATAAGTTAAAAGAGCTATATCCGGGAAATGACAAGGAGCCTTGTCATGTAACCTTAAGTATAGGTATCGCCTCAACAAACGAACAGATTCCTTATGATGTCCTGTTAGAAAATGCTGACACAGCACTGTATCAGGCAAAGCTCAATGGCAAGAACTGTTACTACTGTTATCAGGAGGATATGTCAAGGGCTACATATAAGAATAACCGAAGAGATAACCAAGGGGAAGATGACTGTCAGGAGAATGACAAGCTTATTCAGGAGCTGCTTACTATTCTCTTTTCAAGCACGAACACATACAGTGCCATAGAGAAATCACTCTCCATGATCGGTCAATCTTACGATATAGACAAGATAAGTGTGTGGGAATATGGTTTCAATGATAACTTTGTTGACTGCACACACCAGTGGTGCAAGGCAGGAATTGAAAGCGACAGAAAAATACGCCAACACACACCTGCTGCAATATTTGAAGAGTTAGACTCAATCGGAACTGAGGGTATTTTCTATGCGTCAGATACCTCACTTATTAAACTGTCCACAGCTTATATGAACCCACAGTCTGAGGGTATCCACAGATTATTGCAGTCACAGATTGTGCTAAATGGCCGCGTCATAGGATATATAAGTTTCTACTCTATGCAGTCAAATGGTTCATGGTCAACCTCGGATATCAATCATTTTAAGCTGTTATTCAAGGTTATCGGTGAGGCGATATGTGCAAAGCAGAACCAGAAAAATATCTCACAGCTTCGTGATGATACAATAAACGCATTTAATACAGTACAGACACCAATTATAATAGTTGACCGTGACACTTACGACATATTGTATTTTAATGATGCCACACATGATTATTATCCTGATATATCGCTTAATAATAAATGCTACAACTGTCTTTCACAGGAAAACAGTCCATGCGGTGACTGTCCACTTCCGAGAATGACAGACGGACAGACATTAAAGTATTGCAGACGAAATAGCATAATTAACGATACTCTTGACATATATATGTCGCCTATCAAATGGAGCACAGGTCACAATTCATTTATGCTTACCTCATCTGAGCACAAGCAGACCAAGGCAGAAAAGCTCCAGAAGGAATTAGACCAGAATATCAACATAGAAAAGAGGATAACCGAAGCATCCTACAGGGATATAATAACCGGCTATGGCAACTTTGAGAAGTTCAAGGTTGACGCTACAGATATACTTAACAACAATCCTGATACAGACTATGTAATGTTCTACTTTAACATTAAGAACTTTAAGTATATCAACGAGACCTACGGTCACACTATCGGAGACAGAACACTTAAGGTTGTTGCTGATGTCCTTGACAAATACACGGGAAATGGCGAGACATTTGCAAGAATAATAGGTGACACTTACATAATGCTTATACATAATAAGGGATATAACAGCTTCATGGACACCTTTACCAATATAAGGAACGAAGTCCACGATGCCTGCACCTCTGTTCAGGACAGATTCCTTATAGATTTTATTACCGGAATTCTCATTATTGATGAAAATATGCACTCATATACAATCAATAAGCTTGTTGACAGAGCAATGATGGCAGGTAAATCAATTACGCCTCAATCCGGAACTTCATTCGCATTTTATGATGATGAATATCACAAGCAGGTATTAAATGAGGCACAGATTGAAAACAGTATGCATGGTGCTTTGGAGAAGCACGAATTCTGTGCATATGTACAGCCTAAGTTCGACATAGAAAACAAACGGTTAGTTGGTGGTGAAATGCTTGTAAGATGGCTATCCCCTTCAAAGGGCTTCCTTGAACCGGCAGCATTCATACCGTCATTTGAGAAGAATGGCTTTATCTACAACATAGATTACTTTGTGTTAGAGGAGGCCTGCAAATCCTTAAGACGATATTTAGACTCCGACCTAAACGTACTGCCATTCTCAGTAAACCTGTCACGAATAACTCTGTCACGCCCTGATTTCCTAAGCAAGGTCCAGGACATAGTTGAGAGGTATTATATTCCTCATCACTACATAGAGTTTGAGATAACAGAGAGTATTCTGTCTGAGAATTATGCTAAAATGCTTGAGGTTCTTAAGAAATTAAAGTCAATGGATTTCAGCATAAGCATGGACGATTTTGGAACAGGCTACTCATCACTTACCCTTCTTCGTGATTTGCCAATTGATATAATAAAGCTTGACCATGATTTTCTGTCACGCTCTGCGGCAAGTGACAAGAACGCTGCAACTATTCTAAAGAGTATTGTAGATATGGCACGCGCCTTAGATATAAAAACAGTGAGCGAGGGCATCGAAACAGACGACCAGCTCGACTTACTTAAGTCCATAAGCTGCGAGATAGGTCAGGGCTTCATCTTCTCGAAGCCTATGCCTATAGATGATTACGACAAGATGATAAAAAAGAACTCTGAAAACTAAATTTTTGCTAACTTTTACTAAGTTTTTTCAAAAACCTATTGACAGCAAAATATGAATTTGCTATCCTAAATGTTGCGTGCGTGATTGCACGAAAATGATAATTCGCACTGGTCCGGTATATCTAGTGGTGTGGGTATACTGTTCGTGTCTTGACCTAGGTGATGATATTATAGAAACTATAAATATTGATTATGATTATGGAGGTGTCTGATTTGGCTAATATCAAATCTGCAAAGAAGAGAATTCTCGTTATCGAGACAAAAACTTTAAGAAACAAGATGATTAAATCTAAGATTAAGACTTTGATTAAGAACGTTGAGAGCGCTATCGAGAGTGGCAACAAGGCAGACGCAGAGGCAGCACTTAAGGTTGCTACATCAGAAATCAGCAAGGCTGCATCTAAGGGGATCTACCACAAGAACAATGCAGGAAGAAAGGTTTCTCGTTTAACACTTGCTGTAAACAAGATGGCTTAATTCAATTTTATTACTATAAAAAAGTGGATAGTTTTTCTATCCACTTTTTTTATTATTACTCCTGCAAAAGCTGTACAATCAAAAGCTCAACAGCCATATTATCCTTAAGTGCCCCCGTTTTTATCTTGGTATCTGCTTCCTGGCACCAGCCAACACGTTGAAGGAGCTGATGGTAGGTATAGCCATCACATTGCTGCACATATTTCTTCACAACAAATGGAGGTAATTTGAGAAGTGATGCAATCTGACTGTTATTATGATTCTGCTCTACTGCAAGCTTCGTCTTAAGCAGCAGATTAAACTGTCTTGTAATAAGAAATAATATTCTCATCGCAGGTTCACGAAGCTTATACAAATCATCATATAAATGCATCGTCTTATCCTTATCTCTTTTAGATAGTGCCTCCATCATATCGAAGATTTTACCCTCAACCTGATTCACAGACAACACATCCACATCTGCCACAGTGACTTTTCCTGACTCTAAGCAGTATCCTTTAAGCTTCTCTGCTTCATTGACAAGAAGCCACATATCCATGCCGACACTCTCTATCAGCCTGTACACAGCAGCATCTTCTATCTGTATACCATCGCCAACAAATAATGACTTAACCCACACAAGCAGAGTTTTCTCGTCAGGTGTATCAAATGCAGCCACCGTTCCAGACTTGGCAACCATCTTGTACAATCTGTTTCTCTTATCAACAGCCGATTCTGCAAATATTATAACTGTAGTGTCCGGAAGTTTTTCAAGCACTTCCTCCATCTCAGCATTACCTTTTTTGAAGAAATCACTGTCACACACTAACACTACTCTTCTATCTGCAAAAAAAGGCATCGTAGAGGCAAACTCACCTATACTTGAAGGCTTTGCACTCTCACCCTTATACACCACATAATTCATAGTGTCATCAGTATCCGCAAGTGCCGACACAAGCTTATCCTTATACTGCTCCAGCAGATATTTTTCTGAGCCGCATAACAGATAAATATTAGAATACTCACCTGTTTCGATATGCTTATTAATTATACTCATTCCATTTGCATCTGCCATATCTGCCTCCAAATCTGCCATAACATCTATATATACTCACAAAATTGTAGCATATTTGGTATTGGAAAACAACTGCATACAAAACTATCTCCTTTTCCCACGCAGAACAATTGCCCCCATCTCATCCGTTCTAAGTACAGGCACGCCTGCCTCCGAGAGCCCTTCCAGCACCTCAGTGTGCGGATGATGATATATGTTTTTATATCCACAGGATATTACTGCAAGCTCTGCCCCATCATATAATCTACTGTAAAAAGAGTACCTAGAACCATGATGAGGAACCTTTATAATATTATAAACTCTAATGTCGCCAGCTTGGTCAGGTGTATCCAGTTCATTTTCATACATGAACTCCAACGCCTCCGCATCAGCGTCCCCGGTAAATAAAATACTTGTGCTATCTGACATGTATTCGAGTATAAGTGACGCCTTATTTTTATCATCAGTAACAAATGAATCAGAAGGATGTACACATCTCACCAAGAATTCACTTCCATCTGTAATAACATCTGAAGCATCCATATATATAATATCTATATTCCTCTCATAAGCCCTGCTCACAATCCCGTCCATGGAAGCATCCCTTACCATATTCTTAGCAAATACAATCCGCCCTATATCAATCCCTGAATAATCATCATCCAGAATATCAATAAGCCCACTTATGTGGTCCTCATCGGTATGAGACACGAACCAGTAATCAATCTTTGCCATACATTGTGATTTTAACGCCGGCTCTATAATATAAGTGCCTACCTGCTCTTTACTCACAGAGCCACCATCTATAACAAGATTTATTCCATTTTCTGTCCTTATGATTGTTCCATCCCCCTGCCCTACATCAAGAAATATTATCTCCTCGCACAGATAAGCTCTGTGAAGAAAATACAAACCTGTGGCAGACATAATTGTAAGCACAACATAAACCACACATACACATCTGTACCACTCTTTTTTGCTGAACCATTTGTGTGTTCTCTTATATATTTTTTCCCTGATTTTTCTATGGAGCTTTACTGAGGATAACAACGACAAGCTTATTATAATTCCATAGTACAATATGATAATACTTACCGGAAGTTTGCCCGTACATATTGAATTTGCGGGGAGCCCCGCGATAAATTCACATATATATTTATATAAAATAAGAATCATTTTCCCTGGATATATAAAAATCCCTGCAAATACCGGACTTGCAAATGAAATAATCACTCCAATTATTCCACTAATTAAAACTGCTGACATAAGCGGCAATACAATAAGATTTAACGCCATGGAATATGTTGG
>Ga0129311_1001662_pt1 | contig 15256 bp, 17 predicted proteins | sample Go1ome_FD_94435 | JGI IMG/M metagenome (GOLD analysis project Ga0129311, IMG submission 94435) | Western lowland gorrila individual fecal microbial communities from Wisconsin, USA - Go1022B metagenome | ecosystem: Host-associated > Mammals > Digestive system > Large intestine > Fecal | place... | reverse complement strand
GGAAGACCGCACCTTTGGCGATTCCCGCTACAACTGCCCCCAAGAAATGGCTCTCTTCGGCCGCACAGATCCCACCTGGCAGGCTCCCGGGGGCGAGACCTTCCAGATGGCCGCCGCCCGTTTCGACGCGGCTCTGCGCTCCATCGCCGACCAATACCCCAACCAGACCATCGCCGTGTTCAGCCACGGCTCCGTTATCCGCCAGTTTCTCGCCCTGGTGCAGAACATTCCGGCGGAGCATTGGTCTGAACTTCCCTTCTGCGACAATACTGCTGTCACCTGTTTGACCTACGACGGAACTGCCTTCTCCGTTTCCTTCGAGGGGGACAATTCCCATCTGGATCCGGACATCTCCACCTTGGCCCGGCAGTCCTGGTGGCGCAAGCACGCTCCGGTTCCGGAGGTCAACCTGTGGTACCGCCCGCTGAAGATCCAGACGGACCGCGCCCTCCTTGTGGCTGCCGGACTGGAGCTCACCGAAGCCCAGACTGCCCTGGAACGGGATCCCAACACACTGGTCACAGCGATGGCCGAGGGTGAGCCCGTGGGTCTGCTCCTCTTAGCGCCTGAACAAACTCCCCTGCCCGGTTCCGGCGTGATCCGCCGTCTCTATCTGGCGCCGGAGCACCGCGGAGAGTTTGCGGCTCTCCAGCTGGTGGGACAGGCCGTTTCCTTCTTCCGCGGCATAGGCCGTGACCGGCTGCTGCTCGCCCCTCCTCCGGAGGTGGATCAAACGATTTGGATGGAAAACAGCTTCCACCCCGCCCCTGCCCAGGCCGCGGGCCTGCTGGAGCTGTACATCGGATATGACCAATAAGACTGCAAAACCGGGCTTTCCCGGCTATATCCAGTCCATTCTGGGAGGTACCCGCCATGGGCTTTGACCGAACCTTATTTTTACCCGTTTCTCAAGAGGATATGACCAGCCGCGGCTGGGATTCCTACGACTTTCTTCTCATCACAGGGGATGCCTATGTAGACCACCCCTCCTTCGGCCCCACCATCATCGGCCGTATTTTAGAGGCCAAGGGCTACCGGGTCGCCATCCTGTCCCAGCCGGACTGGCGCGACCCGAGTGCCTTTGCCGTCTTTGGCCGTCCGCGCCTCGCCGTTCTGATCTCCGCAGGCAACATCGACTCCATGGTGGCCCATTATACCGCCGCCCGAAAGCCGCGCCACGATGACGCCTACTCCCCCGGACGGAAGGCCGGCCTCCGCCCGGATCACGCCACCATTGTCTATTCCAACCGGGTGCGGGAAGTGTTTGGCGATATTCCCATCATCATCGGCGGACTGGAAGCCAGCCTGCGCCGCTTCGCTCACTACGATTACTGGGAGAACAAGGTGCGCCGCTCCGTCCTTTTTGATGCCCAGGCGGACATTCTCACCTACGGCATGGGGGAGCACGCCACTTTAGAGATCGCCGCTCGTCTGGCCAGTGGAACCCCGGTAGGGGAAATCACCGACGTGCGGGGCACCTGCGTGGCTGTCCCCTACCCCAGCATCTGCTCTTACCCCCACGTAGAGGTTCCTTCCTTTGAGGATGTAGCCGCCGATAAAACTGCTTACGCCCAGGCCAACATGGTGGAATATCAGGAGCACGACGCCGCCGTAGGCCGCGCCATTTTGCAAAAGCACGGCAGACAGTTCCTGTTGGTCAATCCCCCCGCTTATCCCCTGACCACCGAAGAGCTGGACTGGGTGGCCGAGCTGCCCTATGTCAAAGAGCCCCATCCCATGTATGACGATATGGGAGGCGTGCCCGCCATTGAGGAAGTCCGCTTCTCCGTCACCCATAACCGCGGCTGCTTTGGGGCGTGCAACTTCTGCTCCCTGGCCTTCCACCAGGGACGCACCGTCACCAGCCGCAGCCACGAATCCGTGATCCGTGAAGTCACCGCTCTGACCCATCACCCCGGCTTCAAGGGGTATATCCACGATGTGGGCGGACCCTCCGCCACCTTCCGCCGCCCCTCCTGCCAGAAGCAGCTGAAGTACGGCATGTGCAAAAACCGGGCCTGTCTGGCGCCGGAGCCCTGCCCCAATCTGGACGCCGATCATACGGACTATATGATGCTCCTGCGGAAGCTGCGGGCCATCCCGGGCATTAAGAAGGTATTCATCCGCTCGGGCATCCGCTTTGACTTCCTTATGAAAGACCCCAGCGGAGAATTCTTCACCGACCTGGTCCAATATCACATTTCCGGTCAGCTGAAGGTGGCTCCGGAGCACTGCGTGGCCCACACTCTGGACTATATGGGAAAACCCCATATCGAGGTATACGAGAAGTTCCGGGAGAAGTATTTCAAACTTAACCGGCGGTACGGCATGGATCAGTATCTGGTCCCTTACCTCATCTCCTCGCACCCCGGCTGCACGCTGGAGGACGCCGTGCAGCTGGCCGAGTGGCTGAACAAGCAGGGGCATATGCCCGAGCAGGTGCAGGACTTCTACCCCACCCCCGGCACTTTGGCCACCTGTATGTGGTACACCGGCATTGACCCCCGCACCATGAAGCCGGTATTTGTCCCCAAAACGCCCCACGACAAGGCCCTCCAGCGGGCGCTGATGCAGTGGCGCAAGCCCCAAAACCGAAAACTGGTGCTGGAGGCTCTGCATAAAACAGGCCGGGAGGACCTGATCGGCTACGGCAAGCACTGTCTGATCAAGCCAGATAAGTGGGCCGCTGATCAAAGTGCCAATCAGGATCGTCCCGCGGGCAAGCGTTCCGGACAGGACGCTTCTGCTCGAAAAGGGAAAGCTCAGGAGCCGCAGAAAAAAGGCCGCCCCGCAGGCAAAAAATCCGCCGAAAAACCCACCGCTCCCCGTCCCACCCGCAAAGCGGGCTGGGCCAAGCCAAAGGCCAAACCCAACGCCCGTAAGAAAAAGTAATCCGATCCGAAGAAGGAGGCTCTTGGAGCCTCCTTCTTTTTACGGCTTGGTCAGCTCCCGGACTCCGTCGCCCAGATCCTTTCCCGCCTCTTCAACGCCCCGGGTCAGATCCTTCCCGGCTTCTTTTGTCTCCTTCCAGATCCGGTCCGTCAGGCTGTCCTCTGTGCTTCCGGCGCTGCCGGGCCAGACCCGTCCCGTGGACCACGCGCGGTACTGACCATCCCGGATATAGTCCTCCGCAGTGCGTTCCATGTTAGCCGCAGCTCTTCCGGCCGCCGTCTTTCCGCCGCTGTCAGTCTTTTCTCCGGAACACCCCGCCAGCAGCACAGCCAAAGATGCCGCACACAGCAGCAACACAACGGCTCTTCTCATATACCGCCACTCCTCCGTGGGCAGTTCGCCCCGTTCAATCTTCGGAAGTTCCATCCGAAGCTCAGCATATCCCGTTTCGCCCCGCGCATACCTGGGAAAAGTATCTTCTGTTTTCTTCAGAACACGGTATAAAATAGTCTCCGCCCCAAAAGAGCGGAGACTTCAGATTATATTTAAATCAAGGCATAAAAAAAGTCCCTCCGCAATGCGGAGGGACTTCACAGATCAATTACTCCTCTTCGCCGTCGTCACCCTCAACGGTGTCGTCGGACAGATCCAGAGAGAAACGGGTGTCGCAGTTGGGGCAAACCACTACGCCCTCAGCCAGCTCATCATCACCGATGAACAGAGGCTCGTCGCAGTTGGGGCACTCCACCTCAAAACCGTCCTCTTCATCCTCGTCGTCCTCATCCTCGTCATAGACGATGGACTCCACGTCGGCCAGATCGTCGGACAGAGCGTCGATCTCCTCGCCCAGATTCAGGGCGTTCTCCTCCATGTCCTCCAGGGACAGACCGACCTCCTCCAGGATACCGATCATCACGGAGATCAGCTTGCCCTCCTTGGACTTCTCGGTATCCAGATCCAGACCCTCGGCCAGGCCCTTCAGATAAGCGACTTTCTCGGAAATAGTCATAATTTCGTTCCCTTTCTGAGATAAATTCTCACAAATAGGCGGTTAGTTTATGCAGTTCGGACGCTTCGCACTATCACGCCTCTCATCCTCCGCGACGGGCAACTGCTCAATACTCCGCCGAAAATACCGCTCTGCCCACTGGGCGTCACCTGTTTTTCGGTCTGCGTATTTCGCTGTTGCCCTGCTCCCGGATGCTCAGACGCTTAATACTATCACGCCTCGCCTGTTCGCAACGCGCGGCTTCCCTCCGACTCGGGTTGGTGTCGGCGACCGATGGCCGCCCTCCCTCGCCCTCGCTCCGGTCCAGCCGCGCTGCTCACAACGGCTCGGACGCTTAAGCCTTGCAGCGGGACAGGTACTCGCCGGTACGGGTATCGACCTGGATCTTGTCGCCGATGTTGATGAACAGGGGCACCTTGATCTCAGCGCCGGTCTCCAGAGTGGCGGGCTTCAGGGTGTTGGTGGCGGTGTTGCCGGCCAGACCGGGCTCAGTCTCGGTGACCACCAGATCCACGAAGTTGGGGGCCTCGACGCCCACGACCTTCTCCTTGTAGATCATCAGCTTGCACATGGTCTCTTCCTTCACAAAAGCGAAGCTGGCGGGCAGGTCGGCCTTGGCCACGGGGATCATGTCGAAGGTCTCCTGATCCATGAAGTAGTACAAATCACCATCGTTATAGCTGTACTGAACTTCCTTACGCTCGATAAAAGCGGTCTCGAACTTCGCGGTGGGGTTGAAAGAGGTCTCGGTCACGCCGCCGCTGAGCACGTTCTTCATCTTGGTACGGACAAAGGCAGCGCCCTTGCCGGGCTTCACGTGCTGGAACTCGACGACCTGCATAACCTGGCCGTCCATCTCGAAGGTAACGCCGTTGCGGAACTCGCCTGCAGTAATCGTTGCCATTGGAATCATCCTCCATTACGTTTAATAATCATCTAATTTATTTTACCCCATCTTTCCCCCGTTGACAAGAGGAAATCCGGAAAATCCAGCCCTTCTTTTCAGCGCTTGCAGCGGAAAAAGGGCCCGGGGCGCGTGCCCCGGGCCCCTATCGGGTCGGATAAAAGGGGACTGGATTACTTCAGCTCGACCTTGGCGCCGGCCTCTTCCAGCTTCTTCTTCAGCTCCTCGGCCTCGTCCTTGCCGACAGCCTCCTTCAGGGTCTTGGGAGCGCCCTCGACAGCAGCCTTGGCCTCAGCCAGGCCCAGACCGGTGATCTCGCGGACAGCCTTGATGACCTTGATCTTGGCAGCGGCGTCGAAGCCAGCCAGGACAACGTCAAACTCGGTCTTCTCCTCAGCGGGAGCGGCAGCAGCGCCAGCGGCGGGAGCGGCCATAGCGGCGGCGGACACGCCGAACTCCTCCTCCAGAGCGTGGACCAGCTCGGACAGCTCCAGAACGGTCAGGCCCTTAACTTCCTCAATCAGAGCAGAAATCTTCTCACTAGCCATGGTAATAAACCTCCTAAAATGAATGTGTTTTAAAATTCAGGATCTTGCGCAGCCGAATGAAATTTACTCGGCAGCGGCCTCGCCCTCGGCGGGCGCGCCGTTCTTCTCGGCAATAGCCTTCAGAACGATAGCCAGGCTGGTAATGGGAGCCAGCATGGTACCCAGAACCTGAGCCTGCAGAACGTCCTTAGCGGGCAGCTCGGCCATGGCCAGAACCTGGTCCAGGGGCAGCACCTTACCGTCCATGAAGCCAGCCTTGATCACAAACTTGGCGCCATTGAACTGCTTGGCAAACTTGTTGATGACACGCATGGGAGCGATGGGATCAGCGTGGCTGACAGCCATAGCGGTGGTACCGTTCAGCTGCTCAGACAGATCGCCCAGACCGGCGTTCTGTGCGGCAAAGCGGGTGAGGGTGTTCTTCACAACAGCGTACTCAACGTCATTCTTACGCAGCTCGTTACGAAGAGCGGTATCCTCAGCCACCGTGATGCCCTTGTAATCCACCAGCACGCCAGAGGCGGCTTTCTGCAGCTTCTCAGTCAGCTCGGCCACGACGGCCTTCTTCGCTTCCAGGACACTTGCGTTCGGCATTTGGGATTCACCTCCAGAGAAATAGGTCGTCTTTTCCCAAAAAGAAAAGACGCGGTTGCGTTCTAAACTTGGCAACAGCGTCAAACAAAAATCGTTTGTTTTTCACCGCATCCTCGGCAGGACTTCCGCTTGCGCAGCCTGCTGTCTTTGAACGCAACTGATATTATATGGGAGTCACGAAAAAAAGTCAAGCATTTTTTCGTGGTTTCTTGTTTTTTCTTTCTGTGGGCGCAGCCTGAATAGACTGCGCCCACAAAAATCACATCGGTTTGCTCAAAATCAGGCGAGCTTAGCGCCGTTGATCTTGATGCCGGGGCCCATGGTGGACACCACGGTGCAGCTCTTCACATACTGGCCCTTGGAAGCGGCGGGCTTAGCCTTCACGATGGCGCCCATCAGAGCGCTGAAGTTCTCGCCCAGCTTCTCAGCGCCGAAGGAAACCTTGCCGATGGGGCAGTGGATGATGTTGGTCTTATCCAGACGATACTCCACCTTACCGGCCTTGATCTCCTTAACGGCCTTGGTCACGTCGGGGGTGACGGTGCCGGCCTTGGGGGAGGGCATCAGGCCCTTGGGGCCCAGAACCTTACCCAGGCGGCCCACAACGCCCATCATGTCGGGAGTGGCAACCACGACGTCGAAGTCGAACCAGTTCTCCTTCTGGATCTTCTCCACCATGTCCATATCGCCTACGTAGTCGGCGCCAGCCTCGCGGGCCAGGTCGGCCTTGTCGCCCTTAGCAAACACCAGCACGCGCTGGGTCTTGCCGGTGCCGTGGGGCAGAACGATGGCGCCGCGGACCTGCTGGTCAGCGTGACGGGAGTCAACGCCCAGCTTGACGTGCAGCTCGACGGTCTCGTCGAACTTAGCGGTAGCGGTCTTTACCACCAGGTCCATAGCCTCGGCGGGATCATACAGGTTATTGCGGTCGATCAGCTTAGCGCTGTCCTGATACTTCTTACCTCTAAACATTTCCTTTCCCCTCCTTACTCGCCCACGACGACGCCCATGGAACGGGCGGTGCCGGCGACCATGCTCATGGCAGACTCGATGGTAGCGGCATTCAGGTCGGGCATCTTGATCTCAGCGATCTTGCGGACATCTTCCTTGCTGATGGTGGCCACCTTGGTCTTGTTGGGCACACCGGAGCCGGACTCGATGTTGCAGTACTTCTTGATCAGGACAGCCGCAGGGGGGGTCTTGGTCACGAAGGTGAAGGAGCGGTCGGCGTACACAGTGATGATAACGGGGATGATCATGCCAACCTCGTTCTTAGTACGCTCGTTGAATTCCTTAGTAAAAGCGGCAATGTTCACGCCGTGCTGGCCCAGAGCGGGACCAACAGGGGGGGCGGGAGTCGCCTTGCCGGCGGGGATCTGAAGTTTTACATATCCAGTTACTTTCTGTGCCACGAAAGAGCACCTCCATTTGAAAAATGTGGTTTGATTGGCGGGACCTGTTGTATCGTCCCTCCCACGTTTCCGCGGCCGCGCCGCGGGGAATCAGTCTGATTTACTGGTCGACAGCCTCGACCTGTTCCAGCTCCAGTTCGATGGGAGTTTCCCGACCGAACATGGTCACAACTACGCGGACCTTATTGCGCTTCAGGTCGATCTCTTCCACAGTACCCAGGAAAGAGTCAAACGCGCCATCGGTGATCTTCACAGTGTCGCCCACCTGATAGCCCACCACGATCTCGCGCTTTTCCACGCCCAGGGCGGCTACGTCGCTGTCAGACAGGGGGATCGGATTGTTTCCGGAACCCAGGAAGCCAGTGACGCCGCGAATATTGCGGATCACATGCCAGGTTTCGTCGTTCATGACCATCTTTGCCAGTACATAGCCGGGGAACACCTTGCGCTCCACATCCTTGGGACCGTTGTCGGTGATCTCGGTCACCGTCTCCATGGGGATGGAGATCTCCAGGATCACGTCCTGCAGGTGACGGTTTTCTACATACTTCTCAATGGTGGCCTTGACCGTGTTCTCATACCCGGAATAGGTATGGACCACATACCAGTTTGCATTATCAGCCATCTTGCGCGCCCTCAGCTAAAGAGCTTAATCAGGGCGCCGACCACGGCATTCGCCAGGGCATCGAACCCCCAGATAAATACGCCTACAACCAGAACACAGGCGATGACGATCAGGGTATTGTTGATGGTCTGGCTGCGGGTAGGCCATACGACCTTCTTCAGTTCGACCTTCAGCTCCTTCAGCCACTTGCCTGCGCGGGCGAAAATGCCGGGCTTGGCTTTCTTTTCGGACTTCTTGTCAGGAGCAGGCTGTTTGGTCTGCTCCAGCTTTTCGTTCTCAGCCATTGTACTTACCCTTCTTTCCTTTCCGCCGTTCAGCTTACTTCGTCTCGTTGTGGACGGTGTGCTTGCGACAGAAGGGGCAGTACTTGTTCAGCTCCAGACGGTCAGGAGTGTTCTTCTTGTTCTTCTTGGTCACATAGTTTCTCTGCTTGCACTCAGAGCACCGCAGGGTGATCTTGATGCGAGCGCCGGCCTTGCTTGCCATACGTTGGGCACCTCCTTTTAGTGTTGCGCGGGCCTGTCCAGCTCCGCACGTTTGAGCCCGCCCGACGTAAAAAAACGCCGGGTCCGGCTTATTGCCAGACCCAGCGGCTTACTGCACGAAAAAAACGCGCTATGAAAGCGACACGGTGGGGCCGGCCATTGCCTCCCTGTGTTCCAAACGGATCAGGGGGACGGGCGCATACACCGTAAAATGCGCACGACAAAAAAGCCCCTGTTCACAGGTGATAGTACTATACCACAGCCGTCCGTTCCCGTCAAGCACATTTTTCGCTTTCCTGCTTATTAAATTTTAATTGGTGTTCTTTTTTCCGCCCCTACCTTCTTCCCGGCCCGGTGCGGACTGTTTGCAGGCCCATCCGGTCGGCGGCGTCACAGATTTCCGGCCACACTGCCGCAAAACAGCGCACTCCCACTCCCCGTCCCACTTCCAATTTGCGGGCCATCGTATCTCCGTCGTCAAACAGGACAAAGTGGGGCTGTCCCCGCCGATCCACATAAGTAAAATACCTGGCACACAATTCCCGCGAGAAAAACACGCCCGGCTGTCTCTCCCGCAGCATCTGTTTCAGCTCCTCTTCCTTTAAAATACGCCCTCTGCCCTCCGGTGCCGGGAGTTGAAAATCCTCCGCCGACCGCTGGAGGGCCAGCACCAACCGATCTGGGCCAAAGCGTTCCAGCCCCTCCTTCAGCCGCAGCTCCAGACTCCCTCCGCATAGGGCGGAAGACACCAGCAGTCCGGCCTTCTTCGTGCAGAAGGCATATTCCTCCGGAACATACAGCTGTAACCCCCGGTCTGCCAGTAGCCGCTCCAGTTCGCCCAGCAATTCCTTTAAAAAAGCCGTGGGCGGCTCCTCCCAGTCACACAGTACCCCCTGAAAGCCCCTTCGCTCGCATTCCAGCAGGATCTCCCGGCAAAAATTCTGCGGCCGCCCAACCGATACAGGGCCGCCCGCCACCGCCATCAGGCCGCCCCGCAGCGAAGCAGGCAGGCCGCTGCCCATAAGATGCGGCCCCTCCCCTATCCGGTAGGCCAGGTGGCACGGCGTCACCGGCCGTCCACGCAGCTCCCCCAGGCGGTGGGGCGGCGTCAGCACGATCATACGTTCCCGCTCCATATCGTCCTCCCCTTGTCCCCATCCTTTTTTTATGGTATGATATATCATTGGTTGACAGGGGCAAACATGCCTGTCAACCGATGGTAAGCTCCTATTTGAACACAACTGCAAGGAGGACCCTTCCGTGCCCTTTTCTCTGATCCCCCGTGGATTTTACAACTCTGTCTCCGATCTGGACCCCCAGGTCTTGGCCGCCAAAGGCATCCGCCTGGTGCTGGCCGACCTGGACAACACACTGGTCCCCTATAAAGTGCTCACCCCCGCCCCGGAAGTGGCCGATTGGATCGCCGGGCTGAAGCAGGCCGGCATCCAGCTGTTTCTCCTGTCCAACAGCCGCAAGCCCGGCCGGGCCCAGCAGTTCGCCCAGTCTGTGGGCATCCCTTACCAGGGGCACTCCGGCAAACCCAAGCGCGGCGGCTATCTCAAGGCCATGGAGCGCATGGGCTGCACTCCGGGGCAGACTGTCATGGTGGGCGACCAGATCTTTACCGATGTACTGGGGGCCAACCGCTCCGGCGTCACCCCTCTGCTCATCCGCCCCATCCGTCTGGCCGGCAATCCGGGCCGCTATCTCCGTTACTGGGGAGAGACGCCCTTCCGTCTTCTCGGCAAGAGGAGGCCCTTCCTATGAGCGCCCGCTTCGGTCCGGCAGGAAACGCCGCCGACTTTCCCTATAAAACCTCAGAGAAAGCCCCCGGCTGGATCGCCCAACAGGGACTGGACTGTTACGAATATCAGTGCGGCAAGGGCGTCCACATCGGCGAGGAAACCGCCCGCAGAATCGGCCTGGCCGCCGTACAGGCCGGAATCGCCCTCTCCCTCCACGCCCCTTATTTTATCAATCTGGCCAATCCCGACTTGGAAAGCCAGCAGAAAACCATCGGTTACATCATCTCCGCCTGTCGGGCCGCAAGCTGGATGGGGGCCGGCCGGGTGGTCATCCACTCCGGCGCCCTTATGGGCCGCACCCGGCGGCAGGCCATGGAGATCGCTCTGCCCGCTCTGCGCAGCGTGCTGTCCGCCTGCGACGACGCAGGCTTTGGCCACATCACGCTGTGCCCGGAGACTATGGGGAAAATCAACCAATTGGGAGATCTGGACGAAGTGCTGGCGCTGTGCCAGCTGGATGAGCGTCTGATCCCCTGCATCGACTTCGGCCACCTGTATGCCCGCTCCCTTGGGCGGGACGACGGAGAGGAGGCCATGGCCCGAATGCTGGATCAGGTCGCCGCTGCGCTGGGACAAGACCGGGCCAGCCGGTTTCACAGTCATTTCTCCCACATTGAATTTACGCTGAAGGGCGGGGAAAAATGCCACCGCACCTTTGAAGATGACGGCGGTTACGGCCCTGACTGGACACCCTTGGCCCGGCAGGTGGCCCTGCGGGGCTGGTCCCCCACCTTCATCTGCGAGAGCGCCGGCACCCAAGCCCGGGACGCCCGGGAGATGAAACGCATCTATCAGGAATTTCTGTGATTTTCCTCCCCGTCCGCACCCCGCGGACGGGGTTTCCTTTTTCAACACGGATTGACAGAGAGGCTGCCTACCCGCTATAATGCTCTAATCTACTTTTTTCGTCAAAACACAGAGAGGGGATTTTTTATGGAGTCAAAGTCGGAGACCGAACGCACCGGCCTGACCCTGCTGAAAAAAGGCAAAAAGGGACTGGTCCACATCCTGTTCAGCCGTTTGGGCCTGATCGTTGTCCTGCTGCTGCTCCAGGTATTGGTGCTGTTCGGCGTATTCCAGTGGTTTGAGGAGATCATCCCTTATTTCTATGGCGGCACCGCCCTGTTCTCCGCCCTGGTGGTCCTGTACCTTATCAACTCCCGTCAAGATCCTACTGCGAAAATCACCTGGCTGGTGGTTATTATGCTGCTGCCCGTATTTGGCCTTCTGCTATTCTTATGGACCGAAAGCGAATTCGGCCATCGGGTGGTCAAACGCCGGCTGGACCAATTGGGCCGGGAAACCGCCGATCTTCTGCCCCGCTCCAACGAGGCCTCCGCCCGTTTGTCCCAGGCCGACCCCGGAGCGGCGGCGCTGGCCCGATACATCCGCCGCACCGGCCCCTACCCCGTTTATGAAAACACCTCTGTCACCTACTTCCCATCAGGGGAAGAAAAGTGGGAAGAACTCCTCCGCCAATTGGAACAGGCCAAACACTTTATCTTTTTAGAGTATTTCATCATTGAAGAGGGCATAATGTGGGGCCGGGTGCTGGAGATCCTGGCCCGAAAGGTAAAAGACGGCGTGGATGTGCGGGTCATGTACGACGGCACCTGTGAATTCTCCACTCTGCCCCACAACTATCCCCAGCAGCTGGATGAGCTGGGCATCAAATGCAAAATGTTCGCCCCGGTCCTGCCCTTTGTCTCCACCCACTATAACTTTCGGGACCACCGCAAGATCGTGGTCATCGACGGACACACCGCTTTTACCGGCGGCGTAAATCTGGCAGATGAATATATCAATCGGGTGGAGAAATACGGCCACTGGAAGGACGCAGCGGTGATGCTGAAGGGAGACGCCGTTCCCAGCTTTACCCTCATGTTCCTGCAAATGTGGTCCGTCGTGGAAAAGGAAGGGGACTTCCGCCCCTTCCTCAGCTTCCCCACCTGTCCGCCGCCCCAGTCCCGGGGCTACGTGCTCCCCTTCGCCGACCGCCCCCTGGACGACAACAAAGTGGGGGAGCGGGTGTATATGGACCTGCTGAACCGGGCGATCCACTATGTCCATATCATGTCCCCCTACCTGATTCTGGACGGAGAGATGGAAACCGCCATCAAATTCGCCGCCGAGCGCGGGGCAGAGGTCTCCATCATTTTGCCCGGTATCCCCGATAAAAAGATCCCCTATGCCCTGGCCAAGACCCACTATCTCTCCCTTCTGGACTCCGGAGTCCATCTCTATGAGTATACTCCGGGCTTTGTCCACGCCAAGGTGTTTGTGGCCGATGGACGGGAGGCCACTGTGGGCACCATCAATCTGGACTACCGCAGCCTGTACCACCACTTCGAGTGCGGCGTCTATCTCTATGATACCGACTGCATCTCCCAGATCGAAGAGGATTTCCAGCGCACCTGTAAAAAGTGCCGTACTGTAACCTATGCGACCTGCCGCCGGGAGAAGCCCTCGGTCAAGCTCACCGGCTTTGTGGCCAAGGCCGTAGCCCCGCTGATGTAAAAGGAGGCCCCCATGTTCTATCAATGTCTGTGGCTGTTTTTGGCCTATTCCTTTCTGGGCTGGATCTTAGAAACCGTTCTGGCGGCCCTCAGCCGCCGCCAACTGGTAAACTGCGGTGTTCTCACCGGGCCCATGTGCTGTAATTACGGTCTTTTCGCCGTTCTCATCACCCTGCTGGGGCGCGAGCTGCACCAGAGCTGGTTTTTCCTGTTTATCGGCTGCACCGCCATCGGCGGCTTCCTGGAGTGGTCTGCCGGCCGCTTTCTGGAGCGTTTCTCTCACAAGCGCTGGTGGGACTACTCCCGGGAAAAGTACCACCTGGACGGCTATGTCAGCCTGCGCTCCGCTGCCCTCACCGGTCTGGTAGGGACGCTCTGTCTGCACTTCGTCAATCCCCTGCTGCTTCTGGCGGCCTCCCTGCTCCCCTCCGCCGCACTGCATCTCCTGCTTTGGTGCGCAGTAGCCGTGCTGGCGCTGGACGGGCTGTGGACCTACTGCACTGTACTTGGACTTCCCCAGCGCCTTCCTCAGGCAGAGAAGGTCCACAACCGCCTGCTGGTCGTTACTCTGCGGCTGACCCGCTGGATCACCCGCCGCACGGAGCGCCGCCTACGGCACTCTTACCCGGGCTTTGCCGGAGCGGCCAAGGCCCGCTCCGCCCCCACCGCGTTTGCCCAGGGCTGCTGCTTCGACAAGCTATTGTGGCTGTTCGTCATCGGTGCTTTTCTGGGAGATATCACCGAAACCCTCTTCTGCCGGGCCACCGCCGGGGTGTGGATGAGCCGCAGCAGCGTGGTCTGGGGTCCCTTCAGCATTGTGTGGGGTCTGGCGATTGCGTTAGCCACCCTGCTGCTGTACAACTACCGCGCCCGCTCCGACGGTTTTCTCTTTCTGTTCGGCACAGTGCTGGGCGGCGTGTACGAGTATACCTGCAGCGTCTTCACCGAGCTGTGTTTTGGCCAGGTGTTCTGGGATTACAGCGCCATCCCTTTCAACTTAGGGGGCCGCATCAACCTTCTTTACTGCTTCTTCTGGGGCATCGCCGCCGTGATCTGGCTGAAAAAGCTCTATCCCCTGATCTCCGGGCAGATCGAACGTATCCCCATCCGAATCGGTAAGATCCTCACTTGGGTATTGGCCCTGTTTATGCTGGCCAATATTACCGTTTCCACCCTGGCCCTGGCCCGCAGCGGCGCCCGGAACCAGGGGCAGCCCGCACACAACACAGTGGAACAGTGGCTGGATGACCACTACGATGACGCGACCATGGCAAAGATCTACCCCAATGCCATCTCCACTCATACGGCTCCCCTCAGCACCAAGATGAATAACCGCCTTGACGCCCAATAAGATTGCCGGGCCGCTCACTGTCACCCCTTAGGCGGTGTTTTATAGAATCAGTTAAAATTTTCCTCCAGAAAGGACTATTTCATGAAGCTTCTCACCTATTCCCATCAGGGCGTCCAGGAGGTGGGCGTAATCGCCTCCGATCCTCAGAAAGTGGTCCCCGTCCGTGCATTGGGTTTCTCCGCCCAAGACATGAACGAATTCATCCGGCAGCTGGACGGCCGCTCCCCCACAGAATTTACAGCCCAGGCGGATGCCGCTCCGGGCCTGCCCCTGTCCGACTGCCGTCTGCTGGCCCCCATTCCCCAACCCAGACAGGACGTAGTATGTCTGGGCGTAAACTACTATGAGCACCGGGACGAGACTCTGGCCTCCAACATCAAATATGACGGCAAGCTGACCAAGCCGATCTATTTCAGCAAGCGGGTCAACCGGGCGGTGGACCCCAACGGCATGATCGACAGCCATTCCAACCTCACCGGCCAGCTGGACTATGAGGCAGAGCTGGCTGTGATCCTGAGCCGCGACGCCAAAGACGTCCCCACAGATCAGGTGAAAGACTACATCTTAGGGTACACCATCCTCAACGACGTCAGCGCCCGCGATCTGCAGTCCGCCCACCAGCAGTGGTATTTCGGCAAGAGTCTGGACAACTTTACCCCCATGGGGCCCTGGATTGTCACCCGGGATGAGCTGGACTGGATGCCCAAGGCCGGGATCCGCTCCTATGTAAACGGCGAACTGCGGCAGAACAGCAGCACCGATTTGATGATCACTTCCATCGAAACTGCCGTCCATCAGCTGACCCAGGGCATCACCCTCCTGGCTGGCACCATCATCGCCATGGGTACGCCCTCCGGCGTTGGCATGGCCTTTGCCCCCCCGAAATACATGCGTCCCGGCAACGTAGTCCGCTGTGAGATTGACGGCATCGGCGCACTGGAAAATACGGTGGGGTAATTCATACCATCCGATAGTAAAAAGAGGAGGCTGAGCCCAATGCCATTAAGTTAAGGGCTTTGTCATTGCGAGCCAGTCCGCAGACTGGCGCGGCAATCCGTTTTCTCTGACGTTTTGAATACGGATTCCCACGGCAGTGACATCGGTCACTGCCTCGG
>Ga0129311_1001661_pt1 | contig 15260 bp, 11 predicted proteins | sample Go1ome_FD_94435 | JGI IMG/M metagenome (GOLD analysis project Ga0129311, IMG submission 94435) | Western lowland gorrila individual fecal microbial communities from Wisconsin, USA - Go1022B metagenome | ecosystem: Host-associated > Mammals > Digestive system > Large intestine > Fecal | place... | reverse complement strand
CAGCTTTTCGCAGCTTATCACGTCCTTCATCGGCTCCTGGTGCCAAGGCATTCCCCTTGTGCTCTTTCTTGCTTGACCTTTTTTACTAGTCTTACCTCGAATGTAGTAGCGATACTACATTTCTTTGCTGTTAGCAGTGCATGATTGAAAATTAATTTGAACTGCATTTATGCATGTTCAATATTTATTTTTCAAGCATATAGGGCGTTAGCCCTAACCGCAACGTCGTCAGACGTTAAGGTTGAAACTGCTAATCAAAATTTATTGTTGCTCGATGTGTTTCTTTTTATTTGACTCTTTCTTTACATGTTCAGTTTTCAAGGTACTTATGTCAGTTACCTTTGTAACTGACAGTGGAGATTGCGAGATTCGAACTCGCGACCCCCTGCTTGCAAGGCAGGTGCTCTCCCAACTGAGCTAAACCCCCATTTAATATTTGCTTTACTTATTTTTGACTTCTCATTCAGTCGCCTATATATATTATCATGCACTATCTATATTGTCAACACTAAATTTCAAAAATATTAAAATTTTTAAGCAAATATCTGTAACACTAAATAAAGCAGTATGTTATTGTCATATATCCAACCGGCAATAAACGAGCTTTGCAGCTTTGTCATAAACTCTACGGCCTCAGGCTTACAGCTGAAAAAGGTTATAACTATGCCTATTATCCAGAGTACGCATATTCCTTTTATTATTCCGACAGCAAAGCCGCCTGCCCTGCTGAAAAATCCGATTACCGGAACATCATTCAGAATGTCAAGTGCCTTTATTATGAGCTTGCCTATTATCAGCCCGACAAAATAAAGTATTATTATTACCGCACCGCTTATCAGAATGTTTGCAAAAAAGCCGGCTATATAATCTTTTATTGTCTGCGCATTAAAAAGATTGTATACTACCGAATTATTATTGCTTATAAGTGCATTTTTTATAAATCCCGGCACCTTCATAGCCTCTATTATGCTGTTCTGTGCGCTTAGCGTCATTTCGGGTATAATATTCCCAAAGTCCAGTCCTGCCGATATTTTTTTCATAATAAGCGGAAAAATAAAGCTTTCCCTTACATATTTTATTACGTGCGAGGTCATCTTCCAGGAAAGCAGAATTCCGAGAAGAGTCGGCAGAAATCTCAGCACAGCTCCGGCAAGTCCCTTCTGTGCATTGATAACCGCAAATGCCGCAAGTACCGCCAGCACTGCAATATCCATATATGTAAATTCAAACGCTGTTCCAGTTATCATTCTGCCGCTCTCCCATTAATCATTGATTTTCCGTATTCCCTGTATTTTCAGCATTTCCTGTATCGCCGTTTTGTGTATCGGCTGTATTTTCGTCCGCATTTGCATCGGCATTTGCATTTGTATCCGCATTTGTGTCAGTTGTATTTGTTCCGTCGTCAGCCGTTGCATTGTCGGCATTATTGTCTTCCGGTGTGTCCTGTACTGCCTCTGCCATATTCTCTGTTCCTGCATTATTATCATTCTTAATATAGCTTGAAGGATTGAAATTGGTCATATCAGCCTCAACCGACCACGTTTTTGCGGCATAAATACATTTTTTTACATTATTTGTAGGATATATTCCGTTTATGCTTCCCGAATCGTTCATATCCCATACAAGATTGCCCGATGAATTTATTCCGAAATATTCCGAGCCGTTTCCGACAACAGCTCCGCCGTCGGATACCTCAAAATAATCGGCTTTGCTTCCTATACAATATCCAAAGGACTGCTTTCCGCCGGAGCTTATAATAACTATCGTTCCCGGCTCCTGTCCTTCCTTGTCCGGAAGCTCGTTGCCGTAAACAAGCATAACATTATCTCCGCACACAGCTGCACCGTTTATTTCATTAGTGACCTCTATATTCCAGCTCATTGTTCCGTTTGATGAAACATACATAATATTTCTGTCGCCTACGGCAATAAGTCCGCCGTCGCCCATAAAGAATACATCAAATATTATTTCATCGGATTTATCCACTGCCGCAAACATACTGTCAGTATATGCCGCACCCTTTTCCGCATTTACATAAAACAAGCCTACTTTTGAATCAATCTCAACGCCGGACACATCAAGATATGCAATGGCTATTATCTCTCCGTTGGGCGATATATCACAGTTAAAAGGATAAACACCGCTGTCGGCCTCTATTCTCTGGAATATAAGACTTCCCGATGAATTATAAACCGACACCGCATAGCTGTCACCGCTTGTTATTACCGCAGTATAGCCGTTTTTGTTCACCGAAACGGCAACAATGGCGTTGTCCGTCTGCACACTGCATACCGAACCTTTGGAATTATATACCTTTACCAGCCTTCCATCTGTTTCAAATATTGCCGTACAATCGCCCTTTTGGACAACAACCGGCGAGGTCATAACATAACCATCGCTCCAGAGCTGTTCTCCGGATTTGCTGAAATATTTCACTCCGTCCCTTGTATACTGGAGATATTCGTTTCCGTAGGTTCTGTAACCGGTTTTGCTGTCCGAGGCATATGTAACAACCGCCGCCTTACCTTCTCCGAACATTCCTCTGTTGTTTGCAAAAGCCACTGCCGCCGCTATAACGGCAACCGCAACAATTCCTATTATAATTTTCTTTTTATCCAATGAACGCAATCTTCGTCTTTCGGTAATTTCAAATTCGTTTTCTTCTCTGCTCATTCTTTTGCACACTCCTAAAGCTTACGAATGAATATAGTATTTAGATTGTAGCTAAAGTCATTTTTTACACAGCGGAAGGGTTTGGGAAACGAAGCGTTTTCCAAGCGGAATCCTGATTTCGACTTAGTTATCGGCTTTGTCGATACCTTTTATAATACCATAATGCCTGTCTAAATAAAAGTAAATCATTAACTTTATCGTCTTTTAAATAAATACAGTATCGTAAACAAAAGCTGAAAAACTCCTATAAATCCAAACAGCATATATATTTTTGATACAAAATCCGAAAAAGCAACCGCAGAAAATACCGGTGATACGGCGCACAGCAAAATAATGACAACATTCTTATTTATTCCTGTTTTTTCGACAATAAAATCAGCCGCCGCAGAGCCGTTGCATACCGCCGTTGTGAGCACAGCCGCAATAAAAACTGCTCCGTATAAAAGCATATTTCCGTATTTTATGTTTGCCGCAGCCGCAAAAGGCAGCTCCGATTTATACGCATTTTCAAAGGACAATATCGTATTTCCTATCATATAGCCCATTGCCGTCATTGCCGCCGCACACAATATTCCCGTAATAATTCTGTTTGCTTTACTGCTTTTTTCCTCATTCACCATTATTGCCGCCGCTGTTATTGTGTTGTAGGAAACATAAATCACCGCCGACAGAACAACCGAGCCGCCGTTTCCGCCTATATATATTTTCGGCTCGCTTTTCGCTCCTATAAGGCATATTCCGGCAATCAGTACCGGAACAATAATAACGCTTATGTATTCCATTGCCTTCATGCCGCCTGTTATTATTACCGCACTTGCCGCCGCCATTATAATCACTCCGTATATGTATGGCATTGAAAGCATTTCCTCTGCCACCGCACCTGTTGCCGAAAGCATTGCATAGAACATTGCGGCAAAAAATATTCCCGAGACATATTCGGTGAACATTGCAAGCCGTTTTCCCATTATCGTATCGAGATATCCGCCGTAACTTTTTATGCTGTTTTTTCCTATTATATACGATGCCGCAAAGGTATATACAAAAAACAATGCTCCGCTTACGGCTATTCCGGTTTTCCATCTTTCTCCGTATAAAAGAAAATAGTCCGTTATTTCCCGTCCGGAGGCAAATCCGGCACCGACAACCATTCCTATAAGCAGACATGACTTCTTCAAGGAGCTGTGTATATTCAAAACAATACCCCATACATTTTCATCAGAAAAATATATGGGGTTTCAATATCATTTATTCAACATTTCTTTGTAAAGCTCAATGTATTTTTCAGCCGAATTCTCCCATGAAAGCTGTGAATTCATACAGTTTTTGACAAGTTTTTCCCATTTTTCCGGCATTGCATATACCTTGAGCGCCTCTGACAATGCCCATAATATTCCGCCTGCATCGTAGGTTTCGAAAACAAAGCCGTTGCCTTCCTCAGTATCGCAGTCAAAATGCTTTATTGTGTCGGCAAGACCGCCTGTTTTTCTTACTATAGGCACTGTTCCGTATCTCAGACTGAACATCTGTCCAAGTCCGCATGGCTCAAATCTTGACGGCATAAGGAACATATCTCCCGAGGCATATATTTTTTGTGCAAGAGTATCATCGAACATCATGCAGGAGCATACTCTGCCCTTCCATCTGTCCTCATAATATCTGAACATATCCTCATATTCCTTTTCGCCTGTGCCGAGAACAACGAACTGAATATCGTTTTCCATTATTCGCTCCATTGCGTCCGCAAGAATATCAAAGCCCTTCTGGTTGGCAAGCCTTGAAATCATGCAGACCATAGGCACATCTCTTTCTTCGAGTCCGAGCTGTTTCTGGAGCTGTTTTTTATTTTCCTTTTTAAGTGAAATGCTGTCCGCAGTAAAGTTAAAATCAATTCTTTTATCCGTTTCGGGATTATATGCGCTGTAATCTATTCCGTTTATTATTCCGCTGAGCTTTTCGTTATAGGCACGCATTATTCCGTCAAAGCCATAGCCGTATTCGGGCGTCTGTATTTCCTTCGCATAGGTTTCGCTTACGGTGCTTATTCTGTCGCAATAAACCAGTCCGGATTTCATATAGCTCATTCTGCCGTAAAACTCAACCGTTCCGTTGTCAAAAAGATAGCCCGGAAGGTCGAAAAGCTCCAATGACGAAGGCTCGAAATTGCCCTGATACTGAAGATTGTGTATTGTATATAAGGTCTTAATATTCTTAAGATACGAAACCTTTTTATATGATTCACGCAAAATCATAGGAACAGGTCCGGTCTGCCAGTCGTTGCAGTGGATTATATCGGGAATAAAGCCGACAAACGGAAGCATATCAACTACCGCCTTGCAGAAAAAGGCAAATCTTTCGTTATCGTCGGAATATCCGTAAAGCTCCTTTCTGCCGAAATAATAATCATTTTCTATAAAATATGCCGGCACATCATTATCCTTAAACAATACACCTGCCTTCTGCACTCTCCAGCCAAGCTTTGTATTGAAATTTCCAAGAAATTCCGTACCGAGAAAATAGTCCTGTTTTATGGATTTATATTTGGGAATTACTATTCTAACATCGGCACCCAATGCAATAAGTGCCTTCGGCAATGAACCGACAACATCTCCCAGACCTCCGCTTTTAACATACGGTCCGGCCTCCGAAGCAACAATAAGTATTTTCAGTTTATTACCCTTGTTCATGTTTCCAAGTACCTCCTCTGTCAGCCCTTTTTATCTTATAATATAATACACTGTTTCGGTTATTATAGCAATAAAATTTCATCGCACAGGCTCTTACAAATTGTCCAATTTAATTAATAACAACCACTGCATTTGTGGTATAATAATACTTAAGTCGAAATCAGGATTTCGACTTATTTAAACAGAAGCATGAATAGCTCATTCCATCGGCTTAAAAGCCTTGAAACTCGCTATTCTCCTCGACGGAAGTAAATTCCGTCTATTGACCGCACAAGACAGTGCGGCGGCAAAGCCGCTTTTAAAGTCATGACAGTATGGATTCCACTTAGGAAACCACTGACTGTGCAAGACGGCACAGTTGCAAAGCAACTTTCGTTTACGAAAGTCATGACTATCGTTTCCTAATACCTTCCGCTACACAAAAATAATTTTATCTACAATATCGAACTATTTATACCGCTTAAATTTCAGTTTATAAAGAAAGAGGTGTTTTTATGAAAATTCCCAAAAGAAAAGACGCCGATAAAAAATATACATGGCGTACCGAGGATTTATTTGCCACAGACGAAATCTGGGAACAGCATTATAACGAGCTTGACAAAAAAGCCGGAAAGATAGAAGAATTACAGAATACCTGCACAAAGGACGCAGCTTCGCTTCTGGAATGTCTTAAATTATATAACGACATCTGCGAAGAGCTTGACCGTATATATGTATACGCATATATGAAGTTCCATGAGGACAGCACAAACTCAAAATACCAGCAGTTATCCGGAAAGGCCGATACTCTTGCGGTTAAAATAATGTCCGCATCGTCCTTCATAGTTCCGAAAATATCATCACTTCCGGCAGACACAATAAAGACCTACATGAATGAATGCGACGGGCTTAAAATCTACGAGCATTTTCTCGACAGCATTCTCCGCCAGAAAGAGCATACGCTTTCCGAGGCAGAAGAGAAGATTCTTGCCGCAACGGACGAGATTTCCTCTGCACCGCAGACAATATTCACAATGATAAACGAGGCAGACATGGAATTTCCGCTCATAAAGGACTCCGAAGGCAATGAGCACAGCCTTTCTCATGGCACATATGTTTCATATCTCGAAAGCAGTGACCGTACACTCCGTAAAAATGCCTTTGACGCACTTTACGAAACATATTTAAAGCAGAAAAACACAATAGCCGCAACCTACAATGCCTCGGTAAAGAAGGATATTTTCTATTCAAACATAAGAAAATACTCCTCTGCACTTGAATCGGCACTTGAGGACGACAATATTCCAATTCCGGTATATGACCAGCTTATAAATGCAGTGCATGAAAGCCTTCCGCTTATGTACAGATATGTCGAACTGCGTAAAAAGCTTCTCGGTGTAGATGAATTGCATATGTATGATTTATATGCTCCGCTCGTACAGGACATTGATTGGAAAATACCCTTTGAGGAGGCAAAGGCAACAGTTAAAAAGGCTCTGTCTGTTATGGGCAAGGAATATACAGACGCATTACAGCTTGGCTTTGACGGCGGCTGGATTGATGTATACGAAAACAAAGGAAAACGCAGTGGTGCATATTCATGGGGTGCTTTCGGCGGACATCCTTATGTATTGTTGAACCATAACGATACCGTAAACAGTATGTTCACTGTTGCACACGAAATGGGCCACGCTCTGCACAGCTATTTCACATGGAAAAAACAGCCTTTTGTATATTCCGGACACAAAATATTCGTTGCCGAGGTAGCCTCAACCTGCAATGAGGCACTGCTCATGGAATATCTGCTTAAAACCGAAACGGACAGCAAAAAACAGCTTTATTTAATAAATTATTTCATGGAGCAGTTCAGAGGCACGCTTTTCCGCCAGACAATGTTTGCGGAGTTTGAGAAAAAAGCACATGAAATGTCGGCAAACGGCGTTCCGCTCACCTGTGAAAATCTGTCGGCTATGTACCATGACTTAAATAAGCTGTATTTCGGCGACAGCATAGTTGTTGATGATTATATTGATATTGAATGGGCAAGAATACCGCATTTCTATAATGCCTACTACGTATACCAGTATGCAACGGGATATAGTGCCGCAATAGCACTTTCGAGAGGAATACTCAACGAAGGCCAGCCTGCGGTTGACCGCTATCTCGATTTTCTCAGCAAGGGCAGCTCGGAATATTCAATAGACCTGCTTAAGGGTGCCGGAGTAGATATGACCTCCGAAAAGCCTGTGCTTGATGCAATGAAGGTGTTCTCCGAGCTTCTCGATAAAATGGAAAAATTAACAAAATGATATATGGGGCTTTGCCCCAAACCCCACCACCCTTTAAAAAGGGTGGATCTAAACTTTATAAAAATCATTTTAACAAATGATTTTAGGGATAACATATTTAATCTGAAATTTTGCACCAACTTGAACCCAAACGACATTTCAAAATTGCGTTAAGACCGAGCAGCATTCCTGCGAAGGTTAGCAATTTTCGTAACTCAAGCGTGTCCGGAAAGGAGAGAGCGCGAGAGAGGAAAGTCGTTGGTCATGACTTTCGTAAACGAAAGTTGCTAAAGCAACTGTGCCATCTTGCACAGTCAGTATTCGCAATTTAAGAGCTTCCTCTCTCGCAACATTTCCCTTGCGACTTGTAAAGCCGCAAAATGTTTTTGTAAAATTGCCGACAGGCAAAAATAAATAGCCTTTGGATTTGTTTGTCCAAAGGCTGTCTTTTTATGGCAGTTCAATTCTTGTACCGTAATATATTACATTAGGATTTTCTATGCCGTTCAATTCAGCCACCTCATACAGCTTACTCGCATCACCGTAGAACAGTCTGCATATCTCGGCAAGCGTATCACCTTCCTTAACCACATAATATTTCTTCTCTTTTTCCACATTCTCCTCTCTTTTACTGCCCTCGGCGGCCATTACTGTAATTACAGGGCTGTAATTTGAAAAATCATCTGCAAGCTCTGTTGTTTTCTGCTCCTGCACCTCCACGCTCTCACGCATTGAATTTACTTCCGTTTCAAGCCGATGTATTTTTGTGCTGTTACTGACAAGGCTGAGGCTCATCACTATGCACAGCATACAGAAAAACGTGCTTACACAGGTGAATATAAGATATTTGTTTCTTTCCTTCTTGACCTGTTCGGTCTGCTTGTTCATTAGCACCGACCGTATTCTGTCGGCGGCGTCCATATGCGTAATGCCTTCGCTCGCCTCCAGCTCGTCGTACTGAAAGCCCGTTTTCGGCTGTACAAGGCTGTTTTCAAGCATATATTCCTGCATCTGCGTGTTTTTCTCGTAGTATATGAAATATCCCTTTACCGGACGCAATGCCGATTTGGCCTCGTTAAGCACATAAAGCCTGTCCAGTCGATCTATGGGATCCACCACAAACAATACCTGGTTCGGATCTGAAAACAGCTTTTTGTGATATTCCTCGTCCATTGAGGTCACAAAAGCACCGAAGGACGGCCTTGAGTGCATCCAACCGACAACGCTCAGATTCGGGAAATATTTCTCCATATCCTCACTTATGTATTTCCAGCTCTGGTTTGTTATCGTTTCAACGCCCTTTATTTTTTCCGTAAACCTCGCCTGTATAACGCCGCTTATGAATATCGTGTTCTGCCCGTTTATAACAATGCTCTGTCCCATAAGCACCGCCAGCTTTTCGCCGTTTACACTGCTCCTTGAATATTGATAGAGATATGTATGCACATAATCCTCCATATATATTCTAAGCTCGTCGTCCGGTGCGCCCATCTGCTTCACATTACCCGGAAGAACCGCATTTATGTCCTCATGTTCAAAATCCGTCTGCATATTTTTTCCTCCTCTGCATACACTGTTACGTTGAGTAAAATATAGCACCGTGGTTTTGAAAAATTTGTCATATGGTGAGTTCTCGGTTTTAATATTCTTCGCAAAATTTATCAATTTACGCAAACAGCCCCATATCGCACTGATATGGGGCTGAAATAGATTATCCTATTATATATTTTTCAAGCTTTTCCGGTCTTGCCGCAAGCTCCTTCTTTTTCTCCTCATAGCCGGGACGGTCGAACATTGCATAGGTTGCGTTCTTTCCTTCCTCAACTCCGGGCTGGTCAAAAGCATTTATGTTGAGAAGCTCTCCGGCAAAGCCTGTTGCCACCTCAAACATATATAAAAGCTCGCCAAGTGTAAATTCGTTCACCTCGGGAAGTGTTATCGTCATGTTTGCCTTTCCCGATTTAAGAAGTGCATATTCGGTAGCCATCTGCTCTGTTGCGATAAGCTTGTTCTGTGTTACACCGCCCAAAAATCCGAGGCTCGGAATGTCCTGGTATATTTTAGGTATTGTCATTGTTCTTCTGAACTTATCCACGCCGATAAGCACTATCATCTTGTCAAAAGGTCCTTCTGTGTAAAGCTGAACCTGCGAATGCTGATCCGTAACGCCAAGTGCCTTTACGGGAGTCTGTCCGGCATATACCGCATTGCCGTCATTGTCCGTTTTCTTGCCGAGCGATTCCGCCCAGAGCTGTGCGAACCAGTCGGAAACATATTTAAGGCTGTCCGCATAGGGCATCATAACCGACATATTTTTGCCCTGCTTAAGTGCGATATAGCTCAATACCGCAAACATATAAGCCTGGTTTTCATATATATTTTCGTTGCCGGAAAGCTCGTCCATATATCCTGCGCCGTCAAGCATAAGCTCAATGTCTATGCCGCACATTGCCGCCGGAAGAAGTCCGACAGGCGTAAGCTCGGAAAATCTTCCGCCGACTCCGCTGGGTATTATAAATGTCTTGTAGCCTTCCTCTTTTGCTATTTTAATAAGGTTGCCCTTTTCAATGTCCGTTGTGCATACGATATGCTTTGCGGCCTCTGCCTTGCCGAGCTTTTCCTCAAGAAGCTCCTTTATAATCATAAACTGGCTCATTGTTTCGGAGGTACTGCCGCTTTTTGAAATGCAGTTGAACAATGTTTTTTCTGGCTCAATTACTTCAAATAAATAAGAAAGTCTTTCGGGATCGACATTGTCCGCAACATAAAGCTTAGGATAGCCGCCTCTCTTTTCCTTTGAAAGCTCATTATAGAACGGATGATTTATTGCCTGCTGAACGCAGATAGGGCCCAGTGCAGAGCCGCCTATGCCGAGCACAACGAAAGCGTCTATATCGCCCTTTACCTCATCAACATAGCTCTTTATGTCCGCAACAACGTCCTTCTGGTTATGTGGAAGATCTCGCCAGTCCATCTTTCCGTTTGCTCTTTTTTCAAGCATAGCCTTATGTGCCTTAGCTATTTTATTTGAAAGCGAAGAAATTTCCGCATCGGATATGCCATATTCTCCGACAAACGATTTCATCATATTATTAAAATCCATTTTAAGCCTGTAATTCTTTTTCTGTTCATCAGTATAAATCATAAGAGCTCCTCCTTAATATCGGATTATAAAATACTTAACAGGCATAACGCCGTTAAACTAATTATACCATAAATAGCAAATTATAAAATACCAATTATAGTCTTTTTAATGACAAAGGACAGATATATTTATATATACCTGTCCTCATAATCTCAAAAAGCCTTATTATCCGACTGCAACCTCGGGATTTACCGAAACATCATCAAGCGTAACCATAAATTCCACATGAGGCCCCATTGCCTCGGAATAAATGGAAGGCTCGGACACACTTCCGATAATTTCTCCTGCCGATACAGCCTCGCCGACAGAACAATTTATTTCTGCCAGCTGGCTGTATGTAGTTTTCCAGCCGTTTTCGTGGTCAATAACAACATAATTGCCTAATAAATCATCTCTTACGATTTCCGATACAACTCCGTCGGCAGATGCCTTCACCTCGTCACCGACCTCTGCGGAAATGCAGACATTGTCATTTGTTCTGTACTGATCAAGCGTCACGTCGTATATGGCACTTTCGGGCGAATAGCCTAACAGAATATCTCCGTCAACCGGCCAGAGAAATGTTATATCAATGTCCTCGTCCTCAGAATCGGTAATTGTTTTTTCCGTTTCCGGTACTGTTGTATTATTTTTCGTATTAACATTTGTATCAGCATTGCCCTGTTTTGAACCGCTCGGTTCAGCCTTTGTTTCGGCGTTTTTGTTTGTTAAAACAGGCTCGCTTGAAGCAGAAGGCTGTTCGCTTATTTCGTCTGTTTTAACCTGTGGCTTGTTTTTGTTGTATGCCGCTGTTCCGGCACAGATTCCGGCTACAACAACAAATGCAAATATAGCCGCATACTGCCCTTTGCTGTTCAGAAACTCCATAAATTTATTTCTTTTCATTTCGATACCTCCAGAATAAAATCATGTTTTATCTCTCGAAGGTATTATTGCCGTTTAAACTGCAATTTATACTGATTGCAGCTTTATCAAATTGCATTTTTGTAAAATCATTTATTTAATTATATCAGCCACAACCTCATTGGGAATTACAAATTCCGGTGTACCCTGTGCTCCGGCGGCAATTTCGTATTTTCCGAAGCATATTACTATGTTACCATCATTATTGATATAGAAGTTCTGGTCTTCAGCTATCTTATCGAAAGTCTCCGGGAAGTACATACCGTTTTCTTCAAGATTTCGTCTGTTTATTTCGTCCTTTATGTAATTTGTTATCGGTGTTACATAGTCTGCGCCGTCCTTAAACATACCCTTAAGTGTGTAAAGCTCACCTGTTTTCTTGTTTATTGTGTAATAGTTGTGGACAGAGTTTGATGAACCGGATGCATAGAATGTATATACATCAAGTGCAAGTATATCATCATTGTTTGTCTTTACATCGTAATTAAATTCAATATCCATATGTACTGTTTCATCGCCAAACTCTGCCTTAAGCTCATCAACATTCTTCTGGAAAAGCTCTTTTACTGTATCCGCCTGCTCCTTAAATGTATTATTAAGGTTTTCTTCAAGATCTTTATTTGAAAGGCCTTCTATTTTCGGTGTATTGATGTCAAGCTCATAGCCATCATCTTTGACTGTATATTTGCCGAATGTAACTACATTTACAATGCTTGATATTACCGGAACATCGCTCAAGGCATAGGCAAGAGCCGGACTTGAATTTAATGTTACGCCTGCAAGAACTATAAATGCTGCTGCCGCTGTTGTACTTACTCTGATTTTTCTTTTAGTGTTTTCCTTTTTAATCTGTTTATTCATTTTCATAATAAATTCCTCCGATGCATTAATATTATTATATTCTTTTTTTAAATCATCAAAAAACTGATTATTCTTCATATTCATCTCCCACCTCTTTTTTCAAAATTTTAAGTGCCTTATACAATCTTGTTTTAACCGTATTTTCATTTACACCTATTACCTCGGATATGTCCTTAAGCTTCATATCTTCAAAATATCTCAATGTAATTATTTCAAGATATTCCTTTGGCAGTTTTTCTATCACATCGTTTAAACTTGAAAAATTATAGTTATCTAAATATGTTTCATTATCCGTTATTTCATCAAAGGGAATAACCTTTTTGTTCCTGTTTATGTAGCTTATGGCTGTATTTGAAACAATTCTGAAAAACCATGTTTTAACCTTAGAGCTATCTTTCAGATTTCCCGATGCATTTATTGCCTTAATAATGCTTTCAGAAACAACATCCTCAGCATCCTGTTGATTTTTTGTATATGTAAACGCAAATCTATATGCGCTGTTTATATTATTTTTAATAAAGTCTTCAATGAGTTTTCTGTCACTCATACTTTTTAAGCTCCCCATATTTTATCACCACCTTTAAGAAGGAATTTCTTTTTATTTCTTTTTATTTCTTTTTATTTCTTTTTATTTCTTTTTACACTTATAAGACATTTTAGACCTCAAAAAAGTTTGCAAAAAAAGACCGAATTATAAAAAATTATAAAATCGGTCTTTGATAGCATGTTATGTAAATCTGAATATCAGATTATTTTGCTGCTTTTGTAGCTTTTTCCTCTAAAGTCTTTGACCAGAGCTTGTTAGCAACAGGTGTCCATTCCTTAGCATACTCTACGCACTTACCGCAAAGATGTTCACATGTTTCGGGTGACTGAAGGTCTGTTGAAACCGCACCTGTCTTATGAATCATTTCCTGAAGCTTTTCAGGGTTCTCAAGCATAGGGCAGGGACGAAGCTCGTTGTCGTTGAAAGGCTGTCCATCTCTGTATGCTCTGAAGAGAGGCTGCTGTAAGCACTCAATAAGTGATTTTTCGTGGATATTTGCACTTGAGTAATGGATGAATACGCAAGGCTCAACATCTCCGATAGGGTTGATATGGCAATAGCATCTGCCTCCGGCTACGCAGCCATGAACGAATTCACCGTCGTTCTGGAAGTCGATAGCAAAGATTTCCTTGCCGCCTGTCCAGTCTCTGATTTCTCTTACTCTGTGGTACATATATTCACGCTGTTCAGGATTAAGAAGAAGTTCTGTTGATGCATCATTTCCAACAGGCATGTAGTGGAAGTACCATGTATATCTAACGCCCTTAGAAATAAGGAGATCAAGGAATTCATCCGATGTAACAGTCTTGTAGTTCTTGCTTGTATAACAGATAGATGTACCGAAAAGAAGCTTGTGCTCTTTAAGTAAATCCATTGCATGCATAACCTTTTCGAAATGACCGTTGCCACGACGTCCGTCGTTCTGCTCTTCAAAACCTTCGATACTGATTGAAGGAATAAAGTTGCCTACACGAAGCATATCTTCGCAGAATTCTTCATCAATTAAAGTACCGTTTGTGAAAGCATGGAATGCACAATCCTGATGTTTTTCACAAAGACGGATAATATCTTTTTTACGAACAAGAGGCTCGCCGCCTGTCATAAGGTAAGCATGGATACCAAGCTCCTTGCCCTGTTCGATAATGCTGTCAAGATCTTCATATGAAAGGTTGTATTTGTTACCATATTCAGCTGCCCAGCATCCTGTACAGTGCATGTTACATGCGCTTGTAGGGTCCATAAGGATAATCCAAGGGATGTTGCAGTCATATTTTTTAGCCATTTCCTGGCTTGTTCTGTAACCACGGAAGCCTGCTTCATAACCAAGTGTCATGAATGCTTTCTTGAATACATCGTGGTCAACTTCATTTAAAAGTCTTGTACCGAATTTAACCCATTTTCCTTCGGGATCTGAGAATGCGTTTCTTAACATCTCATAAGCTGAAGGAGACCATGTATTGCCAAGAATTTTTTCAGCCATGTTGATGAGCTGAACCATATTCTTAGAAGTATCTTTTCCAAGGTTCTTTAAAATAGAATCAATTACTAATTCAAACGCCTTTTTTTCGGCTGCATGTACTACTTTGTTTTGCATAACGAATACCTCCAAATAATTATATAACTATGATTGCTATATTTATGTATCTTATAATAATATAGCAAAAAAATATAGGCAATTTACAAAAACTCAAAAATGTATAAAAAAGGGACACTTCCAAAAAAGTGTCCCCCAAAATACATAAAATTTATTGTTTTTATATAAAAGAATGTGTCTACAAAAAGCAGCAGATTGACCAAACAATTTTAACCATAAAAAATTAAATAAAAAAATGGGAGTTACAGGGCTCGAACCTGTGACCCTCTGCTTGTAAGGCAGATGCTCTCCCAGCTGAGCTAAACTCCCAAATGGCGACTCAGAAGGGGCTCGAACCCTCGACCTCCGGCGTGACAGGCCGGCGCTCTAACCAACTGAGCTACTGAGCCATATAAAATTTTTAAAATACAGGGGCAGAAGGACTCGAACCCTCGACATTTGGTTTTGGAGACCAACGTTCTACCGACTGAACTATACCCCTACAAGCTCCCCAAGTAGGGTTCGAACCTACGACCCTCCGGTTAACAGCCGGATGCTCTACCGCTGAGCTATTGAGGATCATTTTATTTTGTTTCCGGCAGCCACT
>Ga0129311_1001660_pt1 | contig 15273 bp, 12 predicted proteins | sample Go1ome_FD_94435 | JGI IMG/M metagenome (GOLD analysis project Ga0129311, IMG submission 94435) | Western lowland gorrila individual fecal microbial communities from Wisconsin, USA - Go1022B metagenome | ecosystem: Host-associated > Mammals > Digestive system > Large intestine > Fecal | place... | reverse complement strand
TTTTCTCAGTTTAAACTTGCGTCACTTTAACGCGTTGGTGTATGTTAGTGACTTTGTTTAGTATAGCACATAAATAAATTAATGCAAGGACTTTATTCAAAAAATGCAATCTTGGGCTTTTCTATTTTCATCTACAGACCAGGATCTAAATATCCCACCTTAGAACAGTTGTTGTTTTTATCTTTTTTCGTAGAAAAATCAAGATCCAGGATAATTTTCTCGCAAAAAAATATAAAACAGCCTAAAAGATACAATTTTCTGGAACTTTGTATCTTTTAGGCCTAAATTATTGATTTCAGGATAATTTTTAGCTCAGATCCTCGCCGTTGGTCTCGATGACCTTCTTGTACCAGTAGAAGGAATCCTTTCTGTATCTCGCAAGATCCTTCATGTCAAACTCATCTCTGTTGACATAGATAAATCCGTATCTCTTGGTGATTCCCTCGTGGGTGGACACGAGATCAATTGCTGACCAAGGGCAGTAACCCATCATCTCTGCTCCCTCGTCCGCTGCCAGCTTGATCTGCTCTATATGCTTTCTTAAGTACTCTATACGATAGTCGTCGTGTACCTTGCCGTCCTCTGTGAGCTTGTCATATGCGCCGAGCCCATTCTCTGTCACAATCATAGGAAGGTGATATCTGCTGTACATCTCTCTTATAGTTGCCCTGAAACCGTCAGGGTCTATCTCCCAGCCAAACTCTGTGCGGAGAAGATTTGGATTTGGATACGCCTTGTATACCCCCGGCTCAATACCGGCTGATTGCTGATCCTTTTTTTCTGAGTCCGTCACAGCAACCGGGCTGTCATCCCACTCAACCGTTGCAGTGTTATAATAATTGAAACCTATAAAATCAGGCTTCGCCTGCGCCATGATATCCATATCTCCAGCCTCAATAACAGGGATAGCGTCATGCTCTTCAAGGAACTTCCACACTAGGTCGTTGTATCTTCCATACACTGCCATATCAAGATAAAGCCAGTTTCTTATCGCATTGAAGTTCTGTGCTGCAAGCACATCCTTTGGCTTACATGTTGCAGGATATACCAGAGAGATGTTCGGGGCAGGACCAATCTTTGCACCAGGGCACATCTCGTGGAGAAGTTTCATGGCCTTCGCCTGAGCAAGAAGCATGTGGTGATTCTCCTGATAAAGCTTCTTGTATTTATTTGTCACGCCTTCCATGTTGCAGGTTCCGATCACGTCACCCACAAGTGTGAGCATGTTCTGCTCATTGATAGTCAGCCAGTACTTTACTCTGTCGCCATAATTTGTGTAGAGAAGCTTTGCAAATTCAACAAACTCGTCAACACTCTCTCTTCTCGACCAGCCACCCTTTTTCTCAAGTGCTGCAGGAAGATCAAAATGGAACATTGTGACAAGCGGCTCTATTCCGTACTTGAGACACTCATTTATCACGTTGTTGTAGAAATCGATTCCCTCCTGGTTGACTCTACCTGTTCCTTCAGGGAGAACTCTGCTCCACGCGATGGAGAATCTAAATGTCTTGAAGCCCATCTCAGCCATGAGGGCTATGTCCTCTGCATATCTGTGATAAAAATCAGCACACACGTCCAGCTCACTTGTTCCCGCCGGAACTGTCTTGATATCCTGCACACTTGGGCCCTTGCCGTGTGACAGATTGGCACCCTCAACCTGATATGCGCTTGTTGATGCTCCCCAGAGGAAATTCTCTGGAAGTCCATGTTTCTTTGTGATTATCATAGTTTTGTCCTCCATATTTTTATTTAGAATATTGCCAACCTTTACTTCACGCCCTCATACTTCTGCTTATAGTTGTATAACGCACCAAGAAGATTCGAATCATTGCGGAACTTGCATGTGTCGATAACCATGCCATCGTAGGTCTTGGTCATCTTTCTTATCTTGTCCACATACTTCTTAACCCCCGGAACAAAGTTCGGATTGGCACTCATTCCGCCTCCGATAAGTATGACATCCGGATCTATCGTCATATACAGGTTACAGCAGAGCTTTGCTATGGAGAAGTATGAGTCCTCAACCATATCTATGATCTCCTGATTGCCCTCATCTATCCACTGATATACCATCTCACCGGACACCTCTTCCGGTTTCATATGCATGATCTTGGATGCCTTGTATGTAATGGAACTTGCAGTACACGTTGAGGTTACCATGAACGGGTTATATTCAAACGTCTCCTCAACAGTCAGCTCTTCACAGCATCTGACATTATCAGCTTCTTCCCTTGTCATGTTCATGAGTGCATATGACAATTCACCGGCCAGAAGTCTCTTGCCTCTGTGGATCTTTCTGTCAATGATTATTCCACCGCCGATTCCTGTACCCACTACAACGACTGCTGCATTTGTAGCCGTGCTGGCATTGCCCAGCCACACCTCTGCTAGAGCCGCACATTTGCCATCGTTCTCAAGAGCTACAGGCACACCGCCGCATGCCTCTGATATGAGATCACCAAGATGTGCACCATCAAGATACTTGATCCCACCACCGCCGTACACTATGCCGCGCTCAACATCTATCTGTCCAGGAAGCCCCATGGCAATTCCTGTTATGTCACAGTCCAGTACTTTCTCGTCATACACCTTCTTGATCTGCGCCACAAATGCCGGAGTTCCAGCCTCGGCATATCTGTCGGTTGGAGTCTTACCCTTTCCCGATATATTGCCCTCATCGTCCATTAACGCATACTTTATAAATGTTGCCCCTACATCAAATACTAAATACATAAGTCCCTCCTCTATAACACGTCCTCTGACAGATGACAGAACACGTAACATTATTCTTAATGTATTATCCCATCTATCCGATATTTAGCCAATTGTTTTTCGTATTTTTTTATAGAAAAATTTACAAACATGTATAGTAAACACAGGACTGACAGCACTATTTTCCATAAGGAGGACTTATATATGATTCAACGAACCAATTCAGACATGTTGTTTACTGATTTCTATGAGCAGTGGATAACCACATACAAACAAGGCGCAATACGCCCAGTCACCATGAGCAAATATAAGATGGCTCATCAATGGCTTGTCAGGCTTATCCCGGATCTCAAAATCGGCGACATAACCCGGATTACCTATCAACAGCTGCTTAACAACTATGCCGCCGAACACGAGCGCCAGACAACGATGGATTTTCACCATCATATAAAATGCGCTATTCTTGACGCCGTCGATGAGGGTCTGATAGAAAGAGATCCAACCAGAAAAGCAATAATAAAGGGACGGCCGCCAAAGGATAAAAAGCAGAAATATCTCAATCAGTTTGAACTCCAGAAGCTTCTCGCCAATCTGGACCTGGGAACCAACGTCAGCTGGGACTGGTTTATATTGCTGGTGGCAAAAACCGGTATGCGTTTCTCCGAGGCCCTGGCTCTGACTCCAAAGGATTTTGATTTCTCACGCCAGCTGGTTTCCGTAGCCAAAACATGGAACTACAAAGGAGATGGAGGATTTCTGCCTACCAAAAACAGATCGTCCATACGCAAAATACAGCTGGACTGGCAGACCGTCATACAATTCGCCGGGTTGCTGAAAAATATGCCGGAGGACGAACCTATATTCATAAAAAAACAGGTGTACAATTCCACAGTCAACGACGTTCTCGCCAGACACTGCCGTGAAATTGATGCACCTGTCATTACTATACACGGGCTCAGACATACCCATGCGTCTCTGTTATTATTTGCCGGAGTATCCATAGCCAGCGTAGCAAGGAGACTTGGTCACTCCAGTATGACGACAACGCAGAAAACCTACATTCATATCATACAGGAACTTGAAAATAAGGATGTCGATGTGATCATGCGTTTTCTGTCAGGACTGAACTAAAACTATCGTATGTGCCTGTCAGTCCCTTTATTCGATATCAAATCCTCCCGACAAAATGTACTTTCTAAGAAGGGAATCAAGTTTCGATCTGACCTTTCTCTTAGGAATATCTTCGCCCTCTTTTTTATCAAAATAAGCCTTTGCAGTATCTATGTCGACGCTCTGTACCAGATCATTATACTGTCCAAATGCATCAATATCATTCTCCGTCACATGCTTATCCATGATATCTCTTAATTTCTGCTCATGCAGCCCCAGTATTGCTGCCAGTCTGTGTATCTGATCATTCTTTGCCCTTGCCTGATATTCAACGATGTAATCTCTCACACTTCTGTCATCACGAACAATCAGATCACCATTTTGAATGTCCTTCAAGACTATATTCGCAAACTTCTGTTCATCCTGGGACAGACTGGCAAATGATCTGTGGAGTTCATTCAGCGCAGCATCCACTGTCGCCTCATCTGCATGTTCATCAAGGGTCTTTATATACTTCTTAAATCTGCTGTCCATGTAATCGGCATCTATCTTCTCAGTTGAAAGTGACATAAGATATGGGTCTATATCATAAGCTGCGTCTTCGCCGCCGCCATCTCCGCCACGGCTCAGCTCCTTGTAACGCATAAGCAATGCATCATAGATTCCCTTGTCAAAATCCACTGTATATACACCACTTACTCCATCTGAGTCTTCAACCTCATATGTAAGCTTATCCCATACAAAGCCCTGAACCTTCGCCGGTTCAAGGTACTTATTCAGCTCCCTGAAAAGCTTTGAAAATTTTTGTCTCTCAGTGGGATCTGATGGCAGTCTGGAAAAATCATCTATTCCTGCAGACGCAAACAGATCCTTTATCTCCTTAAAGCACATGTTCATTCTCTGTATATTCTCCGGAAGCTTCATCACAAACACACCATATGCTTTATTACCTGAATACTGCTCAAATGCATATTCTATAATATTTTTCATAGTATAAGGTCTTCTGTAATATCTTATAATTCCATGTGACTTATCCTTCGTAAACACCCTGTTTGTCCTTGAAAATGCCTGTATGATCATCTCAATATTTGTCCATTTGTAAAATTTGTCCATGTACAGAGTGTTGAGCCACTTCGAATCATATCCTGTGAGCATCTGATCTACAACTATAATGATGTCAAGACACTTGGAACTGTCATTGTGAATTGCCACATATGGCGATTTGTGAGCCAGCCTTGCACATACATCTCTCTTAAACGATGCATATGTCGGTATAGTAAATCTCACTCCAAACGTATCATAATAATCTTTAAGGACATCATTTATTCCGTCTATCTTCTCAATGCTGCCCTCTCTGTTGTCATCATGAGGATCAAAAACTGCTGTGAATTTCAGGTTGGTATTTCTGGACTTCAATTCCTTGTAATATGCCATAGCCTCCGGAATACTGCTTGTTGCCAGCATGGCATGGAACTTTCCAAAATGGCTCTGCACATCCCAATTCACAAGTATGTCGTCTACAACAGCCTTCCTGTGCTCAGCTCTGTTGTACTGAACGTCCTTTATACACCCCTCTATGCTTTCCGTCTCACGGCCGTTATCATCGAGAACTGCCCCCATAGGAACATCCTGCATCCAGTGCATATATATGCGTTCTTTTTCAGGATTGCCCTTTATATCCTGGATACTTTTGGCCTTTGCTTTCTCCAGAGCAACCACCTCCCGGAGATCCCTGTCCTTATATGTAGGCTGTGGTATCGTATCGAATCCAAGGACATTTCCATCCCTCATGCCATCTGCAACTGTATATCTGGTACCTTCAAGCTCATCTCCAAACACATCTGCTGTGGTAGTATCCTTTTTCTTGTTTATTTCCAGAATAGGCGTTCCTGAAAATCCGATGAATATAGCTCTCGGGAACGTAAACTTTATCGTAGAGAGCATATCGCCAAATACACTTCTGTGACACTCATCTACGATAAATACGATTCTTTTCCTGTTGATCTTCTCAATATCTGCGGCATTGAGACCATCTTCATCCTTGATCCTGCTCATCTTCTGTATAGACGTCACTATAAGTGTATCCCTGACAGAATCACTCTTGAGTTTTGTCAGTAATACCTCAGTATTCTCTGTATCCTGTACATCATCAGTGGCATCAGAAAAACCTCTGTATTCCCTGAGCGACTGTGTGCCGAGTTCGATCCTGTCCATCAAAAATACTACCTTGTCCGCATCCTTGGAATTGGCAATCAGCTGTGCGGATTTGAAGCTTGTCATAGTCTTTCCCGATCCGGTTGTGTGCCATACATAACCGCCATATATACTCTGATCATTCCACTTCATCTCGCTCACGCGCTTGGAAATCTTGCTCGCTGCATAATACTGGTAACTTCTCATAACCTTAAGTACATTGTCAGACTGATCTGCAACACTATAGAATCCAATAAGCTCATGCGCCATCGGTATCGAAAGCAGCAATTCAGCTATTTTGTCCCATCTGTTTATCGGATTATTATAGCTGTCAGCCCAGTGGAAGCAGAATTTCTCGTTATATGCTTCATAGCTTCCCGGATTGGCAAAATATACACACTCCTCCGGATTCATCGCCACAAATATCTGAACCAATGAGAATAATCCTGTAAAAACGCCTTCATGAAGATACTTACATATCTGATACTGAGCCTCCGAAATCGGAACCATGCTTTTCTTAAGCTCCACATGTATAACCGGCATACCATTTATAAGCAGACAGAAATCACCTCTTCTATCTGGATAAATATCGTTCTTGGCACTGAATTTTGGTTGCCTGGCAATCTGATATCTGGTTTTGCCCGCGGCAATCTCATTCCTGTCAAATATCTTAAGCGACACCAGCTTGCCAAAATTATGCTCGTCAGCCTCGTTGTCCCTGGTAATCTGCACCGTTCCGCCATTTATAAAACCATTGAGTCTGAGCGGTGTCTTGAGAGCCCTTATCTGTTCAAGGATCTGCTCCATCTCACCATCAGTAAGAGGATAGTCCCCCAGCCTGTCTATACTCCGGTTGTTCTCATACAGTATATCCGCCCAGTTTCTGATGAGTTCCTTCTCTGTTTTATAATTTAATATGCCGTCCTTCCACCCCTTCTGCTCAGACAGCATCTTCACAAGATCATCTTCAAATTGCTTTTCACTGTTGTAGCCCATGTGTGTCCTCCCCATGTTTTATATATTTTTTATTGTGACACAGATTTAGTTTTTTGCAATATTTTGTTTGAGGGAAAAGTATTTTTTCTAGTAAGATTTTGAGGGATTTTTGCTTACGCTGATGAAGAGTGATGAGGTGGTCGAGGCTAGAAAAATATTGTCCAATAAATCCTTGTTCATCAAGTGTTGGAATCGGAACATCCACTTCCATAACCTTGTTTTTGGAAATGTTGTATCGTGATATACCTTGTGCTAACAAGGTGATTTTTTCTCTTGTAGCTTCAGAGCGTAGCATATACGCAAGGTAATAACTGTTATTTTTTTCTGAAGGGCGAAAGCCGAAACAAAAGCTGTTAAGATAGGTTTTTCCTTGTTTTTCAAGCAAAACCGAGGCCATTCCTACTTCTTCTGGTGTTTCGGATGATGTAGTAAAGAACACATCTCCAATCTCAACTTCATTTTGTTTAGGGTCAATTTCTATTGGTTCTGTCATTTTGAGACTACTAATCGGATTGGAAAAGACATTCATATAGGTCACAAATCTAGCCTGCCCATGACCAAAATCATCTTTTGTTTTACCTGACAAACCTGTATATGTTTGTCCTATATCCCCCAACTTACGCCGTTCCCAAGCATTGTGATAAAATTATCCACGAAAATTGTAGTTGTTTTCATAAAAGCTACGTTAGACTAGATGTTCTTCTGTTAAGAACAATGTAGCCTGGAGTACATATCAGCGAGGTGTATCTGCTGACAATTGGTAAGGTCAATGATAAGTATATTGAAATGCAAAGCAATGAATATACTGAATGAAAAAAATGTTATGTGGTAGGATTTAATAAATTTTGACTAAAATCGGCTATTATACTTAACTGCCGAAATTGGTTGAATTTTTAATGCGATTGCTATATAGTATAGTTGGAGGTGATTTATGTGAGTAAAATCGCTGAAGATAAAAAGTTTATCACAACCACAGAACTAAAAAATATGGGGTATACCTATTACAAAATCGACAAGCTTGAAAAGGTTGGAATACTGTCGAGGATAAACCGTAGCACCTATGAAAACCTTGATTACAAAGGCGATGAGAACGATTTTTTTAGTGCCGAGGCTTATGTACCGAACGGAGTAATCTGTCTGATGAGTGCCGCTCGGTATTACGGACTTACAAATTTTCTTCCAGATGCTGTAGATGTTGCGATAGAGCGTAAAAAGAAAGTAAATACACTGCCGGAATGGCCGGAGATAAGGATTTTTTATTTTTCCCCATCTCGAATGGATATCGGTGTAAAGAAAATCTATGAAGGTAAAAATTGTTTTCATATTTTCGATATTGAGAAAACAGTGGTAGATATTATTTACTACAGGAACAAGATCGGAATTGAAGAAACATCCGAGGTGTTTAAAAATTACCTAAAACGCAGGGACAGACAAATAGACAGGATTTACGCCTACGCAAAACGGCTGCGTTGCGAGAAAGTGGTAAGAACATATCTGGAGGTACTTATATGATGAATGCTGATTCAGTAAAGGCGAAACTTAAAAACTTCGCAATAACAAGTGGTTGTACTTTTCAGGAAGCTCTTACTTACTATGGTCTGGAATGAGCAATAACGCATGTGAATTTCCTTACATGAATGATAGCAAACGGCCGTGAAGAAATGAAAAGTGTGTTTCAGAATTTTTTCTCAGGATGCTTACGATGCACTTGTGTTTGACGAAGATTCTATTACAGTTGAGGACATCACAGAGTTTAAAGAATATTATGTCTGAATTATGAGCGATTCAAATATATTTATAATGATTTATAATGATTGACTTATCCGTTGACTATATCAGATAGGTAAGCTGCTACAATAACATTTACACTAAGCTGATTTTTAAAATAATTACGAGATTTCCGTTGATAATTTTTGAAGCAATGAATATAATAGCATTATCAATAAATAAAAACAGAATTTTCGTTTTTAATTTGCGGAGGTGAATATTCATGAAAATATTGAAAATACAAGCAGATGGACTCCCTTTATTTAAAGAACCATTGGATATAAGTTTTACTACATCCCAAAGGGTTTCTAATGATGATAAAGATATTCTTTTTCATCTTTTTTCCAATGTGTACGTCAATACTACAACTGCAATTATTGGAATTAATGCATCCGGAAAAACGTCTGTATTAAATGTAATCCTACTTGCATTAGGTATTGTAAACAACGAACCAATAAACCATATAAAGAGCAGAGATATCCTCGGCAAATCTCTGGAGTCCACATTTACAATATATTATTATTTATCTGACAATGAGATATGCAAACTTCAAACTACCATTAAATACGATGAAAACACTGGTAGATATATCATAAAAAAAGAGAAAATGTGGAAAAAACCTACAAGTAATATTGCCACGAAAAAATATACATTTGTATTTAATGAAGCAATGCTTATCAAAGAACGAGACAATACCGAAGAATTCCTTCCGGATGATGTAAGCATAACAATTGCCCAGAACAAGAAACTCAATGAACATATTTCTGTAACAGATATGTTGTCATTTACAAATGTAAATGTTTTACCTATTTCTGATAATATACCACTTGCAATAGTAAATTTTCTTGATCCTACAATTGAGGCGTTATTTTTTGAGGACAATGAGACTAAAAGTCTTGTTCACCTAAAATTTTATGGACAGGAAGAAATAATATTAAACACTCCGGCTGAGCTTGAGTATTATCTTTCATCAGGAACTATTAAAGGAATTATAGCATTTACGAAGGCTATGGCTACATTAAAGAATGGTGGATATATGATTATTGATGAGATAGAAAATCATTTTAACAAGGAGATAGTTACTACATTGATTCGCTTTTTTATGGACACTCGTATTAACAGAAATGGTGCAGGGCTTATCTTTTCAACACACTATCCTGAACTCTTGGATGAATATGACAGGAATGATAGCATTTTCATTACAAGAAACCGTAATGGTATAACAGCAGAGAACCTTTCTAATATTCTCAAAAGAAATGATATAAAAAAGAGTGATGCATACCAAAGTGGTTTTCTTGACGGAACAACACCTGCATACGAAGCATATTTACAACTTAAAAAAAGTATTTCTGCTTATATTTAGGAGGAGCTGCCTATGGATATACAACTGAGTAAATATGTTGCATGCATATGTGAAGGCTCGGCTGAGCAGGCAATCATAGATCTCCTGCTCGAACATAACCTTTTAATTTTTAACAGGGGGCAACTGCTTGATGAGCAAGTAATACGATGCAGAGATGCAAAAACATTCGAAACAAGATACTTAAGAAAAGGATTCAACGATAAAATATCTATTATTCGAATCCTTGATTCCAGAAGAGAAAATTTCAAATTAAGCAAGGCCTACCAACATAAGGTAGATATTATAAATGTCATAACCGCTCCTGAAATTGAAATGCTTATCATTCACAATGAATATAAATATAAAGACTTCAAAAAATCTGGAAAAAAGCCTAGCGACTTTTGCAAACAAGATTTAAAAATGAAAGATGTCAAGTCATATCAATACGTATTAAAGTATTTTGAAGATGCAAATACACTTGTAGAAGCTATACATAAATACACAAAATCAGCTAAAATTCCAAATGGTGAATATACGCTTCTTGATTTGTTACGATGATTTAATAAGTTAAGCTTGGGAACAGCGTAAGCTATCGAAATTAGCTGAAAAGACCTATGGCGGAGGTACTCCTACGACATCAAATGAGGCATATTGGAATGGAGATATACCATGGATACAGTCCTCCGATGTGGTAGATGGGAAGCTGTTTGGAGTCGAGCCGAGAAAAGGTATATCCTGGAAAGGATTAAACAATTCTGCCGCTCAACTTGTGCCAGAAAACTCAATAGCAATTATCACCCGTGTAGGTGTTGGAAAGCTTGCATTTATGCCGTATGCCTATGCTACAAGCCAAGATTTTCTATCATTGAGCAAACTCAATGCAGAACCTCTTTTCACAGTATATGCGTGCTATAAAAAGTTGCAATCTGAGTTGAATGCAGTACAAGGAACATCGATTAAAGGTATTACTAAAGATGAGCTGTTAACAAAGTCCATTATGGTTTCCCAATATGCTGAACAGCAACAAATAGGCGCTTTCTTCAGCCAGCTCGACCACCTCATCACCCTTCATCAGCGTAAGGTATCTTCACGGCTATTTCTGAACAAATCTACTATTTTTCGTGAAAATTGAGCTTAAAGCCGTAAGTTAAGCAAATTTTTACAAACAAAATGATAATGCCAACCAGTAAATTTTTTTATCGTGTGATCATTCTGGCTGGCATTATCAATTTTGCTATACAAACATCTTATCGAGCATAGATAATTTTATTTTGTTCAATTTTTCCAACTCACGCTGATGAAGGGTGATGAGGTGGTCAAGAGCTACGAAAAGCCCAGCTACCTGCTTTTGTTCTTCAACATTTTTTGAAATACAAATCCTTATTTCGCTAAGTGCCGGATATTTCAAATTCCAGTTGTCAGATGTAATTCCCTGAGAGTTAATCTGAAAAATATGTGTCATTTGAGGCAATTTAAATTGATAAGCTATACATCTTGAAAAAACATTTGCTTTCGGCGAAAGTACAGTATATGCAGGACTTACAATACCTTCATATGGTGAATATCCGCTTGCACCTTGCCACATTCTCATCGAATTATAAGCTATATCTCCAATACATACTTTTTTGTATTTTGACTTGTCTTCGTTTGAGTTGTCATGCCTACCAAGCTCCGAAAACTTCTTAATTCCGTCATTGATAGTTACAGAAATTAATTCTCCATCAGGCATACTTTTTATCCTCTCAGAAAAGCATTCCCCCAACTTACGCTGTTCCCAATCGTCAGTAAATCCCGAAAATCTGATTTCCGGTTTAGTCTGTCCATTTTTCGGAAACATTTTTTCAAGCATGGATTTTTTAATCATTACCAACTTGTCATACTTACGCTGATGAAGGGTGATGAGGTTATCGATACCAAGTAGTAAATCTCCTATTTTGTCTTGTTCCTCCTCGTTTGGACTAAAGAATCTATAGGCATTCAATTCATCTCTGTTAATTTTTGGCATACCCGAACGTTTTGAAACAGATACAGAATATTTAAAGAATTCATTTGTCTGTAACAATGAAAATAAAAAATTCTGTGTTGTTCCGTTCTTTCCCTTAAATACATACGCATCAGCGCTAGTAAGGCCGTCAACACTGGCATAAAAGTACTTTCCAAGTTGAGGGTTTATCTTTCCATACACAACATCATCAGGTCTAAATCTGAATTTTCCACTAATAAGTTGCTCTTCTTTTACCGTCTTCACATTATCTAAAATACGACCAGTAAATGACTCTATATTTCCTGGGGCAATATGTGGCATATCAGCATATTCACTAGAAGTAGGATCTACCATTTCTGTTGAAATATCTATGCTATCTATCCACTTACGCTGTTCCCAATCATCAGTAAATCCCTTGAATCTAATTCCCGGTTTTTTTGAATTATCACCCATACTATTCACCTCCGAGAAGCTTTTTCAGGCATGCAAGTCCTGCCATATCGAACTCATTTCCAACCAGATCATCGAGCATTTTGCACAATTCTGCCTCAGCACTGTGTATTTCGTTCTCTATGTCAGTCAGGGTATTTGCATACTTGCTGCTGAGAGCCTGAACCTTCTTCTCAAGATCACCCACAATGCTCTCCGGTATGGTCTTCATGCCAGCGGATATTGGGAATATCCACTTTCTGTATAACATCTCATCAACCTCTGCATCTGTCAGATTTTCAATAACTGTCTTGGTCTTCATGTGAAGTTCAACATTCATGTCCTTCACAGCCTTTTTCAGATCCTTCTCCTCTTTAGACAGCGCAGTATATTTCTCTAGTGTAACCTTCAATGCCTTCTCTTCCTCAGTATCTGCATTTCTAAGCTCTTTAAGCCTAACGGCAACACCCTTTGCATTGAAAGCATCCTGGGTATCATTTAATATATCACTCTGCTTGTCGTCCTCAGTAAGATTATCGATTAACTCCTCATACTCTGATGATATATCATTGATACGACGCTCTTTTTCTGTAATCTGTGCCAATTCATCCCTGAGCAATTCCTTCTGTACAAGATCAAATGGCAGTATTCTACCCTTCCATCCGTCCTGAACTTCCTTATCCTTCTTGACAACCATATTGGGATCAACACCTCTGACCGCATCCCTGCCCTCTGTCAGGATCACATCAAAATCCATGGCAATTGTATTCCAATTGTCATCAAGTATCTGATACGCAGCGTATTTGTCTACAAGTGGTACGTCCGCCAATCTTGCAAATATATCATCTCCTATCACCGCCTCTTCCTTTGAAACCTGTACAGTTTCCATGCCGGTGATCAGCTTATTTCGAAGTACATCATCAAAATCTGCAAACGAATCCGTAAATTTCTTTCTGAACCGCTCTATATCAGCACTGTTCTCTATCTCTTTCTTAACATTCTCCACCTTCACACTGGAATAAGGCGTACCATCACCAGCAAATAACAGATCTCTAAGTTCCGGGAACGCATCCCAATACATGGACAGCTCATCTATCTCCGCATTCGGGATTCCACCCATCATGCTTGCATATATATCCCATGATTCTGCATTTTCCGAAGAATCCACATACCTTGGGATGTTCAGATTGTATTCATTTGCACGTATTTCTGATCTGCTTACAACCTTTGAATACTTATCTATATTTTTTCTGGATATATATGTGTCAACAATACGCTTTATATCCGATGCCTGAAGCTTATTATTTTTTCCCTCTTTGACATACCCCTTTGAGGCATCAATTATGAGAACATCATTGTTATCTCTCTGCTGCTTTAAGACCATGATTATCGTTGGTATGCCAGTTCCAAAGAATATGTTTGCAGGAAGACCAATTATCGCATCGATATTATTTTTCTCTATAAGATTTGTCCTTATGCGCTCCTCCTCACCACCTCGGAACAACACTCCATGAGGAAGTACTATAGTCATAATGCCATCCGGCTTAATATGATACAGGTCATGCAGAAGAAATGCGTAGTCGGCTTTGCTTTTTGGTGCAAGTCCATATTCACTGTATCTCGGATCCAGCTCCTTGCCTTCAGGAGTCCACTGCTGCGAATATGGTGGATTGGAGACTACTGCATCTACACGCAGAACCGGTGGATAGCTTTCAAGATCTATAGGCCAGTCATCCTCCAGCGTGTCCGCATTTCTCGTAAATATATTTGACGGATTTATCCCCCGCATTACCAGATTCATTCTGGTCAGATTGTATGTGTTCTCCTTAAGCTCCTGTGCATAATATCTTATACTGTCACGGCTCATGTACTTTGACGCACTATGTCCTATATTGATAAGCAGTGAACCCGAACCCGAAGTTGGATCATATATTGCGATATGCTCTTTGTCCTTCAGGTGATATGCAACAATCTCTGACATCAGAAGTGACACTTCGTGTGGGGTATAGAATTCCCCGGCCTTTTTTCCGGCATTTGCCGCAAAATTCGATATCAGATATTCATATATGAATCCCAGTACATCGTATCCCTGTTTCTCGTCCATCGGTATATCCTTGATGAGCTGAAGCAGATCGCTGATAGCCTTTGTTCTGGCATTGCTAGTCTCTCCAAGCTTTGACAGGCCGGTCTGAAGTGTCTCAAATACTCCTGAAAACACTTTCTTATGCGAATCATTTATAAGACGCTCAAATGCCGACAAAGCATCTGTTACATTGGATGCATCAAAATCGCGCCCCATACTGATCCATGTTGAAAACAGGTTTCTGTATTCTATAAAATAGCCCAGATTATGACGGCACTGTTCCACAACCTCTTTGTCTTCTTCTACAAGCTCCGGAAGATCACCATCCTCCCAATCATTCTTTTTCAGATATTCAACCTCTCTGTCAGACAAAAACTTGTAAAATATAAATCCTAAAATATAATCCTTGTACTCATTTGCCTCTATCTTTGAACGCATCTTGTTCGCGGATTCCCATATTCTTTAGGCAAGCTGCTGTTTGTTCATCTCTCTCCTCCTATCACCTTGTCACTCTCGTTCTCTCCACAGCGTCCTTCCAGCCTGCAAGGAGCGTCTCCCTCTTATCCTCGGTTATCCCCGGCTCAAATCTTCTGTCGGCCTTCCAGTAACCCTTGATCTCATCCAGACTGTCATAGTAGCCAACCGCAAGTCCAGCCA
>Ga0129311_1001659_pt1 | contig 15278 bp, 14 predicted proteins | sample Go1ome_FD_94435 | JGI IMG/M metagenome (GOLD analysis project Ga0129311, IMG submission 94435) | Western lowland gorrila individual fecal microbial communities from Wisconsin, USA - Go1022B metagenome | ecosystem: Host-associated > Mammals > Digestive system > Large intestine > Fecal | place... | reverse complement strand
TTACTAGAGGACTGAAGCAACATCTTTAAATCCTCCAGGCATACATTAGGATTGGAACCTCTTGCATACTCCTTGGCTGGCTGATTAATCGTTGTGAGAGCATCCGATACACTGGTGGCATCTTCTGTAAATGGTGCCAGAATCTGGGAACGATTATCAAAACGCACCAGTGCAAAGCTGGAACCTGTCAGTTCCTTTATGGTCTCGTCGCAGGCATCTTTTGCCCCTTCCAAACGAGTCTGCCCATCTTCGTAGTCGTCCGCCCACATACTTACTGTGGTATCGATTGCAAATAGGATGTCCGTGTTTTTCAACTCCACATCCATATCATAATGCTCTGTCATGATTCGAAGATTAATCACAAAGATCAGTCCCAGAATCAAAAGGATTCTTAAAATACTAAGTGCCTTTTTCCACCAGTCATCGTGCTTAACAATAACAACATATACTCCACCCAGAAGTAGGAGTCCCAGCACTATGGCCGCAACTGGAATTGGAATGATTGGTTGTATCTTCATCGCCTAATCACCCCCATAACAAAGAATAGGGAAATGGAAATCAGTAGGATAATAGTCCATACTTCAGGCTGGTCAACTTCCTGCTTTACCACCAGGGCTGCCACTTCCTTTGCTTCCTCATTTTCGATTTTCTGAACAATATCTTCTACAGAAAGATTTTCACTCTGCTTATAGATTTTACCGCCTGTCTTTTCCACAGCATCCTTGAAATCACTATAAACAGAATCATAATTCTTGGTATTCATCCAGCTATAAGAATCTGTATTCGGAAAAATACCGAAAATCTTTACTTCGTATTTCTTACAAAGGTCAGAAGCTTCATCCAATTGTACAATTGGTTTTTCCAGCGCTTCCTGACAATTATCTGTAGGCATAAGAATTAATCTAGTTCTTGCCTCATCATCCAACTTGGGGAAATTATAGAGACAGGAAGCAAGTCCTACACCCACCAGGCTGGATCCCAGTCTGGTATTGTTTACCAGAGTACCTGCATCAAATTCTTCCAACTCTTCTTCTAGTTCGTTGTATCGATCCATATCTTCTGGCTCCAGATAATACTTGTCTCCAAATTCATCCATATATTCCTTCTGAACATCAAAGTATTCTTTCAATTTATCCAGACGGTCCAGAACGAATTCATAGTCATCTGTCATGGGAACATAAAGGACGGATGATGTGTTGTAGATGGTAATTCCGAATCGATCACCATCCAGATTGGAAACAACATCCTTCAGACTCTGTACCAGTTCTGCGTTTAAATCGCAGAGAGAATAGGATACATCCATACAAAGGAAAATATCTCTCTTCTTCTCTCCCTTATTCACTGTTTCAATTTCGTAGGGACGAGCAGCAAGAACGAAGGAAGAAATAAGGCTTAGAACCAGAGCTGCCTCCAGTACAATGGTAACCACAAGATTAAAAATTCTTTTCTTGCGATAGCCTGGAAGCTTGCGGGCATAAGAAGCGTTGGCAACTCTTACGCCACCCTTATATTCATGTTTTCTTTTAACGATGTGAAAAAGAACCAGAAGAATGATAGCTAGAGGCAGTCCAATTTCAAGCATCAATGGATACTTTAAAGCCATCCTAACATCACACTCCTTGTCTTATGATATGAAAGCTTAATATCATAAAGTGTATCTCTTGAAAATTCTGGCACATAATATTCCCTTACCAGATTGGTCAGGTTTGGCATACCAATCTTTTCAATCTCTGACAGAGAATATTTATCCACGGACACACCTGTGGCATCTTTTACAAATGTTCTGATGACACAGCTCATGGCAAGATAGCCCTGACGAATGGTGATTCGCTGATTCACCACATCATCATACATCTGATCCAGTTCTCTTAATCCCCGCTCCTTAATTTGAGCCAGAGTCTCTGCTTCCGGCTTCTTAATCTTAATTGGCTTATCCAGTTTCGATCTGTAATTGCGAATCCGAAAGAAAGCCTGAAGAAAAATTGCCACCAAAATAAAAAGAAGAGCCAGAATTACCCAGAGGATCATGAACTGATATGAATCTTGTAAATTTACACTAGTTTGCATTTCTATGTTTTTCAAACAGCTGAACCAGATCTGGAATCAGCTCCCCCTCCTTCCGGACAATCTGTAAACTCATCCTGTATTTTTTCATTTCATGCTCGGCTTGTCTTAAGATGGCAAGTCTTGCCTGATACTCTTCCTCCAGAAATGCATTATTGTTTCCGGTAAGAATTTCCTCATACTTACCAGTCTCAATATCAAAGGCATTCCGGAATAAATAGGCATCATCCAGATCAATAAACATGACATCTGCATGGGCGGATAATTCCTTCAGCACGCGACTATTCAAATTAGCAATGCCATCAATATCTGTGATTACGAAAATAATCATCTGACGGTGTATGCGGTCAGTAACATACTGGAGCATCTCATTTAAAGAATGGGAAGATTCCTTTTCCACATCTCTTTGATACTCCGAAAGCAGGGTTTCAAAATGCTGGATACCAGATGAAAACCCCTGATAGGCATAGGACTTTCCCTGCTGACAGATCATGGCATAATCATCACCATGCTGATCCACAAGATACATCAGGGCACCTGTGGTAATCATGGCAAGTCCTGTCTTATCCTCACCACTGGACAAATCCGCCTGCATCTTCTTTCCTGCGTCACAAACAAATAAAACATTATTCTTTTTATGGGCCATATAGGTACGAACCAAAGTTTTTCCTGCACGGGAGGATGACTTCCAATCTATATCTCTGACATTATCTCCATACACATATTCACGGAGTTCATCAAAGTCCATGCTTCGTCCCCGATAAATGGAACGAGCCTCCCCTTCCAGAAGGTTTGATGTCTTACGGTTCGTCTCAATTAAAAGTTGTGCCTTTAATCTTGCAAGCTTGGCAAAATCAGGCCTTCTTGTTTTTTCCAAAGTGAAATCCTCTTTTGTTTAGTAGACGAATCTATTGAAAGAGCCCCGCCAAATGCATTTGCCGAGGTCTCTGCTTTCTATTTGATTTATGGGGTTGGGATTTTGCCAAGAATGGCATCGATGATTGCTTCTACAGAAACATCATCTGCAACTGCTGCGTAGTTCAGCTCAATTCTGTGACGAAGTACGGAATGCGCAATACCCTTTACATCATCTGGAGTTACGTAGGTTCTTCCCTGCATAAGCGCACTTGCCTTTGACAGTTTCATAAAGGCAATGGAAGCACGAGGTGAAGCCCCCATACGAACATAGCCGCGAAGTTCTGTTGGCAGTTCTGTATCTGCATGACGTGTGGCATCTACCAGATAGGAAATGTACTGCTTCATGGAATGATCCATGTATACTTTCTCTGCTGTAACCTGCATCTCATCAATATCCTTGATGGTAAGCACTGCAGGCTTTTTCTTCATAGAACCAGATTCGATACGATCGAGAATTTCTGTCTCTTCTTCTGGTGTTGGATAGGTAAGAAGTTCCTTCATGATGAAACGGTCAGTCTGTGCTTCAGAAAGTGGATAAGTTCCTTCCTGTTCAATAGGATTTTCTGTAGCAATAACCATGAATACATCATCAGGCATCTTATAAGTAGTACCACCAATTGTTACCTGCATTTCCTGCATGGCTTCCAGCATGGCAGACTGTGTTTTTGCAGAGGAACGGTTAACTTCATCCAAAAGAACAAAGTTTGCAAAAACCGGGCCAAATGTGGTATCGAACTTTCCTGTCTGTGCATTATAAACTTCTGTACCTACGATATCACTTGGTAATAAATCTGGAGTACACTGAATACGTGAAAATGAACCGAAAACAGCATCTGCAATTGTCTTGGCAGCTGTTGTCTTGGCAAGACCTGGAACAGACTCAATTAAAATATGTCCGTCAGCCAGTAAAGAGGAAACCAGGGCAAACTTTAATTTGCTCTGTCCTACAACGATGGAATCATAATAATCAGAAAGCTTCTTCAGCTTTTCCTGTGCAACCTGAAACTCTTCATCAGAAATCTGACTTTTGTTCTGCATACCCTAAACCTTCCTTCTCTTCAGTTTCTGTCTTCCTGGGATCTTTCCCCTGAAAACCCGTGAATCATTATATTATGTAATCGTGAACATTCTTCTACAAATTTGTGATGAATGGTTCACAATATCACTCAAATCTTATCTAATTCTGCAAGTCGTCTTTTGGCATCTCCACAAATCCAAAGTTCACTACTGCCAGCCGCCACTTCCATATAAGCAATTCTTGCAGACGTTTTATCCATGAGCCCTTCTGCAACCAGGCCCTCATTATATCTTCGACTTAATCGACCAACAGGAAGCTTCATCTCTGGGCACATTCCCAGAATTCGATTGGCATCCGCAAACCTCTTCTCCTGGATTGCAATTTCCAAATCCCAGAAAAGTTTTACATTCATATAATGCTGATGCACGCCACCTCTATTGTTAATTCTTGGACCAATTCGATTCCATTCCCCCAGACAATTTCGAAAGCCTGCAACATCATGTTTCTCCAGGAAGTAATTTCCCCAGAGATTGAGTAGAGATAGTTCACGAAAAGCGGACCATTTTGGATAATGCACCTGAGCAAGATTCTGTTGAACATAGGAAATATAATCTTTTCCCAAATACATATAGGCGTGACCTTCATAAAAACATAAATTCATAAAGCCAGCCTTACGAGGATTATATTTAGGTTTTAGAAGTTCCATGATTTGAATAAATTTCCCAATCTGCATCTGCCGAGTCATGATGGCTGTCAGCCAGTTGAAATTTATTTCCAGAAAAAAGCGGATCAAGAACCACCAAACCGCAAATTCAACAAGCAATTCCAAAATAGACAGGGGTCTGGTATAACGAGAAATGTGTAGATAGCCCAATAATACCACCCCCAGCACACCAATGACTTTCGTGGTCAAAACAACCCTTCTAAATTTATTTACAATTTCTTCTGGGCTGCCACTGGTATAAATTCCTCTTTGCAGAAAGGATTCCCTTTTTCCAGTCTTATTTGCCTGACTCATCTGGTCGTATGGGCTCATGTTAAATCCCCCCGGATATATCTTTACTTTGCTTCAAACAGATATCCAAATTATAACCTAAAATACTTCTTTTATAGCTCGGAAAATTTCCGACTTTTTCCGTCATTCAAGGAAGAAATTCCGAGTACAGAATTTCTGATCAAGCCTTTCCTGACTTAATACAAAACCAATTTTAATATTCAATATTTCTAAATTATTTACTCCGTCTTAATTGTGGAATACTTGGCAGGAAAATATTCTGCGATTCTTTCACGCTGCATATTTTCACCAATTACAATTAATACTTCCTGGCCTTCCGAAATTTCTCTCACATCCATACCTAGACTGGTGGCATTCACTTCTAACCACTTGCCCTGATCATCTGTAAGGAAGCCCTTTACACGCATAACTTTTCCGCAGGAAGTATCCCTAAAAACTTCCTGAATTTTTTCTTTTAATTCATCAATTCCAAGATGCAAATGCATAAAGAATAAGGATTCAAATGCATTATCGTCCATGGAAAATGTTTTCTCGAAGGACCACTGGGCACTTCCGGACTTTGCAATACTTGCAAAATCATCCGGGCTAAGCTCCCAGAGATTCTTACAGGTAACCTTACCCAGACTACCGATTTCCGGCGTCTCAAAAACTCTCTTGCATTTCACAGAAGCTAAAGCCCTGTTCATATGGGCAATACATTTTTCCACTGTACTTTGATCCACTTCTTCCGAATGGCTGAGAATTACTCTTCCCGCATTGGCCACCTGACTGGCCAAAAGAAAATCTGCTTCTGGTGAAAGATTCTCTTCCAGATCCGCCTTCACCACGGTAAGTACATTTGCAATCTGATAGAAACGCTCCAGCGTATCTTCATGCATGATGTCGAAAAACTCGTCCACATCAAAAATTCCAGATGGTTCGATGACCACTCTGTTAAATCCCAGCATAGCCATGGTAATCAGCTTAGTCCGGAATCTTCTAATATGGCAGTCGTAATCTGTACCGCCGGCCACCATTTCAATGCTGCACTTATCACTCTTTAAATCAGCCAGCAACATGGTATCCACATTGATGGCGCCATAATCGTTCTCCAGAATGCAGACCTTTTCCCCTGCGACTTCTGTAAGATATTTTACATATTCCCGAATAAATGTCGTTTTTCCCGAGCCCAAAAATCCTGTAATTAAATCGACCTTAACCAAGTACTTTCCTCATTTCTATTTCTGATTTATCTATTTCTGAATTTTCTATTCCATCCCTGCAAATGAACTGCGCATATCATTTGGAAATATTCCAATAATTTGCTTTTGCTAAATGGATTTTGCAAGGCAGACAATCATCTGCCGAAGGGCCTCTATATAATTGCGGAAGCTCATCTTATAAGCTTCTACCCCCATATCACTGTGCATATCAAAGTCGCCCTCTGTGTTAACCGGCAGGCAGAAACTCATGGTGTCCACATCACATTCCGCGTAATCCCAGGATTCGTCCGGCCAGGAAAAACCTGGAAGCCGCACATCATCCTCCAGATAATCCGGATAAGCCCCTTCCCTCTTGGGAACAAAGCGCCAGATATAATCGGACCGCATGGCAGCCTTGATGATTTTCTTCTCCAGGGGCTTTTTCACAGCCATATTCTCTATGGTAAAGTCTGCAGCATCCTGCCAGCCTTCACTGGTTACATCTAAAACAAGGGCAAAGTATTTCCGCTCATGCTTAATCAAATATCGGTTGGTCTGATAAGCACCTGCAGAGTCTTCCTCTTCATCCCCCGTAAAGGATATCAGAACATTATCCGGCAAGAGGCCTTTTCGCATTAAAACAAGCAGGGCGGCATTGGTAATAGAATTATCAAATGTACCCCGAAGCTTCATGGGATCCGAATCCTCTGTGAAGCATTTCGTAATATGCTCCTGGCCTTTGTTCTTACAATCAATATGGCTGGAAACCAGAAGTACCTTTTTAGGCAAATCAGAAAAATGCCTCTTTTTCATATAAAGAAGAAAAAGACCTGCCTTGTTTCTTTGTCTGTAAGGAGTGTCTTCCAACAAATCTTCTATTGCATGAAGACGATCCTGCTGCACAAAACGCCTGCCATTATCATAGCAGAGCGTATTCACGACTTTTAGAATATCTATTTCCGAATTCCAAAGTCTTGCATAATAATCAATACCCATTTACACCTTCGCTTTTAACCAAATCACATACTTTTCAATTATACAATACTTCTGAACAGAATACCTTAGGAATCCCATTCTAAAAGTAAAACCGCTCTCAAAGTTCCCCTTGAGAGCGGCTGATAGTTTCCATTAAATCAAACTTATTTCTTCTTTGACTTCTTTGGCTTTGTATTTACCTTTTCCTTAAGAGCTGCACCAGCCTTGAACTTAGGTGTCTTAGCAGCCTTGATCTTGATTGTAGCACCTGTCTGAGGATTACGACCAGTTCTTGCTGAACGCTCACCTACTTCAAATGTACCAAAGCCGATAAGCTGAACCTTCTCACCCTTCTGCATCTCGTCTGATACTACGTTTACAAATGCCTTTACAGCTGCCTCTGCATCCTTCTTTGAAAGGCCTGCTTCTTCTGCGATTGCAGCAACTAATTCTGTCTTGTTCATGTCTACCCCTTTCACTCATTAAGAGTTAATAATTATCTACTACGGATTTGATTATATGCTGAATAATCCCATTTATCAAGCAAATTAGGCGATTACAAGGCCTATTTCTGCAAACGGAGCAAAAAATATTAACAAAATTGTCATAATTTTGGGGATTTTGTAGCATTTTAGCCAAAAGCCAGTGTTTAAGGGACTTAGAGGGTCCTCATAAACACTTAAGCTACATTGTCATCTTTGTGATTAAAATCTGCGATATAATTCACAAACTCTTTACCAGGAATTGCCCTTGAGAAGTAGAAGCCCTGCAGGTAATGACAACCTAATTTTGTCAGTCCATCTACCATTTCTTTTGTCTCAACGCCCTCACAAACAATATAATAACCACGTTTCTTAAACATGGAAATCAGGTCTGTCAGTACATCATTTTTGTGACCAAAGTAAGCCCAGACAATAGACTTATCAATTTTAATGATATGGAATGGCAATTCTAAAATACTAATCAAATTTGAGTAACCTGTTCCATAGTCGTCCATGGAGAAGGAAACACCATTCTGCTTAAGCTTTGTAATCTGAGCAGAAATCAGTTCCATATTCTCCGTTGCCGTTTCTGTAATTTCCAGATTAATCTGGGAAGACGGAATCTGATACTTCTCAGCAATCTTCATCAATTTTCCAGCTAAAAGCGGATTTCTGCACTGAATTGGTGAAAGGTTTATTTCAACATATTCCAAACCATATTGGGTGATATCATTCTCATGCATGAAGGAACATACCTTTTCAAAGATCTGTTCACCCAGCTTGATAATATCTCCACTCTGTTCTGCAATCTGAATAAATTCATCTGGAGAAATGAATCCATATTTTTCACTATGTAAACGAGCCAGGGCCTCCGCAGAAATGATTTTTCCTTTTTCAGTTGAATAAATTGGCTGGTAATATACTTCGATGGAATTGTCTGCAATTACCCGCTCCACTTCCTTCTCAATGTCTGCATTGCGACGCATACGCTTCATATGCTCATCATCCATTACATAGATTTCACTTGACGCATCGGCATCCGCCATCATGATCATTCGACTCACATGATCGGTTACTGCTCTTTCGGATGAAAATTCAATATTGGATGGAACCACATTCAGGTAAGCCTTAATGTTAATGGAGGAATCACGATTCTTTCCATCGTCCCATGGCATTTTAAAACGCTCTCTGATTTTTTCAGCATCCTCCATTGGATTCTTTCCCATTGGATAGAGAAGAACAAATCTACCTCGTGTCAGATAAAAAGGCACAGCATCTGGGAATTCCTTCTGCAGATACTGGGAAATACTTGTTTTTACATGATTTACAATATCTCCACCATATGCAGAACGAATGGTTTCATAGTTAAAAATATCAAAGCAAATCAGGGAGAATAGTCTCTTTGTCAGGAAGGTCTCATGTAACATAGACTCAAATCCCACAGCATTGAAAAGCTTTGTTTCTGCATCTCTAAAGTTTTCAGGATTCTGACGAACAAGATACAGTGCCAAAAGTCCAAGCATGGTAAACACATTCATGATCATAGACTTTGGATGGTAATATCTAATAATACAACCAACAAATAGAATCAAACTGAACCAATAGATACACCATCTTTGTGATGCTGGAATTGATTTTCTATGCGCACCGACCAGGATGATACAGAAAGCTCCATATACAAAGGCAATCATGTAATAGATAAAATATCCTGGTCCATGACAGTAGTTTCCCATTTCATCAAAATAGAAAACGAATTTTGTTGCTGGTGTCAGCAGATATGTAATCATAGTGATGAACATAGGAAGATACAGAAGCAAATAACTTGGCTTCAAACGAACGGCGTCCATCATACACATGGATTTTACATAATGAAATACAAGCATAACCATAAAGCAATAGCTCATGAAGTATACAAGAACTATGCCTGAAGCTGCCTGCTCAGAAATTCGATCTACATTTACAATAGCCATAGATGAAGCCATGTCTGCAAGGCAGCATGCGACCTGGGTAAATAGTAGTAAATGAAAGTAACGATTATGCCTTGTTGGCAGATACCTTAGATTGGAATAGAAAATCAAAAGTATGGTCGTTACTAAAAATGAGATTAAAGCAAATTGGTATTGCCCGCCCATCTTTTTCCCTCCAGATAGGCCCCTTTCGGAACCTACTTCCTCTTGTCATAGATATCTGAAAGTCCCTGAATGAATGAATTCATATCTTCTACTACCTTGTCTGGTCCTGAAATCTTTACTCCACTTCCCAAAGCTGCAATCCAGCCAAGGAAATGTGCACTAACATTCACATCAACTCTGGTTTCAAAGTGTTCTTCATCAACTTTCATGATTGGAATATCTTTTCCAAATCGATCAACTAAAATATTGATCATTCTATTCTCACAGGTAAGAACCACCCTTTCATCCTGGCCATCAAACATGCCAAATCTCTGTAAGGTATACTTAGCCTTATCCTGCTTTTTGAACTCTTTTTCGCCCAGGCTCATCTCATCCAACATTTGTGTATTACGCATTTTATCTACACGATAATGCTTGAGAATTTTAGCTTCATCATCATAGGCAACCAGATAATACTTCTCATCATCCCATACAAGTGCCCATGGACTTACAGTAATCCATGCACCGTCATGACTGTATTCTGGCTTCTTATCCAGATTCCATCTAAAGTAATGAAAACGCATTTGTCTCTTCTTAGCGATGGCATTCTGAATAACGTCTACGACTGTGTAAATACTTTCATTCATGCTCTTAATACGTCCTGCCACAATAATCTGATGACGCATGAAATCTGCCTGGTACTTACTTGTCTGATGTTCCAATTTTTCTATTAACTCACGGGATTTTTTTTCAGTGATAAAACGAGATGACAGAATTGCATCCACAAGAAGTTTCAGTTCAGGTTCTTCAAACTCCCTGTTTTTCACATAGTAATATGTATTTCTGCCACGTTTTTCCTGACGGATATCAATGCCAAATTCCTGCAGGCAATCAATATCATCATAGACGGACTTTCTCTTTGCTATCAGTCCATATTCTTCTAATCTGGCAAGGATTTCTGGCATAGTAAGGGCATGATCCGCGTCTGTTTCCTCCAGCATAATCTTCGCAAGATAAAGAATTTTTCCCTTTTGTTTACCTTCTCGCACTTTACATTTCCTCCCAAGAAAAAACAAACCCACATTCATCCGATTAAGGACAAAAAAAGTGCCACATTTCAATTCCAATACTATCACTATAGTTTTGGAATTAAAACATGGCAACTTGCTAAAAATTGCATGTCAAATTGTGCAATATGTCAATAGAACAATTGCAATTAAATTTTATTCGTCCTTCTTGTTTTTCCAGAAGTCCACTGGTTCGTAATCCTGCAACTGTGCAAGGAATCCTCGCTGGGTTAACTTCTCCTGAATCAGATCCAGAATTTCTTCATTGTCCGCCATCACTGTATGGTAATGATATCCCGAAGTGGTTGGACTCAGCATCTTTGACTTACCACTTTCTATCTGCTCAATGTAATAGTCAATATCATGGCGAGATGCAATATGGAGATCCCCTCGAATCAAACCATATACTTTATGATAGATAAAGATATCCTGAACCGATCCTCCCAGATCAATAATCATGGTCAGCTCTTCTCTGGTCTCCTCAGGCTTATGAATCACTTTAAAAACACGAGACTTTCTTCCATTTTTCTCGATTACATATCCCTTACTCAGCGAGAAAATATTACGACCACTGGCACGAATCAGGGCAATGTCCTGTACAATTACCTGACGGCTAACCGACAACTCTTTCGCAAGAAATGTACCAGACAATGGCTGATCACTGCTCTCAAGAAGGTCTATTAACTTTTGTCTTCTTTCTTCACCCTTCATGGATAATTTTTTCCTCTTCTTTATTCTTCTTCACTAACATTATGCATTTATGAATATTAATTATAAATACAAAATTTCTATCAATTCTATAGACATTATTCGCAAATGAATTTGTCCCCGGCAAGTTCATTTGCATGTCTTTTAAAGATATAGTCTTTATGCGATTGGTCTTAAGTTCTTCATGGAAAGATCCAGGATTGGAGCGGAATGTGTCAGGGCTCCTGATGAAATGAAGTTAACCTTCAGGTCCTTAATCTTTGCAATATTTTCCTTGGTAACATTACCAGAGATTTCAACCTCTGCACGGCCTGCAATGATATCCAGAGCCTTCTGCATGGTGTCATGATCCATGTTATCCAGCATGATGATATCCGCGCCAGCATCTGCTGCTTCCTGAACCATGTCCAGATTCTCTACCTCAACTTCAATCTTTCTTACAAATGGAGCATACTTCTTGGCTGCAAGAATTGCTTCCTTAACGCCGCCTGCTGCACCAATGTGATTATCCTTAAGCAGAACGCCATCAGACAGGTTGTAACGGTGATTGCGGCCGCCACCAACGCGAACGGCATACTTTTCAAAAATACGATTATTTGGCGTGGTCTTACGAGTATCCAGAAGTTCGATTTCTGTACCCTCCAGCAATGATGCCACACTTCTTGTGTATGTTGCGATACCAGACATTCTCTGCAGGTAATTCAGGGCTGTTCTCTCACCAGAAAGCAGAACGCGAATGTCACCATTTACCACAGCCAGTTTCTGTCCATTCTTCACTTCGTCTCCGTCCTGTACAGGCTTTCCACCCTCCACTGCCGGCAGAAGGATGAACTCTGTAGCTGGATCAAGAAGTTTAAATACTCTTTCATAAATCTGCAGGCCACAGATGACACCATCTTCCTTGGCAATCAGATCAACCGTTCCTGCAACTGATGTTGGCATTACCGAATTAGTTGAAACATCTTCCTGTGTAATATCTTCTCTTAAAGCCCCTTCAATCAGTGGGTCCACATTTAACTTTAATGTAACTGGATCAAAAACCATTTTCCTATCCTCCGAATAAATATTTATGCAAATGATTTTGTCGTAACTACCAGGTTCTATACTCTGCAGGAGAAGGCTTACCACCATTGGCCTCATCAATGGCTGCCTCAACCAAACGATGACGAGCATCCTGGAGAGAACGATAATCTTCATATGGACTAAGGTCCAGTCCATCCACCAGATTCTGATTCTTCTGAATCTCATCCTTCTTCAGATTGTCTGCATAGTCACTAGCTGCACGCTTGGCAAATACCAAAGATTCCAGCAAAGAATTACTTGCCAGTCTGTTCTTTCCGTGAACGCCATTGCAAGCAGTTTCTCCCACCGCATACAGCTGATTCATAGATGTCTTACTTACATAATCTACCTTAATTCCACCCATGAAATAATGCTGGGCTGGTACAACTGGAATTACTTCCTTGAAAACATCATATCCAGCATCCTTACAATACTGCACGATATTTGGAAAATGATTCTTCAGCACATCTGCAGGAATTGGTCTTAAATCTTCCCATACATGAGTAGTGCCATCCTTTTCCATCTGCTCACGAATCTTCTCTGTCAGCAGATCACGTGGGAGCAGTTCATTTGTAAAGCGCTGCATGTTCTTATCATAAAGCAGGGCTCCCTCACCGCGTACAGACTCAGAAATCAGGAAGGAACGTACTTCCTGCTCCTCAGAATAAAATGTCGTTGGATGAATCTGAATATAATTAATGTTCTTTAATTCAATATTGTGCTCCAGGGCAATACCTAATGAGTCACCTGTGAGATGACGGAAATTCGTGGAATGTCTGTAAAGTCCACCAAGGCCACCTGTTGCCAGGAAAGTGACATCCGCTTCAATCTTTCTCACAACTCCGTCCTTGGACATGACTACTGCACCATAGCAGTTCTCGTCATCCGTAATCAGATCTTCCAGGGTCGTATATTCATAGAATGTCACGTTTTGAAGTTTCTTTACAGCTGCCAGAAGATGGCTGGTAATTTCCTTACCTGTGATATCTTCATGGAAAAGAATTCGCTTATCAGAATGGGCTCCCTCTCTTGTAAAATCCAAAGCCCCATCTTCTGTCTTGGCAAACTCAACGCCAACAGAAATCAAATCGCGAATTACATCCTGAGATGAACGAATCATGATTTCTACAGAGGTCTTGTCATTCTCATAATGGCCGGCCTTCATGGTATCTTCAAAATAAGAATCGTAATCGGACTCATCCTTGAGCATACAAATTCCGCCCTGAGCCAGATAAGAATCATTGCTCTCCACATCAGATTTTGTAATAATCACAATCTTCTTGTCACGAGGCAGATTCAGGGCTGTATAGAGACCAGAACAACCACAACCCACAATTAACACATCTGTCTTTTCTATTTCATTGTCATACATAAGATGTCCTCCCCCTGACTCGAGTCCTCTCTTGACTTGTCAGGTAATCAGTTCCGCAAAGAGAATCTCCCTTTTTGCAAATGAACTTGCCGGCATTATATCACCTGATCAAAAAGCTGACAAGACACATGTAAATTATTATATTTACAACTGTCTTGACAGTACATAGTCATGCCCGTATAATGCAAACAATTGCTTTGAAATTCAAACGGAATGCTTGCGCAGTTCATTTGCCAAGTAAAGGGGTAAAATATGAATACTAGAGAATTACAGGATCTCATTATCAAAGAGAAAAAAGAACGCGACGTTTGTATCCTTGCTCATGCTTATCAGAGTCATGATATCTGGGAAGTAGCTGATTTTGTAGGCGATTCCTATGGACTTGCTGTTAAGGCTGCAAGTGCACCACAGAAAACTGTAATCATGGCAGGTGTACGTTTCATGAGTGAAACGGTTAAGACACTGTCGCCTGATAAGAAGGTCATTCTGGCCAACCCAATGGCTGGATGTCCAATGGCCATACAGATGGATCATGATGCTGTTTTAAAGCTTCAGGCTGAAAATCCAGGCTACACAACTGTGGCTTACATCAATACAACAGCTTCTTTAAAGACTGCAGTAGACATCATCGTAACATCCTCTTCTGCTGTAAAGATTCTGAAGAATATTCCAGATAAGAATATTCTTTTCATTCCGGATTGCAATTTAGGCGACTGGGTTGCAAAGCAGCTTCCTGAAAAGAATTTCAAGTTCTTCAAGGGTGGATGTCCTACTCATCTCCGTATGACTGTAAAGGACGTGGAGGCACAGAGAAAGAATCATCCTGATGCTCTTCTTCTGGTTCATCCTGAATGTCATCCTGACGTTACTGCACAAGCAGATTATGTTGGATCAACCACAGGTATTATGAAGTATGCTGAAGAAAGTGATGCCAAGGAATTTATCATTGGTACAGAATCTTCCATCGTTCAGCATCTGCAGTTTGCCTGCCCTGATAAGAAGTTCTATCTTCTCTCTAAAGAATGTGTATGCCACAACATGAAGATGACAACTCTTGTAGATATTTATAATTCTGTCATTGGTAATGGCGGAGAAGAGATTACAGTTCCTGAAGATGTAATTACAAACTCACTGAAGCCAATTAATCGAATGATTGAGCTTGGTGGCTGATCAGAAAAAAATGGGGCTGTGAAATAATCAGTCCATGAAAAAAAGAGAAGTAATAGCTGGAAACAGCCAATTACTTCTCTTTTTTCATGGTAAAATATTACCATGAACAATCAAACCAATTCTTATATTACTCTA
>Ga0129311_1001654_pt1 | contig 15284 bp, 14 predicted proteins | sample Go1ome_FD_94435 | JGI IMG/M metagenome (GOLD analysis project Ga0129311, IMG submission 94435) | Western lowland gorrila individual fecal microbial communities from Wisconsin, USA - Go1022B metagenome | ecosystem: Host-associated > Mammals > Digestive system > Large intestine > Fecal | place... | reverse complement strand
GTAGATACCTTCCTTACTCTGTTCATTTGCTAACTGGCCGGTCAGCAATGACAGTTTAACTTAGGTATCTATTTTTGTAAAATCATTTACTCTCTACACTTTGAATTATACAGGAAGCTATTTATTATTATAAGGGGCTGTAATGTCTTATCTTTTTGCCAGATATCTGAAAAAGAAACTATCTTTAATTGTACCAGAAAAATTATAACTGCCAAATATCTGATCTTCTGTCTGGCTTGGACTATATACAGGCTGATGATTCCGATATGCAGTCATTGTATTCGATGTTGTTCTTATGATTTCATGCCATGGTGTTACACTTCCAATCAACAATATGACAATCAAACTCATCAAAACTAGTTTATTGCTCTCACGCTTTGATTTCTGGAGTGTCTGCATAACCATCATCATAAGCAAAAATAATGCCGGAATAGAAGCTCTCATACAGAAATCTGCACCAAAGCCAACCCGCATACACGGGCAAAAACAAAGCCACAAAAAGCTAATATAAAATAGAGGATTTCTTTTCTGGTATTGGTATATTGCCGCAAAATAGCATCCGGCCTCTATAATGATAAAGAGAATATAAATACATAATACCGCTCTTTTATCATTAGATGAACCTGTTGAAACAATATTCTGGCTTGCTTCATTGCCGATCAAATAAATAAATGATACAATACCGGCAATACCTCCGCCGAATATATTCTCCAAAGAAAATGTATCTTTTATCCATATTTGCCATTTAGATAATCCCTCTGACAATTCGTATTTTCTTGAGAATACCCAATACACAACAAAGGGCAGCATTCCCACAAATGGTAATGTACTGCAAAGCAATGCACACCCAAGCAATACGGCAATGTATTTATTCTTCCTCTGTTTGTAAATCAACAGAAAAATCAGCCATGCCGGTATTGCCTGATTAAACACCCAGAACAATTGCGTCGTCATACTGGAAAATTGGAAGTTGCACCACCATTCTAAGTGATCTGCTGGATGCAAATTTTCAAAACCTCCATTAACCAGAAAATATCCCAGAATATCCATGCCACTGAAAAAAATCATCACCAATAATGGCCAAATCTTAATTTCTTTCAAGATACTGCTAATGAGCATATATACCAGGAAAATTCCAATTACAGCCCATAATGCTTGGAAACAATATCCCGCCGTCAATCCAAATAACTTTCCAACAACAGCTGCTGGCATCCAGAAGCCAATATAGTAAATCAAACCTTTTGTGGTCATTCCTGTCTCCATCAGCATCTGTCTGGTTGCTGGCCATTTGTAATTCACCAGAATATCAAAAATAGGATTTCTGCAATCATGATCTGTATTCTGAAATACGAACTTTCCAATTCCGGAAAAATATACCCACAATACAATTATCATTAACGCAAAGGCTAAAATTTCCATCTGATGCTTGTCAAGCTTTGGTAAATCAAACATTAAATCATCCTTTGACATTCGAAACCAACAAACCACTAAAACAATCACACATGGAATTGCAATGAACCATCTAGTCCATCCAAGCAAGAAAATCATAATAGGTAAAAGGACATATAAATAGGCAATGGCATTAAATAAATTGAGTTTTTTCATAAATTAGACCTCTTTTTCTAATCCAACTAATTGAAACATTATTTTTTGCTAAATGCCCAGAATTTATTTAATATAAAATTCAATGGAACACTGACTATCAAATTAATAATTGGCGCAATCAATTTTGGAATATGTACAACTTCTACCCACAATGCTGATAAAATACTATTTAAAAATAATCCTGTAAACGCATATGATATATATGTTTTTAATAAAGCATGTAAAATGCTTCTTCTTTCTCCATCATTAGTTTGAAATACAAACTTGTTATTCCAATAAAATGACCATAATACACTTAAAACAAAAGCAATTATTTGAGCAATCAAATAATCATACGTAGGTATCCATCCTTTATTCTCAAATGTTAATAAAGCACCCACGTATATCACATACGAAATTATAGTATTGCTGAGACCAACAATTCCAAATTTCACAAACTGTGTTAATGTTTCCCACTGACCTCCACTCAGCTTTAGATGAAATATTTTACATAGCACAAATTTCATTATAGATTCTATTATATACCAAGCTCTTTCACCTAATATTTTATTCTGAATTTTACTCATTCACTTTTCCTCTAAATTCCATATACACGACCAATTGCACTCTCCCATTGTCCACGCTGTTTTAGCACATAAGAAATTACATCACGAACTGCACCTGCTCCACCACAACAGTCTGATACATAATCCGCCATATGAATAATTTCTTCACATGAATCTTTCGGACATCCTACAAATCCAGCTAATTGCATTGCAGGAAAATCATTCAAATCATCACCTATATATCCTAACTCTTCTTTCTTTATATGATGTTCCTGCATAAATTTCTGTAAAAATGCTTTTTTATCTTTTACATTTTGGCAAATATACTCTACACTCATTTCTTCCATTCTTCGTCGAACGGCTTGACATTCACGACCAGTACATACAATAATCTTCATGCCAATTTGATGTGCTGCAAAAAAGCCTGCAGCATCTTTTGTACAAAATTTTTTAAGTTCATTTCCATTCTCATCATAGTAGATTCCGGCATCTGTCATTGTTCCGTCAACATCTATCAACCAATATTTAATTACAGTATAATCAACCATTTCTATCCTCATTCAATTCTTTTTTCAACAATTTGCTATCCGCTTTTCTATTTTTTATTAACTCATAGACACTCCATACTATAAGAACCAAATCAACACAATGCACAAGTGCTGTCCTTGGATATGATTGATTTACAACAGAAAACAAAGGTAATGGTAAAATCATTAAAATCATTCCAATATATGGTATTAAATTTTCCAAAGTAATTTCTGTTTCTTCTAACAGAAAACTTAGCAACGGAATGCAATAAAACAAATAAATATAATTTCCCTGTTCACTATACAAACACATAATTGTTGTTACAATTAATATTGCCTGCCATCTTTTTTTCATGTTCAAAACGCATATAAAAAGAAGCAATAAAATCATGTATACAATAATACCAAAATACTTATCCGAAATTTCAATTTTCAAATAGTATGACGCATAATTTTGAAATCGATAAAATATACTTTTCAAAGAATTACCAATCCATGGCTGATTACTCCCTGTTCCAAACTGCATCATTTGCTGCATCCATATTTTTATGTTTAAAAGCCCCCCTTTAAAAAATAAAAACGGCAAAAACAAACTTAAGACTCCATAAATAATTGTTCTGATTGCCATTTTCCATTTTTTATCTTTTAATAATAGAATTCCCATTAATGCAGGATAAACCTTTATTCCAGCAGCGACTGCCAAACATATACATGCTAATTCCCGAACCCATCTTCTTTCCGATTTATAATAAAATAAAAAAAAGAGTGTTAACGGAAATATAAGCATAATAATATTTCCTCTTTCAATCGCCCACATCATACCATACGAAAAAATCATGCAGAATACTATAGCATTCGTATATTTTATATTATATCTTTGTAATAATAATCTTTGAGCTAAAAATACTATAATAATTATAGAAAAAATAATCATCCCTAAAAACAGTATCATTGGAGCCTGATATGTTCTTAAATCAAATTCACTCTGACGCATATTGAGTGAGTCATAAAAATCCATCGACCAGCACTCTGATACGTGCACTGGTATACAACGAAACAAGCCATAAAATAATAAATTTGCCAAAGGTGGATATAATGTATTAAAAACCACATATGGCGAACGCCCTTTTACATATTCAATGCTATGAAAAAAATCCATTCCTGTGTCTATTTCATCATAAAAGAAAAACTTAGATAGAACTTCTCCATGTGATAATAACACACTTATAAATAATGCAACCATTGCTAGCACACTTAGTGTTATATATATATTTGCATATGTAAACGTTTTATTTTTCAACTTTAAAAAAATTTGTTTCACAATTTTCTTTTCCTTTCTAAGTGCGTATAATGTACTTTTTCATAATCATAAATTGTACAACTAGAACTATACAAATTAATTATCTTCTTCAAAATTAATTCTTTCTTCCTCAATAACAAGAGGTCTATTCATAACCCGTTTATTAATACTTAAAATATACTCACCAAGAAAACCAATAAAAAACAATTGTACACCACCTATAAAAAACATTCCAATTACCGCTGGAGCTATACCAACTGAATAGCTATACCAATGTGTTAACTTAATGATAATTAAAATTATTGCTGCAATACTACTCCCTAATCCCGATAATACTCCCAAAAAAGTCGCTATACGAATTCCAATTTTAGTGTATGATGTAAAGCTCAGCATTGCAGCATCGTACAGTGTATTCCAATTATTATGTGACTTTCCTGCTCTTCTTAGCTGTTGTTCATACGGTATTTTTTTAATTTTAAATCCCAATTCGGCCACTAAACCACGCATAAAAGGAGTCGGGTCTTTTAAGCTTTTTAATACTTCAATAAAGCTTTTATCATATAATCCGGATCCCGTAAAATGTTCGATTTGTTCTACATCAGAATACTTTTTAATCATTTTGTAGTATAGACTTCTTAATCTATACATAATTACATTTTCTTTACTGCTTGTCTTAATTCCAATTACAATCTTATATCCCTTTTCCCACTCTTCTATATATTTTGGAATCATTTCAACTGGATCCTGAAAATCACAACACATAGATATAACACAATCGCCTGTTGTCTGCAACATTCCATAATATGGTGAATTAAACTGTCCAAAATTTTTTGCATTGAAAATGCATTTTATTTTTCTATTATCTTTGCAAATATCTCTTAATAATAATCTTGTTTTATCCGTAGAACAGTTATCTATAAAGACAACTTCGTAATCATATTCCTTTAAATCTGCTTTAAACAGTTGCACCAATGCACAACTCATCGCTTCAACATTCTCCTCTTCATTAAAGCACGGTATTAAAATACTAATTTTTTTCATTACTCATTTCCTCTTGCACCCATTTTGCAGTTTTCTCTATACCATCCTTAAAATCAACAACTGGACAAAAACCAACATCTCTTTTTAGCTTTGTAATATCTGCACATAAAAACATTACTTGATTTTCATAGTATGGAATTGCTCCAAACTCAATTTCTGTTTTTGGTGCTACTACATCTCGAATATCTTTAATATACTCTGATAGCTTTCGAACATTTCCACTCCCTAAGCAATAGATTCCACTCGCATTCTCTTTGTTTCCCACTAACCATAAAGCTACCGCAACATCAGAACTATATATATAATCCCACTCTTGCTCGGCTTTCGTATATTGCGGAGTCTGACCAGATAACATTTTTCTTATTCCAGATATAACCATAGTTTCTTGTCCACCAAAGGGACCATACGCACTCAAAACTCGCATCCATACATACCGAATATTATATTTGTCACACATAACTTTACTCATGCTACACGCACATAATTTTGCCATACCATACCCATTTTCTGGTTTAGTAATTGTGTTCGGTGAAATTTTTCCATCAACCCTACCATATTCAGCTTGTGAGCCAACCCCTACGAAAACTTTACATCCTAGTTTATGAGCTAATTCCACCGCATTTACTGTGCCCTGAATATTATTTATTTGAGCATTCATATCATTTCTAGAAGCACCATATGTACTTCCCCATGCCAAATGATAAAACATGTCTTGTTTTTCATTTTCAAATTTATTTTCTATTTTAACTAAATCACTTAAATCACATTCTATTGTTCGTATTCTATTATCATTTGGTATTCTATTATTTCTCGAAGAATTTGGTCTAACAATTACAGTTATTTCCATATCCTCTTGCAATAATTTATATATTAAGGCCATGCCAAGCATCCCCGTTGCTCCAGTAATTATAGCTCTTTTCATTTTTATATCTCCATATAATTATTTTACATCAATGATGCGGCCCCATCTACAGGTAAAACAGCTCCACTAATATATGATGCGTCTTCTGATACCAAAAACAATGCTGCCTTTGCTATTTCGTCGGTTTGAGCAACGCGTCCTAAGGGTATTGAGCTATTGAAACGTGAAAAATCTCTATTTGTAAATAATGGTGTTTCTGTAACCCCTGGACATAGACAATTTACCCTCACCCCGTAAGGCGTATAATTTAATGCTAATTGTTTTGTAAACTTTATGACTGCTGCCTTAGATGCCGCATAAGCATAGTTCGATTTTCCTTTATTCCAATACGCCAATCCTGCATTAGATGCATTATTTAAGATTGTACCTTTTGCAATTAATATTAAATCCATGAAACATTTCGTAACTCTCATTGTCGAATGCATATTTGTATTAAATACTCCCATCCAATCCGCTTCGTCAATTTCTTCAAGTTTACTTGTAAGCATGATTCCTGCATTATTCACGAGAATATCTAGCCGATTATAGTACTTGACAAATTCTGATTTTAGGTTATTTACAGATTCTTTTCTATTCACATCACATTCTAAAAAATGAGCTTTTCCCCCATCTGTTTTAATTGAAGATACTATCCTATGTCCTCTTTCCTTATTTCTCCCAACTACAATTACTTCTGCCCCTTCTTTTGCAAATAACCTTGAAGTAGCCTCCCCTATTCCAGAAGTTCCTCCCGTTATTAATGCAATTTTATCGTCTAATTTTCCCATAATTATATCTCATCCCACATTTTAATAAACATATTCTCTTTCAACTCTTCTCTTGACAAAAATGGCGCCAAATCTTCTAATGGTGGTGAATACAATGATCCATCTTCCAATTTTTTAGTAGCAGATTTTGGTTCAAATATTTGCTTTGTGGAAACCATAACTTCCACCATACAATAACCAGATTGCTCAACTGACCATTCTATAGCTTCTTTCATAGTTTCTTTATCCTGGCATCTACGATATGGTATATCGAATGCATATGCTAATTTTTCAAAATTAGGGAATCCTAAATCTCCACTCTGTGGACCTATTCCAACAAATTTTTTATTAAATAAGTTTGTTTGCGTCAAACGAATTTGCTGGTACCCTTCATTATTGACAACAAAAATAGCAATCGGTAATTTATTCGTTACAATTGTTTGTAATTCCTGAAGGTTCATCATTATACTTCCATCTCCAGCAATACATGTCACTGGTTTTCTATCATTTGCTACACACGCACCAATAGAAGCCGGCAATTCGTATCCCATAGAAGAAATCGCACAATTCATTATAAATCGTGATTCACGTTTTATAAAATATGCCGCACTACCTACCACACTAGCAGAACCATTTGCTACTACCGTAATCCTGTCTTCTGGTAATTTTCTACTTAAAAAATCAATGAATGCATACACATTCAACGGATTTTCATCTTCATAATGCCTTTTCGATACAACTGGATACTTTTCCTTCCACTTCTGGCATTGAGAAATCCATTCTCTTCTAGCAACAGCTTCCCCACATTCATATTTTAATAGTTTTTTAAGAAATACTTTTGCGTCGCAACATATTGGTAGGTTTACACGAATACTTGGCTTTTCTAATTCTAACCTATCGATATCTACATCAACGACATATGCCTCTCTTGCCCACGAATCTAATTGATAACCAACTTGATATATATTCAATCTATTACCAACAGCAATAACTAAGTCACTATTTTGAACAGCAAAATTACCTGCACGATCTCCCATTATTCCTGCTCGTCCAGCATATAATTCATTATTAGACGCAACTAAATCAATACTATCCCAACATGTAACAACAGGGATTGATAATCTTTCTGATACTTTCTCAAGCACCTTTTTTGCTCCACTAATTCTAACACCATTTCCTGCATATAAAACAGGTCGATTAGATTCCTTTATTTTTTCACATAACAAAGAAACTTTTCTTTCTATTTCATTTTCAGAATCCATAGCATTAATATAATTATCTTCTTCTGAACTATAATGCTTCAAAGTTGTCTCTTCTATTATTGAACCTTGAATATCAACCGGAACATCGAGCCATACCGGACCTGGTCTTCCATTCTGAGCAATAAAGAAAGCTTTTTCCAAATAATAAGCAATATCTAATGCATTCTTAATTGTAACTGAAAATTTAGTGAATTTATCTAAGGCTGATACAATATCAAATTCCTGATTTCCATATGTTCTTAATGGCAGTCCAGAGCTTTCAGTTAAAAGAGTAGTTTTTGTTTGCCCAGATAATATTATCATTGGAATAGAATCTTGAAAAGCACCTGCGACTCCATTCAAAGCATTAATCGCTCCTGGACCACTTGTAACGCAGGCACAAGCCATTTTATTATTTACTCTATAATAGGCCTCTGCTGCCATAGCAGAAGCCTGTTCATGATGATTATAAACACATTCAATATCCTTATGGTGTCCCAATGAATCATTCAAATGCATTGCACCACCACCAACAACAGTAAAAACGTTATTCACATTATGTTCAGCAAGATAATTTGCAATATAATCTGATACTTTTATTTTCACCTTACTTACCCTCATATAAATTAATAAAATAATCTTTTGCGTACTGAACTTCTTCTTCTTTAAGATCGTGCACGACTCTAATATCTGGTGCCTCACCATAGTCAGCCAACAAAACAGCTGTTAAACTTGATGATGTCTGTTTCTTATCCTTACGCATTGCATCTATAAAAGTTTCGGTGGATACATTCAACAAGGTTATATCTATATCTATTACCTGCATCAATACTTTTTCTGCTCGCTTGACAATCGTTTTTTCAAGCAAACCCCTTTTTTCCGAAATACAATCTGCCATAATCATTCCAATAGCCACAGCTGTCCCGTGTGGAATTATATATTGTGTGGCAACCTCAATAGCATGTCCGAATGTATGTGCAAAATTTAATTTTATTCGTTCATTTTGATCAAATTCATCTACTTCAATAAAATACTTTTTAAAATCTAAGCTCGAATGCACAAACAAATCTACAACTTCTGAATCTCTTTTCAACAATTTTGCAATATTAGCTTCAATATTTCTAAGTCCTTCTGTACCAGCCATAATATTAAATTTAACTACTTCGCCAAGACCACTTTTAAAATCTCTTTCAGTAAGCGTATGAAACATTGTCGAACATATATGAATTTCATCAGGTGGATAAAATGTTCCCAGTAAATTCTTATATTTTTTATAATTTAAAGATGTTTTGCCTCCTATGCAACTATCACATGCAGACAATAAAGTTGTTGGTATAAAAATCCAGTGAATTCCTCTATAAGTAATGTTGGCAACAAATCCCGTTATATCCTGAATAATACCTCCGCCTATCGATATGAGAGTTGCATTTCTCTTTGCTGGTATGTTTGTAATTTTTTCACAAATTTCCAACGCTGTAGCTACAATTTTATTTTCCTCAATAGATTCTATAACAGAAAGTCTATCTTTTGGAATTAATACAAAATCATTTGAATACAATTCATAAACATTTTTATCAATAACAAAATATGCATTTTCTGTTTTTGTTAATTCTACCATGAATTTTTCATCTGAATTAAATATCACTTCATATTCTTTAAATCTAGATTGTATTTTCATTCTGTAACTCCTTTAAAAAGTTCCGCTGCTGATATCCTGCACAACGTTATACTGTGAAAACGTAATAAATTCAATCTGCATATCTGAATATTTATGATGAAGCACATCCTTAATATGTTCATTCAGATAATCTGCTTCCTTCTTTACGAAGCCATATTCCATTTCCGGAGATGCATAATTATCCTCACGTGCAGAATAACCATCTAAGCCCGCGCAGGCAACCTGCTTCACACCCGCATTCTGCAGAATCTGTAAAAGCATCAGGAAGGAATTATCCTTAATCTTTCCTGTCTTCTCCAATAACGGTTCACGATTTAATACATAATCGAACGGCTCGTTTTTTGTCTCCATGTTGGAAGTCGCAATCACTTTAACATCCACACCCTGTAATGCTGTTGTCATCTGTTCATAACGATTTGGCTTTGTAAGGAAAATATAATCCACATCCATAATCTCAGGAATATAATTGATGGCAATCTTTACCGGATGTTTCTCTGCAATATACTTTTCGACTTTATCTTTCTGGAGCACAATATTCTTGCCCGGGCCAATGAGAAGAATATTCTTACCTGCAAACATTTCCGAAAGCTTCCTGAATTCTTCTTCATCATGAAATTCCTCTGAAACGAACTTCTGATACAGTTCTTCAGCCAATTTTTCATCATATAAAAGTTTCTTTGGATAAGGCTCGATTTCTGATAAAATCTTATTTAACTTTGTTGGTGAAAGGCTTCCCTTATTCTGGTAATACTGCACATAATTCGGATGACATTTATTTAAGGAACTTGTGTAAAAGAATGTTTTATATCCCCATGGGGATTTTGCATAAAACTGATTAACACTTTCGTCAATAGCTTCCATCATGGCATTAATATCATAATGTCTGCCGAATTCCTCATTTAAATACTTTGCAACAAGTTCCAATGGTGCATTTCCGGCACTTTTACCCATACCGAATAAAGTACCGTCTACAAGAATAGCTCTGTCTGTTTCTTTAGCAACAAACGCTCTTGCATTTGCATAACCCAGCTGAAGATTGTTATGTGCATGGAAACCGATTGCAATATCTTTATCCACATGTGCATCCAAAATGCTGTAAATATGCAGAAGCCATGTTGGATCAAGCAAACCATATGTATCAACCATAGACACTGCATACGGTTTTACATCGTTAACCAGTTCTATCAACTGCAGCAGCTCTTCGTCATTATAGGCTGTTACCGATACCAGCTGTGAGCAGACTTTATAGCCTAACTTCTTAACTTCACGGCAATATTCCATTGCTGCGTGCATTTTTTCCTTCTTGAAAATAACACGGATAACATCCAGATAAGACTCTGAACATGGCTGCAGATTCTCAATCGGACATGTTCCGAAGTCAATCATACCTACTGCCATAGAGGAACCTTTATCTATACCGCCCCAAATCTTATCCACAGATTTTGTATCCGGAAAAATACTTCTGTTGCTGTCATATGGTCTTCTTTCATCAAGGAAACCAACTTCAATCAGGTCTACACCTGCTGAAACAAGTCTCTGAAATACGCTAAGCAGTGTATCATGACCAAATTCCCAATCATTGACGTAACCGCCATCTCTAAGTGTACAATCTAAAAGTTGAATGTTTCTCATAAGCTCTACTGGTTTACAGCCTCCTTGATGATCTGTGCCATGTAATCAATCTTCTCATCTGTCATTCCAGGATAAACGCCTACCCAGAATGAATGATTCATAATAAAGTCTGTCTGTTCAAGATCACCCACAACCCGATACGCTTCTGTACCTCTGATCTGATCAAAACATGGATGTTTAATGATATTGCCGCTGAACAGTAAACGTGTCTGAATATTGTGTTCTTCTATATATCTTGTGACAGCATTTCTTGTTAATCCAGACTCATCTTTAACACTTACAATAAAGCCAAACCATGATGGTTCACTATTTTCTGCCGGTTCTGGGAGAATCAGTTTATCAGCAACTGGTTCCAGTGCCTTTCTCAGGCGATCCCAGTTGTGTCTGCGTGCCTCAATAAATGAAGGGAATTTCTTCAGCTGTTCAACACCGACTGCCGCCTGCAAATCTGTTACTTTCAGATTATATCCCAGATGGCTGTAAACATATTTGTGATCATAGCCCTGTGGAAGTTCACCGAACTGACCATCAAAACGATGACCGCAGATATTATCATGTCCGGATGGGCATACACAATCACGTCCCCAATCACGGAAGCTCTTAATCAGACGATTTAACTTCGCATCATTCGTATAGACACAACCGCCTTCTCCCATTGTCATATGATGAGGCGGATAGAAAGATGATGTACCAATATCTCCCCATGTACCGCTGAAACGTGTCTCGTCATCAATTGTATATTTTGTTCCCAAAGCATCACAGTTGTCTTCTACAAGCCATAAATTATGCTTGTCACAGAATGCTTTGACATGCTTCAGATCAAATGGATTGCCAAGCGTATGTGCAATCATAACAGCCTTTGTCTTCGGACTCAGTGCCGCTTCAAGTTTTGTCACATCTATATTGTACTGTGGAACTGTTACATCTACAAATACAGGTACCGCACCATACTGCAATATAGGTGTAATGGTTGTTGGGAAACCTGCTGCTACTGTAATAACTTCATCACCACGTTTAATCTGTCTATCACCAAGTTCAGGAGCTGTCAGTGTCATAAATGCAATCAGGTTAGCAGAAGAACCACTGTTCACCAGATTTGCATATTTTACACCAATCCATTCTGCGAATTTTTTTTCAAATTCATCCGAAAAACGTCCTGTTGTTAACCAGAAATCTAATGCAGCATCAACTAATGTACACATTTCTTTCTCATCATATACGCGACTTGCATAAGATAATCTATCTCCTGGTTTAAATTCTTTTTTCTGCTCCGGTTCTTTAAAATCATGATAATATTCAGCAACAAGGCTTTTTATCTTTTCACGTGCTTCTGCTTCATTTGTCCAATTTTTCATAACTTATCTTTATTCCTCTCCAAAAAATTCTTTAATCTGAGCATCCATGCAGACACAGACATCTCCACTGCTTAAATATACTTTTGACCATTCTACCGTTTTGCCAATAGCTTCATTGACACTCCAACGTGGTTTCCAACCAAATACACGTTTAATCTTCGAACAATCCAGCTTCAGGAAATTAGCTTCATGTGGTGCATTCGCTTCAGCCTGGTTAATCCATGCCAGATCTCTGCCATCATGTTCGGTGTCATTCCATTTTTCACAGAATATATCAACCAGTTGACCCGTGGTAATGCAATCTCTGTCATCTGGTCCTACATTATAGAAACCGGCATATTTCTTATCCTCGTACTGTGCTTTCGCAATCGTCAGATAAATTGCCAATGGCTCCAGTACATGTTGATAAGGCCTTGTAGAATGTGGATTACGAACAATAATATCTTTTCCTGCTGCCGCTGCACGTACACAGTCTGGAACAATTCTATCGTTGGCAAAATCACCGCCACCGATAACATTTCCTGCCCTTGCTGTAGATACAGCAACATCCATATTGCAAAAGAAAGAATTAATATAGCTGTGGGTTACCAGCTCTGAACAGGATTTACTGTTGGAATACGGATCGAAACCATCTAATGGTTCATTCTCACGATATCCCCACTCCCATTCTTTGTTCTCATATACCTTATCGGTTGTGACATTCAAAAACGACTTGACACAAGGATGCAATCTTACGCATTCACAGATATTCACTGTACCCATGACATTTGTTTCGTATGTATAAACCGGATCTTTGTAAGAATCTCGTACAATCGGCTGAGCCGCCAGATGAAGTACAATTTCCGGCTGTGTCTCATCAAATACCTTCAGCAAATGTTCTCTGTCTCGAATATCTCCGATGATCGAATTCATCTTATTCTCTACATCACAGATTCCAAACAAATTTGGTGTCGTAGGTGCAGTCAACGAATAACCTGTCACCTGTGCTCCAGCCTGTACAAGAATACGGCACAGCCATGAGCCCTTAAATCCCGTATGTCCTGTAATCAGGACCCTTTTGTTCTTAAAAAAACTTAACATCTGTCTATTGTTCCTTCCATTTCTTCCACGGTGCCTTTCCATTCTTCAGCAATCTTTCCAGCAATTCCATTTCACGTTTATTATCCATGCACTGCCAGAAGCCCTTATGTGTATAAGACATGAGCTCACCTTTATCTACCAGCTGTTCCAGCGGTTCTTTTTCAAATACTGTACTGTCACCCTCAATATAATTAAAAATCTCTGGCTCCAATACCATATAACCGGCATTGATCATTGTTCCATCTGCTGCATTATTCTTCTCACGGAACGCCTGAACAGTATTGTCATCCGCAATATCCAATACTCCCTTCTGCTGCTCCTGAATAACAGCTGTCAGCGTCGCAATCTTACCATGCTCTTTATGAAATGCCAACAATTTCTGAATGTCCACATCACAGACTCCATCACCATATGTCATCATAAAAGTTTCGTCACCAACGTATTTCTGGATACGTTTGACACGTCCGCCTGTCATCGTATCCAGACCTGTATCAACTACCGTCACTTTCCACTTGTCAAGGTGCTGATCATGAACAATAACCTTACGTTCTCCTTCTGTGGTATAGTCAAATGTTATATCACTATTGTGGAGGAAATAATCCGCAAACCATTCTTTGATAATATGCTGCTTATACCCTGCACAGATAATGAAATCATTGAATCCGTAATAAGAGTATTCCTTCATAATATGCCACAAAATCGGCTTGCCCCCAATTTCAATCATCGGTTTCGGCTTGTACTGTGACTCCTCACTGATACGTGTTCCCAAACCACCTGCTAATAAAACGACTTTCATAACTATTGCTCCTCTTTTTCGTAAAATTGTGCCTAAAAACACTCTGCCATTTCCCTGGCAGAATATTTTTATCCAGTTCTCAAGTGCAAAATATGTAAAAATTTGCCGATTAAAAAAAAGCCCTGTTTCTATATTACCGCCTTTGCCTAATTTTGTCTATAAAATTACGCTATTTTGTTTTCTTTGGTTTTCGTATATTTTCTGGAAGTGTTTCTGACCAAGGCAGAAGCTCTTCCAGAAAATTGCTATTTTTATCATCCATATGTTTTGGTATCTCTGTCAGCAGATATTCAAAATATTCATATGGTTTCAGCTGGTTTGCCTTCGCTGTTTCGGCTATGCTGTAGATGATCGCAGAACTGGTGGCTCCATTGACGGTATCGATCATTTCCCAGTTCTTCTTGCCAGTGCAGAATCCGCGGATGACACGTTCACTGGCATTATTATCCATCGGGACATCCCCATTTTCAAGAAATACACACAGATACCGTTCCTGGTTCAGGGCACAGGTAAATGCTTCCTTTGTTTTGCCGCTTTTGGATACCCTGTCTGAATTCTGTTTCAGGTACGCAAAGAAAACATCCATCAGTGGTTTTACCACCAGCTGACGCTGGGCAGTCCGTTCATCTGATGAAAGACCGGAAAGCTAACATATGATATACAAAATTTGATTCAATAAATCCGACTCTACCGGTAATAACAATTGTTTTTTTCATTTCCTTCTCTCCCTCAGGATATACTACATTTAAGATACACTCTTAGCCTGTGCCACCCGCAGCAAATAACCGCCAGATGGAAGCTGATCTGAAAGTATTT
>Ga0129311_1001653_pt1 | contig 15297 bp, 13 predicted proteins | sample Go1ome_FD_94435 | JGI IMG/M metagenome (GOLD analysis project Ga0129311, IMG submission 94435) | Western lowland gorrila individual fecal microbial communities from Wisconsin, USA - Go1022B metagenome | ecosystem: Host-associated > Mammals > Digestive system > Large intestine > Fecal | place... | reverse complement strand
GCTTACATGCAGAAAAAACAGATACAGGTTATTTTCATCAATCTGGGAGAGGAGGGAATTTCCGGAAGTCCGGGAGAAAAAGGAATATTGCCGGATGACAGCAGCGAAAAGGAAAATCAATACAATCTGCCAGAACAGAATCGGACGTCTTTGTTTGTCAGTGAGGCAGAAAGTCAATATCGGTATGATTCCCCAAAAGAGGATGTATTCAAACAATTACAAAGCCGTTATACGACAGAGGCTGATATTGCAGAAGCTGCATATGAGTCGGTTATGCAGGAGGCTTACCAGTTCTTAAACGAATATAAGGTGGCACGCAATCATAAGGATCTCCTGCTTCGGGCAATTTTCAGGAATAAAGAAGAAATGCTGAGTCTTTACAACGGGCTGAACGGTTCTTCTTATACAGATGCGTCTGCTTTAGAGATTACGACGCTGGAAAATGCAGTGTATATGTCTGTACAAAATGACGTATCGTTTGTATTTCTGTCAGAGGTTTATATGATCGAGCACAGTCCACTGTCAACCCGAATATGCCACTTCGCAATCTGCAATATATTACAAAGGTGTTGTCAATGCTCACGGCAGAGAAAGATGTTTATGGCAGCAGGCTGATCAGCCTGCCAACGCCGCGATTTGTAGTTCTGTATAATGGCACAGAGCAGATTCCGGAAAAGACTGTTTTGAGGCTCTCGGATGCATATGAAAAGAAGCAGGAAGAACCGGAGCTTGAGCTTATTACAACAGTATTAAATATCAATGAGGGCTATAACGAAGGACTGAAAAATGCCTGCAGGCTGCTAAAAGATTACACGATATTGATCACGAAGATCCGGGAAAAGCAGAAAACGATGGAACTGCAATATGCGGTATATCTGGCAATTGAGGAATGTATCAGGGAAGATGTACTAAAAGAATTTTTAATCAAATACAGAGCGGAGGTTATTGCGATGATGTTATATGATTATGACATGGAGAAGCATATAAAAAGCGAGAAAGCGTATGAGTATGAGCGAGGAATAGAGCGAGGAATAGAAAAAAACACCATTTTGATGCTGCGTAATCTAATGCAGACAATGAATATTTCAGAAGCAGAAGCAAGGAAATATCTAAAACTCGAATCACAGACCGGACTCTAATTATTTTCTATGATCTGACCGATATAACTAATAAGTGCGAACGGAATCGCGAAAAAGGAAACAGGAGTCCCTGCACGAAGTGCAGGGACTCCTGTTTATAATAAGGCATTTGCCGCCTGAGGATTGCGTCATATATGCTATATAAGTGATGCCAGAACTCAAAGAAGGACAGCGTTATAAAACATGTACAAGATAGGTCATGAAGAATAAGAAAGGGTTATGAGTTAAATGAAAGTTGTATTTGGAGCAGGAAAATGGGCTCGAAAATATATAAGTGGTTTAAAAGTATCTGAACGACCTGAAATGATCGTGGATAATAATGAAGAAAAGTGGGGGACTGAAATTGAAGGAATAAAAATTTTTTCTCCTGTCAGTCTGCTGAATTATACACCGGAGGAATTGTATATAGTGATCGCCTGTCATGCTGCAGATGAAATAGTAACGCAACTGGAAAAAATGGGACTAAGAGAAAGCGAACGCTGGGAAGAAGAGCCTGTTGTCAGTTTCAAAGGTAATTACAGGACTTATAAAGAGGCGGAGGAAAAATGCGGTGGCTATGATACGGAAGAAATTTTTGAAAAAGTCAAAGCTGCCACCTTATTAGTCGTTGATGGGAAGGCCTGTTATGAAAGGGATAGCGTGGTGTTTTATACACAGGATTATAATTATAATTTGGTAATGTGGCTGGAGTATATAAGGATAGTTTGTGGTTCTCTGAAGGTATGTGATTGGGGAGGTGCATTAGGAAGTACTTTCTTACAACATAGAAAGCTATTGGAGAAGATCGGATGTGAATGGACAATTATAGAACAGGATCATTTTGTAAAGTATGGACAAGATAATATACAGATTCCTTATCTGAATTTCAAGTATACAAGGGAATTCCAGAGAACCGGGGAGAATTCATATACATGTGTGTTGCTGTCGGGTGTACTACATTATTTAGAAAATGCAGAGGAAGTAATATGCGAGGTGTGTGAAAGAAAAGTACCTTATATTATCATTGAAAGGACACCGGTAGGCAGAAATAAAAAAGTATGGATTCAGACGGTTCATGAACCAATTTATGAAGCAACCTATCCTTGCTATGTGTTCGCAGAGAATGAATTTATATCTGCATTTGTAGAAAAAGGGTATCGGTTATTAGATTCATGGCATAGTCTTGTAGATGGAAGTATTGATGACCAGGGGCAGATAGTTGAAATGAAATCATATGTATTTGAATTTGGTACAGATGGAAGGGGAATGTAGGGCATAAAAATAAAGACAAGACATTTGTTATTGTAGAAGTTATGAAAGGACAGCAGACACCATACTATTATGAAGGCGATGGACAACTTATTGCATTTATGCATATAGGAAATGAAAGTGTTCCAGCAACACCTTCGTAGTTGAGAGAGTTGGTGCTTCGCGGAAGTGGTGAAAGTTATGATAGCCTGAAATCGAGATGCGATTTTAGCAATATGCCTTTTACAAAATTAAAATCGGTGTATAAACAGAGAACAGGAAATATATTTGAAGATACAGATTATGAATCTTTTGGTTTGACTGATGAGAAAGGCAATCTGACGAATGCAGGAGCACTTCTGGCAGATGAATCTAGGTAAGTAAATGACAGTAAATATGGCACTCTTTCTGGTGGCTTAACTGGCATTTAAGAATATTTTGAAGATAATCTCACGGGATTTTAGATTTGGTGATAATGTGGGTTTCTATGATGGATTTTGGTACAAGTTTACAAAAAGAATGTGACGAAAGAAAACGCAATTATGCAGATATCGGAATGCTTCTCTAAATAATGAATATGTTTTATTTCGCAGGCACGGTCGTATAGATGTTATCCCTAAGTATTTTAGACTATCTGACCGATATAATTAACGAGTGCGAAAGGAAGCATGAAAACAAAAAACTTGCACAAAGTGTAGGTTTTTTTGGATTTGGAGAGGATATTGTTATGCATATACCGGTTGTATTCGTTTTTTTTAATAAAACCGATGTTACTCAAAAAGTATTTCGTAGAATATGTGAAGAAGAACCATCTATCATTTATTTGGTGTCGGATGGACCGAGAAAAGAATGTATAGGTGAAGAACAAAAGGTAGCCATGCTTCGCAATGAAATAGAAAAGATGATTACATGGAAATGTAATGTTGTGAAAATATATGCAGATCATAATATGGGGTGCGAAGGTAGGATTATTTCAGCATTAGATGAGATATTTGAAAATGAGGAAAAGGCAATTATCCTAGAAGATGAATGTTTGCCTTTAGAAGGCTTTTTTACATATTGTGAGAGCTTGTTGGAGTATTATCAGAATGAACAACAGGTTAAACTAATTAGCGGATGTAATTTTTTGAGTAATCGTGTTTACAGTATTCAAAAGGAATATGATTTTTCATCTGAAACGGGTACCTGTGGATGGGCTACATGGAGAAGAGTTTGGCAGGAATATAGAAAACTTATAAGGACTGGTGCCTCAAACGGAAAGAAAGAGGAACACATATATAAATATAGGTATATATATGAATTTGGGAAAAAATTCAACCAATTTGAAAGTGGTGAATTTGTAGAATGGGATTATATTTTCTCTTATATGCTTTGGGTTACAAATGGTTTGGAGATATTTCCTAAATATAATTTAGTAGAAAATATTGGATATAAATGTGAGGAAGCAACGCATACTAAAGACGGTGCACCTTATCATGTAGAAGAAGCATATAAGAATAATAGAGGAATGCTGAAGTTTCCATTGGTAAAAGAAGAAAAAATAGTTAGAAATAATAAATATGACAAGTTGGCAGATCTGGAGTATTTGAAATCATACAATCCTATTTTTAGGGAACGGGGTCATAGATTAAAATTTTTTGATATATTATTATGGGATGGAAAAAAGATAGTGATTTATGGAGCCGGAGAAGACGGACGGGCTGTAGGAAGTGCTTTGAAACAATTAGATGTTAATAATTTTGTTTATTGTGATAGTTCGAGGTATGGACAAAGTATTGGTGGTATTCCTGTTTTGCACCCAGATGTATTAAATACAAAGCAACTAACCAATATACTGATAGGAAGCAGAAAGTATGAATTGGAGATATATGACATATTAAGAAAAATGAATATTGATGAAAAGTATTTATACTGTATAGAGAAAATTATTAATATGGATATACGAAATATTTAATCGGTTAAAGAAGGGCATATTGAGGCTATATAATTTATAAATGCTATTTAACCAATGCAGGAGAAAAAATGATAGTAAATGCTTATATTTATGGTTGTGGTAATTTGTTCTGTAAAAAATACCAGGGAATTAAACAACATTATAATATAAAACAAATTTTGGATAATTATAAAGAAGGCCAGATGGTAATGAACGAGCAAGAAAAAATAGAAATTACCAAGCCTAATTATATTGACAGACAGATTCCAATTATGCTTATGCGTGAAGATTTTATAAAAGCATGGAGAGAACTAAGAGAAAGTGGGATAAGTAATCCTATTTTATTTTCTAATACAATATCTCCTTTAACAGAAATAGAGAATACCTTGTTTTCAAATGGGCAAAAAGTGTACGAGGAAAAAGGGGGGCTTTGGTATACAGATTCTGATGGTTCCTGCTATCGGCTGAACGAATATGAAACCATTTATACATTTATGAAAAATCTGGAAAGAAGACGTGTAAGAAGTGATTTAATAAAAGAATTGAGCGTGAATCCTTTTAATCGCAGTTTTGGCTTCTCAAGAGGACTACCAATAGATAGATGGTATATTGAAAAGTGGTTATCGAGAAATTCGTCTTATATAAAAGGGGATGTTATGGAAATAGCAGAAGATACTTATACAAGACGTTATGGGCAGGATGGTAGCTATAAGGCTCACATTTTAAATGTGACGCCTATGGGAGAAGGAATTATAGTTGGAAATTTAGAAACAGGAGAAGGTATAAGTGGTGATTCTATCGACTGTTTCATATTAACACAGACATTGGGATTTATTTATGATTTCAATAGTGTACTAGATAATTTATATCGCATGCTTCGAAAGGGTGGAGTGGCATTAATTACGACAGGAGGTATCTCGCAGATCAGCCGATATGATATGGACAGATGGGGACACTATTGGTGGTTTACAAGCCTGTCACTTAAGAAAATGATAGAAAATTCAAAGTTTGGTAAAGACTATGTGATGGAAACATATGGTAATGTGAAAGTAGCATGCGCGATGTTATATGGTATGGCAGCAGAGGAATTGACAGAAGACGAATTAGAGTACCAAGATAACGATTACGAAGTATTACATTGTCTGGTGCTTACAAAAAGATAAGCATTGGGCAATATGTAGAGGATAAAAGGATGAGAAAAGTCAGAGTACTTTTATATCATAGAGTTGCAAATTTGAGTATAGACACAAATTTGTTGGCGGTTTCTCCTGAAAACTTTTGGGAACATATGAGTTGGATAAAAGAGCGTTTCCCAATTATCAGATTTGATTCGGACTGGTCTGATATTGAGGAAGAATCGGTCTGCATTACTTTTGATGATGGATATAGAGATAATTATTTAAATGCATTTCCTGTTTTGCAAAGGTTGCATATTCCGGCGACTATTTTTGTTTCAACTGGAAATATAGGAACGGACTGTGAAATGTGGTGGGATGAGTTGGAAAGGAATTTGCTTCTGGCGAAAGCGTATCCCAAAGAATTCCAGCTACAGGATGAAGAATTTGGTTGTACATGGAATCTTACATCTGAAGAAAGAAGGAAAGATTTATATACTTCTTTACATTATCTGATGAAGAACGCAATTTCAGTTGAAAGGCGCAATGACTGGCTTCGACAGCTTAGAGAATGGAATGGTTATAAAACAACCGGACGTAATGAAAATCATATGGTCTCCCCACAAGAGCTAAGAGAAATGGCTGTGGCTGGATTGACGATAGGTGCACATACAGTTAATCATCCTTCATTGGGAAAGCTGACAAAACAAGAACAGTATAAGGAAATAAGTCAGTCCAAATTGGAATTAGAAAGAATTTTGGGGAAAAGTATAAATACATTTTCATATCCATTTGGCGGAGATGAAGATTACAATCAGGACACGATTGAGATTTGCAAGACGCTTGGGTTTAAACAAGTGGCAGCAAATGTACAGGGAGACTGGTATGGTGGAAGCGTGTATGAAATTCCACGCCGAATCGTTAGAAACTGGAATTTGAAAGAGTTTGAATGGAATTTTAAGAAGGATGACGAATGGAGTATATAGGAAATCTAGAATATGATGAAGCTCTGCAAAAGGAAGAACAAATAGTGATCTGTGGTGCGGGTAATGATTTGAGTAAAATTGTTAAAAAACTAATAGAAAAACGCCTTATGAAAAAGGTTGTGGTCATATGTGACAATAATCCACAGAAATGGAATACGCAGCAGGAGGGAATATGGATAGAGAGTTATGAAAGTGCTTATCAAAAATACCCTAATGCGTCTTATATTGTTTATAACAGATATAAAATTGCTATATGTAGACAGATACAGAATTATGTAAAGAGAATACATTTTTTATGGGTGGATTAATATGAAGATACTGTATTTTTTAGACGATGGAAAGCTGTTGGGAGGTGCTGCAGTTACTCTGATCAGACAGGCATTTTTGGCAATGACAGCAGGTTATGAGGTGATTATATATTTATCTGATTATGAAGCTACAAGTTATGATATCAGATATATGGACTATTTGAAGAAACATCATTTTATAATAAAAATGCTACCATTTCGTATTACCAGTACACCTGAGAATGTTGATGTTATATGTATAGATGAAACGTATGAAATAATAAAGAATGAGATTAAAAGGCAAGATCCTGATTTGTTACATTCATTGCAGTTAAATGTTGCAGTTGAACTAGTGAGCAGAGAATTAAGTATTCCGCATATTATGAATATCTATCCTTTAATGAAGGATTTTTTTTCGTATCGGTATTTAGAAGTGTTTCCGCATTACCATGTATGTGATTCGGAATATTGGGCAAAAGCATGGCATCATTATTGGAAGACTGAGTATTGTTGTATTCGTACTTATGCCAAAGAGGGAGTCATTTCGGCAAAGACAGATTCGAAATGTGTACAATTTTTGTGCGTAGGTGCCATTTATGCTGAAAAAAATCAACTTGGTGTAATAAAGGCTTTTCATTATGCGTTAGAGGAATATAAGATGAATGCGGAATTGCATTTGTTAGGTTCGGAAGGCGATAAATATTGTGCAATCTGCAAAGAATATGTGGATGAAAATAAGCTGAGAAATAAGGTAATATTTCATGGATTTCAAAGCAATATGGAAATGTATTATCAAAAGGCAGATGTTTTGGTTTGTGGAAGTTTAAGGGAATCATATCCAAATGCAATTTCTGAAGCCTTGGCTAATAATCTTATGATTGTGACGACTCCTGTAGGTGGAATTCCGGAAGTGATAAAAGATGGATATAATGGATTAGTTACAGACGATTATTCAATTGATAGTATTGCTGAAAAAATTGAACAGGCTTATAGGTTATTTTCGGGAAATAAGCAGGATGCTATGATAAAAAATGTAAGATGTACATATATAGAACAGCACTCAGCAGAATGTGTATGGGAAAAATTGAAGTCGTTTTATGACAAGATAAGGAAACAGGAAATATTACATACGGATTGTGATATACAGAAGGTAAGAAGAGAGTATTCACCATATATAGAATTATACAAGAAAAATAAACTTTTCTTTTCAAATTCTCAAGAAATAGCTGAAAAAATTTGGCTGTTATTTTATATTTCTGAAAATCTAAAACAAGAAGCATCTAAAAGAAAAATCTTTATATGGGGAGTGGGACATTATGGACTGAATACCCTTGAGATAATGCAAGTGTTTTTTTCAGAAATTAAAATTGCAGGTTTTATTGATTCTTGTAAAATAGGAAAATTCAAAGACTATGATATCTACACGCCTGGTGAAGTAATGGCAAAAAGAGAATGTATATTACTTTCTTTTATAAATGGACAAAATGAAGTTGTTTCAATGTTGGCAGAGAAGAAATATGTTCTCAATAAAGACTACTTTATTATGGCACCAAGAAAATGGTAACGAATATGAAGCTATATTGTACATGGATGGAGAAAAACATATATGACGGAAAAGAAAGTATCCATTATTACTCCTTGTTTTAATAGTGAAAAGACAATTAGAAAAACGATAGAGAGTGTTTTAAGCCAGACATATTCAAATATTGAATATATAATAATTGATGGTGGGTCAAAAGACGGCACAATGTCTATTGTAAAAGAATATGAACCCCTGTTTGATGGACGTATGCAATATGTTTCTGAGAAAGATACAGGCGTATATGATGCAATGAATAAGGGTATAAAAAAGGCAAAGGGCGAATTGATAGGAATTATTAATAGTGATGATTTTTATGAATTTGATGCAGTGGAATTGGCTGTAGACAGAAGTGATTCTTATCCTTATATGGTAATATATGGATATTGTAATTATCGGTACAAAAACGGTTATCAGGTAACTATGAAAAATAGCCATGAAAATTTGGAAAAGGAAATGATTCCGCATCCGACGTGCTTTGTAACAAGAGAAACTTATCGTCGGTATGGTTTATTTTCAAAAAAATACAAGATTGCAAGTGATTATGAATTAATGCTTCGTTTTTATAAAAATGACAAAATAAAATTTGTACATATTCCACAGGTCATAGCAACCTTTGTTGAGGGGGGATTATCATCAGGCACTGAAATAGAAAAAGAAAAAATGAAGATACAGAAGTTATATGGAATACAAAGCAGCAGGAAGGTAGTGCCCTATTTATTGGAAAACAAAATAGAGCAGCATTGTGAGAATTATCAAAAACAGAATAGGGAGTTAAAAAAACACAGAGTGTTGTTCATGACAGCTATTCGCTGGATTCAGCTACAGCAAGAAAGGAAAAGTATTGCAGATGCCTTATTGCAAAAAGGATATGATGAAATCGCAATATATGGAATGAGTATGCTTGGAGAAAGATTGATAGATGAACTAGCGAGTGGCTCTGTAGAAGTAAAATACTATATAGATAGAGAAAGAAATGATATATATCACGGGGTTGGCCCTAAAATGATGAATGAGAATCTGCCAAATGTGGATGCGATTGTTGTAACAGCAATTACGGCATTTGATACAATAGAGCGACAACTGCGAAGTCGGATATCTACCCCCATTTTGTCATTAGAAGAAATTATGGATGAAATGTAGTAGCAGGAAATAGGTGAGATAAATGAGTAAATTATTGCATAGCCGATTATTTCATATGTTTGATACGATGCAGAAGGCAATTCCTTTAATGGAATCACTGGTACAAAAGCAGAATGAGGAGTCTTTGCATATTTTATTACAGGATTTACAAGCTAGTATGATTGAACTGGGCAATTGGATAGAGCATGTGTATGGAACAAGTACAAAAAGCGTAGAGACATTAGAACGGTTATGTGAAACAATCTATCAAATTACCATTTTGGATACAGAGAGTAAAAAAACAATAATTCAAACAATGAAAATTCAAATGTGGGATTTGCACAGATTTATGGAAGCTGAAATCGATAATAAGGTAGAGATTATATTTATGCCTTATAAATATTCCATGTGGGATTCGTTGGAAAGTGTTTATTATGCTGCGAAAGCAGATCCAAGGTGTAATGTATATTGTATGCCGATTCCTTATTATACGAGAAATGCAGACGGATCATTTGGCGAATTCCATTGTGAGGGAAAATTATTTGAAAAAACGGTAGAGGTGGTAGATTGGGAAACATTTGATTTGGCAAAAAGATGTCCGGATATAGTGTATATTCATAATCCATATGATGGACATAATTATGTGACAAGTATTCACCCTGATTTTTATACCCAAAAGCTGAAAACATATGTTGGCGAAGTAGTATATATTCCTTATTTTGTATTAGACAGTGATACAGTAAAAAAGAAAGAGATTATGCCGTTCGCGATGATGCCAGGCGTGTTGTATGCTGATAAGGTAATTTTACAGTCGGAGAGAATTTGTAATTTATATAAGGAATGTTATCAAGATTTATTATTACATAATGGCATTGTGCCAGAGGAAGAAATACTACAAAATAAGTTTTTGAATATGGGATCCCCTAAGATTGAAAAGGCACTTAATGAACAAATTATTGATTTACCATCTGCATGGAAAGAAAAAATATATAACGAATCTGGAAAGAAAAAGAAGGTTATTTTCTATAATACAGGGGTAAGTGAAATTCTTAATCTAAGAGAGAAACTTTTGTATAAAATGGAATGGGTTTTTAAGCAGTTTCAAATGCATCAAGATGATTTTGTATTACTTTGGAGACCGCATCCTCTAATTATAGAAACGATAAAATCAATGCGCTGGGAATTGCTGGAACAGTATGAAAAGTTGCGAGATTGGTATATACAAAATGAAATTGGAATTTATGATGATGGGATAGAGTTGGATGTTGCAGTCAAGATTAGCGATGGATATTATGGTGCCTATAGTTCTGTTGCAGAATTGTTCAAGGCAGAGGGAAAAAGGGTTTTGTTTCATACGGATGGCTGTTATCAAGACAAAGAAAATATGATACCGGAGTATTATTTTATGGTAGAAGATAGGGGAAAACTGTTTTTTAGCTGCGCTAATTATAGTATGATGGGATGGCTTGATACAAAGTGTAAAAAAATACATGCACTACCTGTAAAATCATATGTTAACTTGGATAAGGAATGTGGTATTGCATCTATGGTAAACATAGAAGGTACAATTTTCTTTTTGGTGCAAAATATGATTTGTTCTTATCATATACATAATAATGTATTTCAACGCGAAATAAGCCTGGGTACAGATATAGAATATGTACGAATGTATCAAGAAAAAGAAAATCTATACTTGATTTCGTTCAGTGGATATCAAATAGTAGCGTATAATGTAAAAACAAAAAAAGTAACTTATTTAGATTCCTTTGAGGAGCAGTATAGACGCCTATGGGGGCAAAATGAGTCACCCTCTTGGATGAGTGAAAATTATTATATATATAAGGATACAATATACTATTTGATGTATGGCAGCCCTACTATAGTTGCAATAGATACAAAACAGAATTGTGTTAAGTTATATGCATTGAAGGGGAATTGTTCAGATAGAGGAATTGCTTTTTGCGGACATGCGGATAATTTATATCGGATTTCAGAAGATGGAGATGTAATTGAATGGAATATAGAAAGCCACCAAGAAAGAATAGTGGTACATCTGTCAGAACAATATTATCGAAAAAGTGATATTATTGGTGATATGCGGTGGTATGGGCAAAGACTGTGGCTGTTTAATAGATATGGTATTCAGGGTGTTAGTATTTCTGTGATAAATGGTCAGATGCAGCAACTAAGTGAATATCCGATGTTGGCTGATTTGAAAGGTATTATTACAGCAGAGGATATTCTTGTACCTAGAGGACCGAGTGGAAAATTGATTTGGGGATGTCACTCAGGAGATATCGTTTCATTAGATTTGAATACCGGAGAGTATACTCGTATTTTTTGCGCAGAAAAGTTAGATTGGCAGAATTTTATTGGATATGAGCCTGATAAGTTATCAGCTGTTAATAAGGAAAGTTTTAGTGGACTGGTATGTTTAAATTCTATGTTCTTTGAATATTCATTTGATGAAAAATGTATACAGGAAAAAAATGAGTCGTGCGGAAAGAAGATACATGAGTATATTCTCTCTGCAGGGGGAGATACATGATTCTAGAGAAAAGTAATTTGGAAGAATTTGTACAAAAAATAAAGGATAAGAAGTTGTTTTGTTTTGGAGCATCGAAAATGGCTGAAGAGATACATGAAGAATATCCAGAACTTGAACTAGAAAATTATATTGTTAGTTTTATTGATAATGCAAAAGAAAAAGTACATACTATGTTTCAGTTTGGCAGCCGAAAGGTGGAAATTATTTCCGTAGAAGAATTTTTACAAAAAATAGAGGCAGATACGACTTTGTTAATTACAAGCAGATTTTATGTAGATATATTTGAACAACTGCAAAATTATAGTATGCTTAAATATACTTCTTGCTATATATGGCCGATGCTGGCTCCGCAGTACAAAAGTGATCCGTATTTGAAAGAAAAAATAAAAAAATATCATAGCGAAGAATCTATACCTAAAATAATTCATTATATATGGTTTGGAAAGAGTAAGATTCCTAAATTGGAAGAGCGTTGTATACAAAGTTGGTGTACTTTGTGTCCCGATTATGAAGTGGTTCGATGGGATGAAAGTAATTATGATATTACTAAGAATGTGTATATGAAAGAAGCGTATGATGCAGGAAAATGGAGCTTTGCTTCAGATTATGCACGACTTGATATTCTATACCAATATGGTGGAATATATTTAGATACAGATGTTGAAATTTTAAAGAGTTTAGATGATTTGCTTAGTTTAAAGGGATTTATAGGATTTGAAAGTAAAAAGCTGGTTGCAATGGGGTTGGGAATTGGTGCAATTAAAAATCATTCAATGATTCAAGAAATGAGAGATGACTATGCACATATTCATTTTCGAAATAAAGATGGAAGCTACAATCTGACTCCGTGTCCGTTCATCCAAACGAAATTGTTAGAAAAAAAAGGTCTTATATTAAATAATAAACTACAATACATTGAAGATATGTTAGTCCTTCCACAGGAATGCCTGAATCCTGATAATAATATGTGTGTACATATTACGGAAAATTCCTATACGAGACATCATTTTTCAGGTTCGTGGACAGATAAGGAAAATCGGGAATTGATTAGAAAAATGATGCAGTTTGCAAACTGAAGGTGAAGGAATGAAGAATAATAATGACATAATTCAGATATTTAAAAAGTCATTTGAAAATAGGAAAAAAGAACGCCTTTTATTATATGGAACAGGTTTGAATGCGGAACGTATTCTTACAGAGATCAAAGATTTCAATATAATTGGTGTGATGGATGCAGCAAGGGAAGGTCAGGTTTTTCATGGTTATAAAGTTTATTCTGCGGAAGAATTAAGAGTTTTAAATGCAGATATGTTGATTATAGTTGCCAGACCTTCGGTTGTTGATGTAATTTATGAGAGAATAAGACCTGTAATAGAAGATATCAAGCTATCGGTTTATACTGTGGATGGAAAGCAAGTCCTTTGTCAAAGAAAAGACAAGATGTTTCATCAATATTATGAAGTATGTGAGCAGATGTTATGGAAAGAAATCGAAGCACATGAGGTTATCTCGTTTGATGTATTTGATACACTTTTAATGCGTAAGGTACTGGTACCATCGGATGTATTTGCTATTGTACAAAGTAGAATGGCTGGGGAGCTTTCTTTTGATTTTGTTAAAGCAAGAATGGATATGGAAAAAGACCTGCTTAAATACTGCGTCCCAAGTCTTAATCAGATATATGAGTTGTTGAAAACAACGTATCAATTGACAGAGAAACTGACAGAGCAATTGAAAGAAATGGAAATTCAGGTAGAAGAACAAGTCCTGTGCCCACGAGTAAAAATGAAAGAGATTTTTGATTTATGTGTGCAGAAAAAGAAAACTGTTTACCTTATTTCAGATATGTATTTGACACGTGAGCAATTGGAAAAAATACTTCAAAAAAATGATTTAGTAGGATATAAGGACATTATTATATCTTGTGAATATGGAAAAACCAAAGAAAATGGTCTCTTTGGTTGTGCATTACAGAAAGAAAAAAGCAGAAAATGGCTACATATTGGTGATAATTATGCGGCTGATATTGAAGCAACACAAAAATGTGGAATAGATTCTTTTTATATCATGTCTGCAAAGGAATTGTTTGAAAATTCTTTGCATAAGGAATTGCTGATAAATGGGAAAAATATACAGGAACGGGTAATGCTGGGGCTATATTGTAGTTGCCTGTTTAATAATCCTTTTTGTCTATTTCATTCAGATGGAAAGCCTTGTGTTTTAAATGATAGAGAAGTGGCATATTTATTTATTGCTCCATGTTTGACGGCTTTTATTTGTTGGTTGGCGGAAAGAGTGGATAAAAACAATATAATACTGTTTGGTGCAAGGGATGGTTACTTATTACAGAGAATATATAAAAAATACTGCCAAATAAATGAAATAGAACAGGTGGAAAATGTATATCTGCTAATATCTAGGTACAGTATTATGAAAGAAAGTGAGCGAGAGTCAGCCTATGGTAAATATTTAAATGGCGTAGTTGATTCGGAAAAAACACCGGTTTTTGTTGATTTCATGTCGAGAGGAACTTGCCAATATTATTTGCAAAGAGTGTTGAAAAGGATAATTAGAGGAATTTATTTTCAGAAAAGTAATATAGAAAATGATAGTCGTTCAAATCAACAGTATGATAGTTTTTGCCAGGAAACAGATGCATTTACAAGTCATTATGCTATTTTTCAGTATTGTGATTTTTTAGAAACAATTGTTACTGATTTTGTACCCACATTTCGCGGAATGGAAGAGAATGCGTGTATATATTTTGAAGACATAAGATCGAATCAGCAGCTTGAATGGTTGAAAGATATGCAAAGTGGAATACTAGAGTATGCTGATACATTTTATTCTATATTGCCAGGTGCTTATAGAGTAGACTTTGCTTTTTTAGATCAAATGCTAAAAATGATAGGTAAAAGCTATAGTTATGTGACGGATACATTAAAAAAAATAGAATTATATGATGCGGAAGAAAATAAAGCCGTGCAGTTTGGAGAAATGTTTGCCGAAAAGTAAGGAGCATTTTATGAACGATAAAATTCGGATCTTACATATGACACCACCCATTGTAAATAATGGGATTTATAAGTACATATTTACCCGGTATAAATATATTGATAAAAACAGGTTTGAATTTGATTTTTTGATGCAGGCACCGGAAGAACTGAAAAAAACAAAAGAATGGCAGAAATACCATTTTGGTATCCGCAGTTTTACAACAACGCAGAGAGATGATCCGGAGAAGTTCCGCAAAGAAATTTATGATATCTTATCAGATGATTATGATGTGCTGGAGCTTCATACCAGTTACTGGCGGGGATTCATGATAGAAGAAATTGCCATGGAGCTTGGTGTGCCAAAG
>Ga0129311_1001652_pt1 | contig 15297 bp, 14 predicted proteins | sample Go1ome_FD_94435 | JGI IMG/M metagenome (GOLD analysis project Ga0129311, IMG submission 94435) | Western lowland gorrila individual fecal microbial communities from Wisconsin, USA - Go1022B metagenome | ecosystem: Host-associated > Mammals > Digestive system > Large intestine > Fecal | place... | reverse complement strand
TGCTCTTGACATAATATCCGCCCCTACGAGAGACCTGGGAACCTGGCGTAGGGGTCGATGAGGACATCGGCCCGTTCGGTGGTGCGGAGGTTGACGCGGGACGCTGAGGACAGCGTCCCCTACATTCGGTCTCGCAGTCTTTTTGTAGGGGCGGCTATCAGCCGCCCGCCGTTGGCTGGGCAGGGCATCGTGCGGGCGGATGGTATCCGCCCCTACGGTCTGAACGAAATCAGTGCTTCGGCGTCAGCACCTTGGTCCCGCCCATGTAGCCCCACAGGACCTCGGGGATGGTGACGGTGCCGTCGGCCTTCAGGTTGTTCTCCAGGAAGGCGATGAGCATACGGGGGGGAGCCACCACGGTGTTGTTCAGGGTGTGGGGCAGATACATCTTGCCGTCCTCGCCCTTGACGCGCATCTTCAGGCGGCGGGCCTGGGCGTCGCCCAGGTTGGAGCAGGAGCAGACCTCGAAGTACTTCTGCTGGCGGGGGGACCAGGCCTCGATGTCGCAGGACTTCACCTTCAGGTCGGCCAGGTCGCCGGAGCAGCACTCCAGCTGGCGGACGGGGATGTCCAGGCTGCGGAACAGCTCCACGGAATACTGCCACATCTGCTCATACCACTTCATGGAGTCCTCGGGCTTGCAGACCACGATCATCTCCTGCTTTTCGAACTGGTGGATGCGGTACACGCCCCGCTCCTCGATGCCGTGGGCGCCCTTCTCCTTGCGGAAGCAGGGGGAGTAGGAGGTCAGGGTCTGGGGGAGGGTGGCCTCGGGGATGATCTGGTCGATGAACTTGCCGATCATGGAGTGCTCGCTGGTGCCGATGAGATACAGGTCCTCGCCCTCGATCTTATACATCATGGCCTCCATGTCGGTCTGAGACATGACGCCCTCCACCACGTTGCCGTGGATCATAAAGGGAGGAATACAGAAGGTAAAGCCCTTGTTGATCATAAAGTCCCGGGCATAGGCCAGCACGGCCTCGTGCAGGCGGGCGATGTCGCCCATAAGATAATAGAAGCCGTTGCCGGACACGCGGCCGGCGGCGTCCATGTCGATGCCGTCGAAGGACTCCATGATCTGGGTGTGATAGGGGATCTCAAAGTCGGGGACCACAGGCTCGCCGAAGCGCTGGACCTCTACATTGGCGGAGTCGTCGGGGCCGATGGGCACGGAGGGGTCGATGATGTTGGGGATCTGGAGCATAATGTGGCGGATCTTGGCGGCCAGCTCGGTCTCCTTGACCTCCAGCTCGGCCAGCCGGTCGGCGTTGGCCTTGACCTGGGCCTTCACGGCCTCGGCCTCCGCCAGCTTGGAGGGGTCCTTCTTGGCCTGACCCATGAGCATACCCACCTGCTTGCTCAGGGCGTTGCGGCTGGCGCGGAGGTCGTTGGCCTCGCTCACCGCGGCGCGGTTCTCCTCGTCCAGAGCCAGGACCTCGTCCACCAGGGGCAGCTTGGCATCCTGGAATTTCTTTTTGATGTTCTCCTTCACGGCTTCGGGATTCTCCCGAACAAACTTCATGTCCAGCATTGTGGAACTCTCCTTTTCTTGTGCGCTGCCGATCCAAGGGGCGGCGCATACCATAGAATATATAGGTCGGAATGAGACTGAACGGTCCAACGAAACAGTCGGGCCGCAGTTCAACGGGGGAGGGGGGACGTTTCACGTGAAACAGTCTTAGAACAGGGCGTCGTAGATCTCCTGATACCGGTCGGCAGGGGAGAAGCGGCCGTTGTCCGTGGTGCTCTCGGTGGGGAGGAACGCCTGCAGGCCGGCGTCCTCCAGACTCTGGATGAGGCTGCGGCACAGACGGGTCTTGCCGCTGACATAGGCCTCGTCGATCTGCCAGAACCAATCCATGGCCCGCTTGGTGTTGTCCAGGTCGCTTTCCAGCTTGGCGGCCTGCTGGGCCTGGACGGCCTGGAGCTTGGCCTGGGCCTCCAGCTCGTCCACCTTTTCCTTCATGGCGGCGTTCTCCTTATACAGGTTGTCCAGCGACTGCACGGCGGAGACGGACTGCTGCAAATTGTCGATCTGCTCCTGGTTCTGCTGCTGAAGCAGGTCGTTCTGCCGCTTCTCCATCAAAAAGGTGAACAGCAGCAGGGCAAAGGCCGCGGCAAACAGAATGGCGATATACTGGAACACGGAATGGCCGCCCTGCTTGGCCGGGGCCTTTTTCTCGGGGGCCTTCTCCGGCTCCGGGGCAGGGGAGAGGGGGTGCTTTTCTTCACGCACGGGGATCACACCTCCTCTCCGTGGAGCTGGCGCAGCAGCGCCAGCAGGGATTCCAGGTCCTGATCGCCGTAATACTCCAACTCGATCCGGCCCTTTTTGCCCTTGTGGGCGATCTTTACCTTCCGGCCCAGGGAGCTGGACAGGTTCTTTTCCAGCTCGCCCAGGTAGAGAGACAGATCGGGACCGCCGTCCTTGGGCGTGTCCTTGGGCTCCTTTTGCAGGGCCTTCACCAGGGTCTCGGTCTGGCGGACGGACAGCTGGTGCTCGATCACCCGCCTGGCGGCCTCCCGCTGAAGCTCCGGGGTGGGCGCGCCCAGGATGGCCCGGGCGTGGCCGGAGGAGAGCTGACCCTCCTCCACCAGCTGCAGCAGGTCCTCCGGCAGGGCCAGCAGCCGCAGGGTGTTGGCGATGGCCGGGCGGGATTTACCCATCTGCTGGGCCACCTGCTCCTGGGTCAGGCCGTAGTCCTCCATGAGCACCTGATAGCCCCGGGCTTCCTCCGCCGGGTTCAGGTCCTCCCGCTGGAGGTTTTCGATGAGGCCCAGCTCCATGACCTTCCGGTCGTCCGCCTCGATGATGACCACGGGGACCTCGTCCAGTCCGGCGGACTTGGCCGCCCGCCAGCGCCGCTCTCCGGCGATGATCTGGTAGTAGCCGGAGGAGAGGCGGCGGACCGTCAGCGGTTGGATGATGCCGTGGATGCGGATGGACTCGGCCAGGTCGGCCAGGGATGCCTCATCGAAGCGCTTCCGGGGCTGATTCAGTCCCGGCTGTACCTGGGAAATGGGGAGAGAGACCGCTCCCTCTCCCTGGGGCTGCTGAATGGCGGGGTCGCCCAGCAGGGCGTCCAGTCCCCGGCCCAGCCCCAGGTCTGTTTTTCGTTTTGCCATAGTATACTCCTCTTAGATACGGTCAGTGGGACGCGGCCAGCTCCTCGGCCAGGGCGCAATAGGCCTGGGAGCCGCGGGAGTAGGGGTCGTAGGCCAGGGCGGGCTTTCCGTGGCTGGGCGCCTCAGACAGGCGCACGTTCCGGGGGATCACCGTGGCGTACACCTGGCCGGGGAAGTGCCGCTTGACCTCTTCCGCCACCTGGAGCGACAGGTTGGTCCGGCTGTCGAACATGGTGAGCAGCACGCCCTCCAGATTCAGCGCGGGGTTCAGCCCCCGCTTTACCAGCCGGACGGTGGCCAGCAGGTCGCTGAGTCCCTCCAGGGCGTAATACTCACACTGCACCGGCACCAGCAGCGACTGGGCGGCGCACAGGGCGTTCACCGTCAGCAGCTCCAGGGAGGGGGGGCAGTCGATGAGAATGTAGTCATACTGGTCGGCCAGGGAGTTCAGTGCGGCTTTCAGCAGATTTTCCCGGTCCGGAATGGCGATCATCTCGATGCCCGCCCCGGCCAGCGCCTTGTTGGAGGGCATCACATCGCCGTATTTGGTGGTCACCACCGCCCGCTTGGGGTCGGCTCCGTTGATCAGCACGTCGTACACATTAGGGGAGGCGGTGTTCTTGTCCACCCCCATGCCGGAGGTGGCGTTGGCCTGGGGGTCAAAGTCACACAGCAGCACCCGCTTGCCCAGCGCGGCGAGAGACGCAGTCAGGTTGACCGTGGTGGTCGTCTTGCCCACACCGCCTTTTTGATTTACAATCGCAATGATTCTTGCCATGGGCGCCTCCTTTGTACGAAACCTTTGGGAGAGTGAGAAGTTAGGAGGTAGGAGTTAGGAGTTATCTGGCCCTTTGGCCTGTGCTTCTTGACGGGGTCACCCTCATCCGCCCCAGTGTGAGCACTGGGGCACCTTCCCCCTTCCAGGGGGAAGGCCCAGGCAAAGCCTTCCCCCCACAGGGGGGAAGGTGGCACGCGGAGCGTGACGGATGAGGGGGACCAAAGGAATGTGCCCCCTCAAATTAGAAGCAATTCTACCGACACCAATGTAGGGGCGGCCTGGGGCCGCCCGTCCGTTGGTGCGCCGGAAATCGCACCCGCACCCCCACCGTAGGGGCCGATGTCCTCATCGGCCCGCGACAACCGCTGCACCACCGAAGCGGGACGCTGAATCTTGCGGATTTTTCGTAGGGGCGGATACGATCCGCCCGCCGTTGACCTGGTGGGTATCGTGCGGGCGGCCACAGGCCGCCCCTACAAGAGACCGATCAATCGCCTTCCCTACCCCTTTTGTCCCTTCGGGACATTTCCCCCTGACAGGGGGAATCGGCCCCAGGGGAAGGCTCACATACAAACCCTGAAAACAACCTCCAACCAACCTCTCCCGGTTGGTTCCGGATACAGGATTCTATTATACCAACCGCCGGAGGGGTTTTCAACCTTTTCCACCGGGTTTTTCACCTTTTTCCACCGACGCCCTGGGTGCGAGGCGGTTTCGCGGCGTGTTTCACGTGAAACATGGGTGTGGAACGCCCGATAAACTTAGACGAAACTAGGTAAACCCGTCCCGCCCACGCAGAGGCGGAGCAGGGAGAACAACAAAACCGCCCTGCCAAACTGGACAGGGCGGTGAAGGAGGAAAAAAGATACTTTAGAAATAACTGTGCAGCTAAGTGGGCCGCCGGGGGATCTGAATGGTCAGCAGGATCTGGTCGTCCGTGTCCTCCCGATTGCACCGGGCGTCTACGCCGGCGGAGCGCATCACGTCCAGACTGCGGGAGATGGTGTTGAGGAACAGCCGCACATCCTTAATTAAAAGGAGGGGCCGTCTGCGCTTCTCCGGGGCCGGGGCGGCCAGCCGCGCCACCAGGGCCTCGGTCTGGGCCACGGTGAGATGGCGGGCGAGCACCTCCTCCACCGCCCGGTCCAGGACCGACGGGTCCTCCAGGCGGAGGAGCGCCCGGGCGTGCCGCTCGGTGCAGCCCCCATCCCGCAGGGCGGCCAGCACCCGCTCCGGCAGCCGCAGCAGCCGCAGCTTGTTGGCCACGGCGGAGGGACTTTTCCCCACCCGCCGGGCGGCCTCCTCCTGGGAGAGGGAAAACCCGTCGATGAGCCGCCGCAGGGCCAGGGCCTCCTCCCAGAAGTCCAGGTCCTTCCGCTGGAGATTTTCCACCAGGGCCAGCAGGGCGGAGTGCTGGCTGTCCCCCTTGACGCAGAGACAGGGCACCTCCGTCAGCCCGGCCAGACGGGCGGCCCGCAGGCGGCGCTCTCCGGCCACCAGCTCCCAGCCGTCCTCCGCCCGGCGGACGGTCAGCGGCTGAAGAATACCCAGCGCCCGGATGGACGCCGCCAACTCCTCCAGCTCCGGCTGAGAAAACTGGGTGCGGGGCTGGTTGGGATTGGGCACGATCCGGTCCACCGGCAGAAACAGCACCCGTCCCCGGTCATAGATTCCCTTTTTTTGCAGCAGCATATCCCATCCCTCCCGTTACCTGTCCCCAGTGTAGCACAATTAAAAAAATAATTAGTCGAAGGGAGGAGAAACGCACTTTTAATTTTGTTTCCCGCCCCCTTGCGGGGGCGGGAAACCAGGAGCACGAAGGGAATTGGTCGAAGGGAGGAGAAACGCACTTTTAATTTTGTTTCCCGCCCCCTGCGGGGGCGGGAAACCGGGAGCACGGAGGATGGAAATTGGCCGAAGGGAGGAGAAACGCATTTTTGATTTTGTTTTCCGCCCCCTGCGGGGGCGGGAAACTGGGAGCACGAAGGGCGGAAATTGGTCGGAGATGGGGGGCGGGGCAGAAAATCAAAAAATTGAGATCCGCCGAAGGAATCAACGAAATAAATATGCATAACTTAAAAGTAAAACTTGCAAAGTAAAAAAACATCCGCTATAATGAAATGCAAGAAAACCCCAAAAAACAAGTGAGGAAGGAGCATCCCTATGAACAAGAAGTCTCTCCCCCTGGCATTCTGGATCTTCGTCGGTCTGGTGGTGGGCGTCGTCGCCGGTCTGGCGCTGATGGCCGTGCCCAACGGCGAGGCCATCGCCCTTCAGTACGTCAAGCCCTTCGGAACCATCTTCCTGAACCTGCTGAAGTTCATCGTGCTCCCCATTGTGCTGTTCTCCATCGCCGCCGGCGTGATCTCTATGCAGGACATCAGCATGGTGGGCTCGGTGGGCACCAAAACCGTGGTCTACTATATGTGCACCACCGCCTTTGCCGTTCTGCTGTCCCTGGTCCTGGCCAGCGGGGCCAAGGCCATGCACCTGTTCACCGCTCTGTCCACCACCGGCCTGGAATACACCCCGCCGGAGGGCCAGAGCCTGATGGACACCTTCGTGAACATCTTCCCCTCCAACGCCATCACCCCCCTGGCCAACGCCTCTATGCTCCAGGTGATCGTCATTTCCCTGCTGCTGGGCTTCGGCATTCTGCTGGCCAAGGAGAAGGGCATGGTGGCCGCCCAGGTGGTGGACAGCTTCAACGAGGTCTGCCAGAAGATCATGGACCTGATCATCCGCCTGTCTCCCATCGGCGTGGCCTGTCTGCTGTGCCCCGTGGTGGCGGAAAACGGCCCCAAGGTGCTGGGCAAGCTGGCCATGGTGCTGCTGGTGGCCTATGTGGGCTATGCCGCCCACGCCCTGGTGGTCTACTCCCTCACGGTGAAGACCCTGGGCGGCGTGGGTCCCATGGCGTTCTTCAAGGGCATGGCCCCTGCCATGATGATGGCCTTCTCCTCCGCCTCCTCTGTGGGCACCCTGCCCTTCACCCTGGAGTGCTCCGAAAAGCTGGGTGCCCGGCGTGAGGTGGCCTCCTTCGTCCTGCCCCTGGGCGCCACCATCAACATGGACGGCACCGCCATCTATCAGGGCGTGTGCGCCGTGTTCATCGCCTCCTGCTACGGCATCAACCTGAGCCTGGGCGACATGGCCACCATCGTCCTCACCGCCACCCTGGCCTCCATCGGCACCGCCGGCGTGCCCGGCGCGGGCATGGTCATGCTGGCCATGGTGCTGCAAAGCGTCAACATCCCCGTGGAGGGCATCGCCCTGGTGGCCGGTATCGACCGTATTTTCGACATGGGCCGCACCACCATCAACATCACCGGCGACGCCGCCTGCGCCGTCATCGTCTCCAAAATGGAGGACCGCAAGGCTGAGCGCACCCGCAGCGCAGTGGGGTGAGCGGAATGGGGGAGAAGATTCCAACCGGCACCTGCCCCTACTGCGGCGGAGCGCTGGAACCGGGCTACATCTATCCAACCGGCGGGCCGGGGGTCTTTTTCCTCCGGCACCCTGCCAGAAAGCTACAGACCTTCCGCAGCCTTATGAAGGAGGAGGGAACCATTGTACTGAATCCGTGGAAGATGGTCGCCTGGAAAGTGGAATACATCCCCGCCTCCGTGTGCCGCAGCTGTGAGGTCGTCATTCAATCGTATCATAAAGAGTAACTGTGTTACCAGTAGTCCGTTACGGCTAAAACTTTTTCATAGGGTGCGTCGGTAAACGGCCCTCTCAGTCAGCCTATTCGGCTGACAGATATCCCTTTGGGGGCCGATTCCCCCTATCAGGGGGAAATGTCCCAGAGGGACAAAAAAGGGTAGGGATGCTGGCCGCGCAGCGGCCTGAAAGGGCGTTGTCTGCCGCACGATCTACGTGACATATAAAAACAGAAAATTTGGCGTGAATACTCTGCTAGAGCTAGGCATTCAGTAGTAGGAGAAACTGACCATGGAAAAAATCCACTCGATTTTCTCGGAAACCTGCCCCTACTGCGGCGGAGCGCTGGAGAAAGGCTTTCTCTATACCCAAGGCGGGATTGGATTGTTTTTCCTCCGTAAAATACCCCTGCTGCATATGCTTCTATCAGGACATCGGTTGAGCAAGCAGGATGGCAGCATTGTGCTGGATGGTATTTATGGGCTGCGGTGGAACTATACTGCCCTCCCCGCCTCCGTGTGCCGCAGCTGCGAGATCGTCATTCACTCCTATCACAAGGAATAACGGCACGGCGCGGGGACGGCAGAGGCTGCCCCCGCGCTGTGTTTGATTTGGAGGTGATCCCATGCCGTGGAGCCGCGCCCGCAAGCTCCTTTTCCTCGGTGCGTGTGCCCCCGTTCTGGGCGTACTGTTCTGCCTGCTGCAGATTCAGCTCAACCCCCACGGTCCGGCGGCCTATCTGCTGGTGCAGGGGGGCATGGCCGTGCTGTTCCTGACGCTGTTTGCCGGGGCGGGCTGGCGGTCCGCCCGGCGGGAGTGGTCCCGGTGGAACAAGTGGCTGTTTTTCGCCGTCCCGGTGCTGTGCCTGGCGGCGGAGCGGCTGGCGCTGGGGCGGCTGTTCCCGGTGGGCGTTCTGCTGCTGGGACTGAACGCCCCGTTCTTCGCCCTCTGGGGGCCGGTGTATGGCCTGGTCCCTGCATTCCCGGAAGCGGCCACCGCACTGCCCACCCTCCTGTGCTTCCTGGCGTTCTGGATGGGGGAGTGGACCCGGCGGAAGAAACCGGCGGTCCGCCCACTGCCCCTGCTGTGCGCGGCGGCGGTGTGCGTGGGCGGACCTGCGCTGTACGCCGTCCGTCCCGCTGCCGCCCCGGCGGACGGCGACCCGGTGTGCGTTCTGCGAATCTATTCCGACCCGGGCGCGGGCGGCACGGACTTCGGCCACACCTTTTTGACCGTTGAAAACCTGTCAGACCACACCCTCACCGTAGGCCGCCACCCGGTGGAGCCCCAAACCACGGTGAGCGTGGGCAAGTTCCGCACCTACGACACCCAGCGGGGCGGATACTACGAGGGCCTGTCCTACAACGTGGAGACCCAGCGGGCGGAACATCTCCACTGGTACGCCGTGGACCGGAGCATGGCCCGCCGGCTGACCGCGCCGGAGCTGGACCGGGTCAACCGGGTCCTCCTCCGCCTGGAGCGCGGCTACTCCGAGGTGGGGAACAACTGCTGCACCCTGGCCGCCCAGGCGTGGAATGGCACCCTGTCCCCCAAAGACCCCCGCTATGTGGTGCGCTATGGCACCCCCGCCCTGGTCTACCGGGAGATCGGGGAGAGCGGCCAGGCCCAGGAGGGCAATGCCGCCCTCTCCGCCGACTACCCCTGCCGGTATTACGACGGGGGCCGGCTGCGGACCTTTCTCGATCCAAAACAAGCCGGATGAATCCCACAGAAGGAGGATATGAAATACCATGCTGCTGTATATCTACGGTCTATTCCGCCTTGCCGTGTTCATTGCCCTGGTCTACGGCTACGTCCAGTTCATCCGGATAGCCAAGCGGGCGATCAAGGCGCTGGACATTTACCTCAAAGAACACCGCAGTCCGGAGGAGACTGAGTGAACCACGCAATGAGGGGCGATTTCCGTCGTCCCCCATCTTTTTTGTCAAAATCCCGGAAACTCCCCCCCAACACCGAAAAAAATTGTTCCGCAGACGGGAGAAAAATTGAAAAAAGGGATTGCAGGGCGGGGAAATATTTTGTAGAATAGAGACGTATCACCATACAGCGCGTGGCCCGTATCCTCGGGCCATTGTCATTTTATCCCCACAGCGCCCGGCGGGCGGGGGAGAAGGAAGAAAGGCGGAAAAGCTATGGAGCTGCTGAAACAGCGTATCCGGAAGGATGGCATCGTCAAGGGAAACGACGTGTTGAAGGTGGACAGCTTTCTGAACCACCAGATGGATGTTGCCCTTTTTGAGGAGATCGGCAAGGAGTTCCAGCGCCGATTCGCCGGCTGCGGCGTGAACAAGATTCTGACCATCGAGGCCTCCGGCATCGGGATTGCTTGTGTCACGGCGCAGTTTTTTCATTGCCCGGTGATCTTCGCCAAAAAGAGCCAGACCAAAAACATCGCCGGCGAGGTCTACACCACCAAGGTCCAGTCCTTCACCCACGGCCGGGTGTATGACGTGATCGTGGCCAAGCAGTTCCTGGGTCCCCAGGACAAGGTGCTCATCATCGACGATTTCCTGGCCAACGGCGCGGCCCTGGAGGGCCTGATGGACCTGGTCCGTCAGGCGGGGGCAGAGCTGGTGGGCGCGGGCATCGTCATTGAAAAGGCCTTCCAGCCCGGCGGCGACCGCATTCGCGCCCAGGGCATCCGGGTGGAGTCCCTGGCCCGGGTGAAGTCCATGTCGGAGGAGCACGGCGTGGAGTTTGTGGACTGATATGGGTTAAAACCGACAACGCTCGGCTTTAATAAAGCAACAACATGAAAAAGAGACAGATTTCAAGGAGGACAAGACCAATGAAGAAGATTCTTGCACTGGCTATGGCCGCAGTCATGGCGCTGACGGTCACCGCCTGCGGCAACAGCAGCAGCAGCGGCAGCCAGACCAGCGGCTCCGACGCCAGCACCAGCGCCGCCGCCAACAGCGATTTTAAGGTGGGCGCCATCTACATCAACAGTAAGAACGACACCGCCGGCTACACCTATGCCCACAACAAGGGCATCACCACCGCCATGGAGGAGCTGGGCATGGACCCCAGCACCCAGTTGCTGGTCCAGGACGAGATCTCTGAGGATTACGACGCCGTCGCCACCGCCATCGACACCCTGGTGGGCGAGGGCTGCGACATGATCTTCGGCATTTCCTTCGGCTACATGGACGCCATGGCCGACAAGGCGGAGGAGTACCCCGACGTGATCTTCTCCCACGCCACCGGCTATAAGAGCAACGACACCAACTTCAACAACTACTTTGGCCGCATCTATCAGGCCCGCTACCTGGCCGGCATCGCCGCCGGGCTGAAGAGCCTGGAGACCGGCAACAACAACGTGGGCTACGTCTCCGCCTACGGCACCGAGTACGCTGAGACCTGCTCCGGCATCAACGGCTTCACCCTGGGCGTCCAGGCCGTGAACCCCGACGCCACCGTCTATGTGAAGGAGCTGGGCGCCTGGGCTGACGAGGTCAACGAGTCCGCCTTCGCCAAGGAGCTGATCCAGTCCTATCACTGCGGCGTCATCTCCCAGCACTGCGACTCCGCCCAGCCCCAGATCGCTGCCCAGGACGCCGGTGTGTTCGGCTGCGGCTATAACTCCGACATGACCGCCGACGCCCCCGACGCCCACCTGACCGCCGCCGTCTGGAACTGGAACGTGTACTATCACACCGCCATCCAGGCCGCCATGGACTGCAACGGCGATGCCTCCAAGTTCGTCTCCAACATGGGCGGCGGCGCCTATTACGGCGGCCTGAACGAGGGCTTTGTGGACGTCTCCCCCCTGAATGAGAAGACCGTGGCCCCCGGCACCGAGGCCGCCATCGTGGCCGTGAAGGCCAAGATCGCCACCGGCGAGTGGGATGTCTTCTCCGGCACCAAGCTGAACGTGGTCCTGGCGGACGACGGCAGCGTCTCCCTGGAGGAGACCGCCGCCCCTCTGATGGACAATGCCGGCAACGAGATCGTGGCCGCCGGCGGCCCCTCTGTGGAGGATTCCGTCATCACCGGCAGCATGAACTACTTCGTGGCCGGCGTGCAGGTGGCCTGACCTCCCCGCACCCCAAAAACAGACCCGATCACACCGGGCCGGCTGGGAAACCGGCCGGTCCGGTGCGTTTTTTTGCACCGCCCCGTTGTGCGCCGGACCCCCACCGTCCGGCGCAGACCGGAGCGATCCAAAGGAGCACGCAGTCGTCGGAATTTCCCCGGAAACTCCGTAGGGGCGGCCTGTGGCCGCCCGCCGTTGACTGCTGAGCTCCGAACAATGACCCGTAGGGGCCGATGTCCTCATCGGCCCGTACCAACCGTATAAACGTGAAAAAAGGAGAGGATCAGATGCCGGAACAGTTTGCCATTGAAATGCGGGGCATCACCAAAACCTTCGGCAGCGTGGTGGCCAACAACCAGGTGGATTTGACCCTGCGCCCCGGAGAAATTCTGGCCCTGCTGGGCGAAAATGGCTCGGGTAAGACCACGCTGATGAATATGCTGTCCGGCATCTACAAGCCGGACAGCGGCGAGATCCGGGTGAACGGCCAGCCCGTATCCATCGATTCGCCGGAGGACGCCAAGCGCCTGGGCATCGGCATGGTCCACCAGCACTTCAAGCTGGTGGAGGTATTTTCCGCCGCCGACAACATCTGGATGGGCAAGGAGAAGGCGGGCTTCTCCCTGAAGAAAAACCGCTACGACGAGATCGAGGCGGTGACCCAAAAATTCGGCTTCGACCTGGACCCCCGGAAAAAGGTGCGGAGCATGGCCGTGTCGGAAAAGCAGACCCTGGAGATCATCAAGGTCCTGTATTACGGGGCCAAGGTCATCATCCTGGACGAGCCCACCGCCGTGCTCACCGTGCAGGAGATCGAAAAGCTGTTCCGCGTCCTGCGCCGGATGCGGGACGAGGGGCACTCCATCATCATCATCACCCATAAGCTCAACGAGGTGCTGGAGCTGTCTGACCGGGTGGCCATCCTGCGGAAGGGCGAATATATCACCACCGTCAACACCGCCGAGACCAACGAGCAGCAGCTCACCGAGTGGATGGTGGGCCGCAAGATCGACCTGAACATCCGCCGCCCCCTGGTGGAAAAGACCCGCCCCCTGCTGGAGCTGCGGGACCTGACCATCCGCAACGACGAGGGGGCCGTGGCCATCGACCATGTGAGCTTCTATATCCGCGGCGGCGAAATTCTGGGCGTGGCGGGCATCGCCGGCTGCGGCCAGAAGGAGCTGTGCGAGGCCATCGCCGGTCTGCGGCCCATCCAGTCCGGCCTGATGATCCACAAGGGGGACAACATCGTGGGCCTGTCCCCCAAGGCCATTCTGGAGAAGGGCATCTCCATGTCCTTCATCCCGGAGGACCGGCTGGGCATGGGCCTGGCCCCGTCTCTGTCCATTGTGGATAACATGATCTTGAAAAACTACGCCCAGGCCAAGGGTCCCTTTGTGGACCGGAAGTCCGGCCGGGCGGACGCGGAGCACGTCATCAAAGAGCTGGAGGTGGTCACCCCCTCCGCCGACACGCCGGTGCGCCGTCTCTCCGGCGGCAACGTGCAGAAGGTCCTGCTGGGCCGGGAGATCAAGGCCGGTCCCAACGTCATCGTCACCGCCTACCCCGTCCGGGGCCTGGACATCAACTCCTCCTACGCCATTTATGACATTCTGAACCAGCAGAAGGAGAGCGGCGTGGGCGTTCTGTTCGTGGGTGAGGACCTGGACGTGATGCTGGCCCTGTGTGACAAAATTATGGTCCTGTGCCACGGCAAGGTCATGGGCGTGGTCCACGCCCACAAGACCACCAAGGAGGAGCTGGGACTGATGATGACCGGCGCGCTGGACCTGAGCAACAAGTATGAGGACAAGCCCGCCGGTTATGCCAAGGACACCAACATCTCCCCCGAGGAGCTGGCGGCCCTGGCGGAGCAGAAATCTGAGGAAGGGGAGGCGCAGTAAGAATGCATTTCCATGTGGTCAAACGGGACAACTGCCCCATCTGGCAGCGGGCGGGGATGTATGTGCTGGCGGTGCTGGCGGCCCTGGTTCTGGGCGGACTGGTGCTGCTGGCCATCGGCGTGAATCCCCTGGCCTATTACAGCCGAATGTTCACCATGGGCATGGTGGGCAACAAAATCGCCTACAAAACCTTCGAGAACTATCTGAAGGTCTTCGTCCCCCTGGCGCTGACCTCCGTGGCCCTGTCCCTGGCGTTTAAGATGCGCTTCTGGAACATCGGCGGCGAGGGGCAGTTCATCCTGGGCGCGGTGGCCGCCGCCACCGTGGCCTTCAAGGCCGGGCCGGTGCTCCCCGGGGCGGTGACGCTGCTCCTCATGTGTCTGGCCGGGATGCTGGCCGCCGGGCTGTACGGCCTCATCGCCGCCGGGCTGAAGGTGAAGCTCGGCACTAACGAGACGCTGATGACCCTGATGCTCAACTACATCGCCCTGTATTTCCTCACCTTCCTGGGGGAGACCAAGGCCCCCTGGAACTTCTACCTGGACGAGACCTCCGCCCGGCCCATCTTCGCCAGCTTCGCCAAGGTGGTGGCCTTCCCGAAGCTGCCCATGGGCAAGTTCGGGCTGAATATCTGCGTGATCCTCACCGTGGTCCTGGGCGTGCTGGTGTTTGTCTATCTCAAGTACACCAAGCACGGCTACGAGATCGCCGTGGTGGGCGACTCCGCCGGTACCGCCCGGTATGCGGGCATGAAGGTGGACCGCATCGTCCTGCGGACGGTGTTCCTCTCCGCCTGTCTCATCGGCCTGGCGGCGGCCTTTAAGGTGGGCACCGCCGGAATTCTGTCCACCACCATCACCGACGACGTGGGCTGGACGGGCATCATCGTGGCATGGCTGGCCAAAATGAACACCGCGGCCATCTTCCTGGTCTCCGCCCTCATCGCCATGCTGCGCTATGGCTCCAGCATCGCGGCGGCCACCTTCTCTCAGGTGGACTCCAGCTTTGCCAATATGCTCCAGGGTGCGATTCTGTTCCTGGTGCTGGCGGCGGACTTTATGACCCGGTTCCGCATCGTGGCCGGGACGAAAGGAGGAAACACCCGTGGAAATGGATAAGCTGGGCGTTGTCACCACATTTCTGCACAACATCGTGGTGTATAATATCCCCCTGCTCTACGGCACGGTGGGGGAGATCATGGTGGAAAAATCCGGCAGCCTGAACCTGGGCGTGGAGGGCATTATGGCCGTGGGCGCCATCTTCGGCTACATCGCCGGGTGCTATGCCAACAGCCTTCTGGTGGGCATCCTGACGGCCTTCCTGGCCGGGGCCCTGTGCGGCCTGATCTTCTCCGTGCTGACGGTGTCTCTCCAGGCCAACCAGAACATCACCGGCCTGACGCTCACCACCTTCGGCCTGGGCGTGTACTTCTTTGTGGGCAACGGGCTGAAGTCCGTGGCCTGGCCCGCTATGAACGACTACTCCAACATCAAGCAGGGCTTTGCCGACGTGGCCATCCCCGGCCTGTCTCAGCTCCCCGTCCTGGGCCGGGGTCTGTTCCACCACAATGTGATGGTCTACCTGGGCGTGGTCATCGCCCTGGTCCTGTACTGGTATCTGAACAAGACCCGTCCCGGTCTGCGCCTGCGGGCCGTGGGCGAAAACCCCGGCGCGGCGGACTCTGCGGGCATCAACGTCAACCGCTATAAATACCTGCACATCTGCCTGGGCTGCGGCATCATGGGCATCGGCGGGTACTATATGGG
>Ga0129311_1001651_pt1 | contig 15300 bp, 12 predicted proteins | sample Go1ome_FD_94435 | JGI IMG/M metagenome (GOLD analysis project Ga0129311, IMG submission 94435) | Western lowland gorrila individual fecal microbial communities from Wisconsin, USA - Go1022B metagenome | ecosystem: Host-associated > Mammals > Digestive system > Large intestine > Fecal | place... | reverse complement strand
TGCATCACCGTCACCGGCCTTGCCTCCAAGCTCATCACCGCCATCGTCTCCGTTTCCGGCGGCCACACCATGATTGCCCTGGTACTGACCATGCTATGCTGTATCGTGCTGGGCATGGGTGTGCCCACCACCGCCAACTACTGCATCATGGCGGCTACCTGCGCCCCCATCCTCATGAATCCCCAAATCGGCGTTCCCGCCATGGCTGCCCACTTCTTCGTGTTCTATTTCGGCATCGTGGCGGACATCACGCCTCCCGTGGCCCTGGCGGCCTACGCCGGCAGCGCCATCGCCAAGGCGCCGCCTATGAAAACGGCCTTCAACGCCACCAAACTGGCCATCGCGGCCTTCATCGTGCCCTATATCTTTGCCATGAACCCCGCTATGCTGCTGGTAAACGTGGAGAATCCCTTCCAGGTGGTGCAGATCGTCCTCAGCTCCCTGGTGGGCTTGTTCGGCGTGGCCGCCGCGCTGAGCGGCTACCTGTACCGCCCCATCAACCCCCTGTTCCGTTTGGCTCTGGTGGCCGGCGGCTTGAGCATGATGATCCCCGGTACCCTGACAGACGTGATCGGCCTGGCTGTGGTAGTTGCTGTGGTACTGCTCCAGCGGGCTGCCGCCAAGCGGGAAGCCGTACAGTAATGCGATTTTATGATCCGCTCCCGAACCTGGTTCGGGAGCGGATTTTTTCGCATATTTTGATGAATTTTTCAAAAGTCAGTAACCTTTTGACAGGATTTTCCGTCTAAAAAAAGAAAAGCACCGGCCTGCGAACAGACCATGAAAATCTGTTACCAATTTGTTGTTGCTTTGTAGGAGTAACTGTTCTAGCATGAGCCATACAGTTACAAGGAACGACGGGAAAGAGGAGAATCAAGCGATGGCTGAAGTTAAAGATCTGGAACGGGAGGCTCCGGCGCAGGAGCCCGTGCCGGCGCCGCCGGCAGAGAGTGCCCCCAAGGAGAGCGTGCAGTCCAAGTGGAAAAACATGCCCCGGAAGAAGCGGCGCAAGCTCGTTCGCTGGGCCATTTTGCTGGTGGTCCTGGCGGCGGCCGCGGTGGGCGGCTGGAAGCTGTTCGGCGGAAAGGGCAAGCAGGAGGCCCAGGTGGTGACGGATATGGTGTCTTACGGATCCATCACCTCTACCGTGGAGGGCAGCGGCATCACTAAGGCGAAAAAAAGCGAGACCATCACCCTGACCACCTCCGGCACCGTACAGGAGGTGCTGGTCGCGGAGGGCCAGCAGGTGACGGCGGGCACGCCGCTGTTTGTCATTGATTCCGAGGATGCCCGGACTGCCGTCCAGAAGGCGGAAAGCAACCTGGAGGGGTATCAAAAGCAGCTGAACACGCTGCAAAAGGATATCGCAGGACTGAACCTGTCTGCGGGATATCCCGGCAAGCTGATGGAGGTGGAGACTCTGAACCCCGGCGACACCATCAGCAAGGGCCAGAAGGTGGCCACTCTGTCTGATGATACCCGCCTGCGCCTGACCCAGTATTACAGCTACGCCTATGAAGGAAACATCCGCCAGGGACAGACGGTGGATGTGTCCATCCCGGCACTGATGACGACGCTCTCCGGCACGGTGGAAGCGGTACATATGGTCAGCCGCATTACCCCGGAGGGGTCCAAGCTGTTTTCCGCTGACATCATCGTGAAAAATCCCGGCTCTCTGACAGCGGCTATGACGGCCTCCGCCACCGTCACGGTGAACGGAGAAGTCGTGTATCCTTATGAAGCGGGCAAGCTGGAGTACTACCGCACCGGTGACCTGTGCTCCACGGTCAACGGCACGGTCATTTCCAGCAGCCTGGTGGATTATTTGCAGGTGGAGACCGGGCAGGTGCTGGTACGCATCGACGGCGAGGAGAGTGAAAGCGAGCTGTTTACCCTCCAGCAGAACGTGGAGGAGGCCCAGAAGGCACTGGATACCGCCCGGAAGAATCTGGACAACTGCAATGCCGTGGCACCTATCGACGGCACGGTCATTGGACTGATGCTCCAGCAGGGCCAGGAGGTGGAAGCCAACAGCGCCGTCATCACCATCGCGGATACCTCCACCATCGTGGTGGATGCTACCGTGGATGAGCGGAACGTCAGCTACGTCAAGCCCGGTATGATGGTGGACATCGACCAGTGGGGCAGCATCTACACCGGTACGGTGGAGTCCGTCAGCCTGAATTCCAAAGCGGAAAACGGCGTTGCCAGCTATCCCATGGTCATTTCGGTGGATAACTATGACGGTACCCTCGTGACCGGCAGCTATGTCAACTATTCTCTGGTAGCCAGCGAAAATGACAACTGCCTGGTGGTGCCCATCCAGTGCGTGAAGACCGTTCCCCTGGAGGACGGCTCCACCGGCAACGTGGTGTTTGTCAAGGGCGACCGGCCGGACAACGCCATCGACCTGACCGTCCCTGTGGACGGCGTGCCGGACGGCTTTTGGGCCGTGCCGGTGGAGATCGGTATCTCCGATACATACAATGTGGAGATCAAGTCCGGCGTGGAGGAAGGGACCGAGGTCTTTACCCAGATGCAGACCTCCGACGTGTGGATGTGACGTTATGCTGGTTAAACTGAAAAACGTTTATAAAATTTACGGTGAGGGCCTGGAGAGCGAGGTCCGGGCCCTGGACGGTGTATCCCTGGATATCGACCGGGGGGAGTTCGTGGCCATCGTGGGGCAGTCCGGCTCCGGAAAGTCCACCATGATGAACGTGCTGGGCTGCCTGGACATCCCTACCCGGGGCGACTATTTCCTGGATGGCACCGATGTCCGGGAGCTGACGGATAAAGAGCTCTCCCATATCCGTAACAAGCAGATCGGCTTCATTTTCCAGCAGTATAATCTGATTCAGAGCCTGACGGTGCTGGAAAACGTGGAGCTGCCCCTCATTTACCAGGGCATCCGGGTGGATGACCGCTATGACATGGCCATGGAGGCACTGGAGCGGGTGGGGCTTGCGAACCGGGTGAAGCACAAGCCGGCGGAGATGTCCGGCGGCCAGCAGCAGCGGGTGGCCATCGCCCGGGCCATTGCCACCCGGCCTCCCATCATCATGGCCGACGAGCCCACCGGCGCCCTGGATTCCCACACAGGCCTGGAGGTGCTGGGCTTTTTGCAGCAATTGAACAAGGAGGGCACCACCGTCATCCTCATCACCCATGACAACGGCATTGCCGCTACCGCCCGCCGCATCGTGCGCCTGGCGGATGGGAAGATCGTGGATGACCATGAACAGGAGGTGGACTGGCTGTGAATATCCGACAGGCTGTGAAAATGGCCTTTAAGTCCATCCTGGGCAACAAGGGCCGGTCCTTCCTGACCATGCTGGGCATCATCATCGGTATTGCCTCCGTCATGACCATCGTCTCCACGGTCAACGGCATGAACCAGGAGTCCATGAAGCAGTTTGAGGCCATGGGCACCAATAAAGTGAATGTCTATGCCTACCGGTATGACAGGCGGGAAGTATTTGATGACTTGTACAACTATTGCAGATCCCTGGGTACAGACCTGGTGCTGGGCATCACCCCCAACGCCAACCTCGGGAATGTGACGGTGGTGTATGGCTCCAAAAGCAGTAAGGCCATGGAAAAAAACCGGGAGAACATGTGGAACGGCGATAGTCAGAACGGTGATGTGGCTCTGCCGCCGGACTGCTATCTCGGCAGCGACCAGTATGCCGTGTGCAACAATTTCCAGCTGGACAAAGGCCGGGATATCAGTAATATCGACATTAAAAACTATAACCAGGTGTGCGTCTTGGGAGCCCGGGCGGCCAAAAACTTTTTCAACTACGCCGACCCGGTGGGGCAGACCATACAGGTGAACGGATATCCCTTCACAGTGGTGGGCGTCTATGCTGAAAAGGACACCGGCAACAGCCCCTGGTCCCTGGACAATATCATCGTGTTTCCCTATACCGCTAAGCGGGTATTGAACCCCAATACGGATATCAACGAATTCGTGGTCAAAGCTGCCTCCGGGGAGGCCACCACGGAGGTCATTTCCCGTCTCAGCGGTTTTTTGGCGGGTCTGACCAACAACGGCCAAAGCGGCAGCGGCAGCGCGTACAGTGAGAACCAGTGGCAGGAGTCTCAAAATGAATGGGTGTCCATGGTCTCCCTGGTGCTGGGCGGCATCGCCGCTATCAGCCTTCTGGTGGGCGGCATCGGCATCATGAATATCATGCTGGTGACCGTCACGGAGCGTACCCGGGAGATCGGCATCCGCCGGGCCATCGGCGCTGAACGCAGCGCCATCGTCACCCAGTTTTTGATCGAGGCGGCCATGCTCTGCGGCATTGGCGGCATCATTGGCATCGGTATCGGGACCTTGGGCACCAGAGTGGCCGGGAAGCTGCTGATGCAGATCGATATCTGGCCATCGGTGGGTATTACCTTGTGCGCGTTTTTGCTGTCGGTGGTGCTGGGCATCCTGTTCGGCATCTATCCGGCGGCCAAGGCATCCAAGCTCCAGCCTGTGGAAGCCCTGCGGGCGGAATGAGAGGAAGAGACTTATGAAAAAACGACTGTTGAGTTTGCTGCTGGCGGTGTGCCTGACGGTATCAGTGCTGGTGCTGCCGGCCACCGCCGCGGAGACCGTCCGCTTTTCCGATGTCACGGACCGGGACACCGCCATGGCAGTGGAATCCCTGCGGTTGCTGGGGGTGCTGGACGGCTATGCCGACGGCTCTTTCCGCCCCAATGCGGTGCTGACCCGGGCCCAGTTCTGTAAGATGGCGGTGTATGCCATGAACGGAGAGAGCGAGCTGGGCTTGTACCGCGCCGTCACGGTGTTTCCGGATGTGAGGCCCTCCCACTGGGCGGCTGCCTATATCAACATGGCTGCCAAGGGCAAGGGCATCATCTCCGGTTATGCCGACGGTTCTTTCCACCCGGAGCGCACCGTCACAGTGGGGCAGGCGGTGACCATCCTGCTGCGGCTGCTGGGCTACAAGGATGAAAACGTGGGCGGCATCTGGCCCTATGGCTACATGGCCGTGGGACAGACCATCGGCCTGACGGACGGCGTCAGCGGAGAGGCCAACGCCGCCTTGACCCGCGGGCAGGCGGCCCGGCTGTTCTTGAACCTGCTGCGCGCTGATATGCGGGAGGGCGGCAAGTATCTGGATACGCTGGGTACCACCGTGCCCAACACGATGATGGTGTCCGCCTCTGCCACTGGTCCCGATGGCCGTGACAACGCTCTGAAGACCGCCGCCGGCGAGGTGTATCAGCTTGCCTCCGGCAAGACCTCCAATGGTTCTTTGAACGGCTATAAGGGCACGCTGGTGCTGAATAAGTACGGCAAGGCGCTGACCTTTGTGCCCGATGCTCTGGGCAGCAGCCGCACCATCACCCTGGCCAGCAAGACGGCCACCCAGATCGTGGATTCCAACGGCACCAAGTATCCCCTCAAGAGCAGCACCCCTGCTTATTACAACGGAGAGGAAAGCGTCTGGGGCGATGTGTACGGTTGGCTCCACGCCGGCGCCACCGTGACACTGTACCTCAATGAGGCGGGCGGCGTAGACTATGTGTTCGCGGGCGGCGGCACCGCGGAGGCGGCGGTCATCGTGGACCAGGATCGCTCTGCTGCGGGCTTCGACAGCCTTACCGGTGGTATGACCAATTACGCCATTTACAAAAACGGCGCACCTGCCACCATGGGCGACCTGCGGAAGTATGATGTGGCAGTGTACTCCTCCGCGGAAAATGCCGTTCGGGTCTGCGATACCCGGGTCGCTGTCTATTATGAGAGCTGCTATCCCAACCCGGAGGAGCCCTCCACCATCACTGTGCTGAACGGCACGGAGTTGACGGTGCTCCCCACTGCTATGGAGAGTCTCTCCGCCTTCAAGCCGGGAGACACGATGACGCTTTTGCTGACGGAAGACGGCCAGGTGGCCGGTGCCGTGGCGTCCGATTCCACGGCCCGGGGCAATGCTGTGGGCATCGTCAGCGGCGGCACTGTGCAGTTGCTGTGCGGCACCGCCAAGATCCTGCTGAAGTCCGACAAAGCCGGAGACTTTGAGGGGCAGGTGGTCCGGGTCTCCGCCAGCAGCAAGGGCAAGGTGAACCTGTCCCGCCTCAGCGGCGGTGCCTCCGGTGACCTGATCGTTTCCGGCCGGACCCTTGGAAAGGCGGCCTTGGCAGACAACGTCATGGTTTTCCGCAACGGTCAGGATATTGGCCTGAGCCAGCTGACCCAGGACCATATCCCAGCCGCTGACATCCTCTACGCCCGGACCAACTGGGCCGGTCAGGTGGACCTCATCGTTTTGGGCGGCTCCGAGGACGGCACAGTGTACTACGGCGTGGCCGTGGTGAAGCGGATCGAAATCCAGGTGAAGGATGAAAACGGCAACTACCCCGGAGACGATGACTATATCGAAACCACCAAGACTACGCAGACCCTGGCTGTGGAATACGGCAACGGCCTGCGGACAAAGCCCATCCAAAACGGCTCTCTGGTGTCCAACGGCTCCTTTGTGGCCATGACCATCAAGAATGACCGGATCACCGCTTTGGAGACGCTGACGAAGCTGCCTGATGTGTCCAACAGTGCTTGGAGCGGTCAGTCTGCCGTCACCGTGGGGGGCCGGACGTACACAGTGGCTTCCGATGTGCCTTGCTACAACAGCGCCTCCAAGACCTGGATGACCCTGTCGCAGGCCCATGGCTATGCCAACACCGCCAACCTGTATGTCTCTGACGGTGTGGTTCGTGTCATTGAGGTCGGGAAGTAAGCGATCTCCAAAACAATAAAAACCGGGAGGACGGCAACAGCCGTCCTCCCGGTTTTTGGGTAAGAACCTATACAAAACGGATTATGTGTGCGAAATTATACGATTTGGAACAGGTAAAACTTCAGATAATTCGTTTCGTCCACGCCCCAGAGGATGGGGTGGTCGCAGCACTGCTGCCGTGCCTCGATCTGCCGCAGCTGCACACCGGCGTCTTTGGCGGCGTCGTGGAGCATGGCTACGAACTTTTCCTCGGAGGCGAAGTGGGAGCAGGAGCAGGTGGCCAGGTATCCGCCCCGGGGCAGCAGCTGCATGGCCCGGTAGTTGATCTCCTTGTAGCCGGTCATGGCATTGGCCACGGTTTTGCGGCTTTTGGTGAAGGCTGGCGGGTCCAGAATGATGAAATCGTATTTCACTGGCTCTTTGGCCAACTGCGGCAGCAGGTCAAATACGTTGGCGGCCACGCAGTCCATGACACCGTCCAAACCATTGCGCACCGCGTTGGCGCGGGCCATCTCCACGGCGGATTCCGACACATCCACGGCGGTAACGTGTTTTGCGCCGCCTTTAGCGGCGTTCAGCGCGAAGGAGCCGGTGTGGGTGAAGCAGTCCAGCACCGTCTTGCCCCGGGCCAGACGGCCCACGGCCCGACGGTTGTATTTCTGGTCCAGGAAAAAGCCGGTCTTCTGGCCGCTTTCCACATCCACCAAATAGCGGATGCCGTTTTCCGTGATCTCCACCACCGGGGATTCCGGCATCGCCTCATCGGGCAGGGGGAACCACCCCTTGTACTGGGGAAGACCCTCCTTTTCCCGCAGGGCCACATCGTTGCGCTCGAACACACCGCGGATGGGCTGGCCGTCCTCCCGCAAAATGCGGACCAGCATGGGCAGCAGCGTTGCCTTGATGCCCTCCACGCCCACGGACAGGACCTGCACGCTCAAAAGGTCGTGGAATTTGTCCACCGTCAGGCCGGGGAAAGCGTCCGCTTCACCGAAGATAATGCGGCAGGCATCCAGGTCCTGGGGGTCCATGACGCTTTTCCGATACTCCCAGGCCCAGCGGAGCTTCCGCTCCCAGAAGGCCTCGTCAAAGCGGTCGTTGGCGTTGCGGGAAATGAGGCGGACGCGGATCTTGGATTGCTGGGATAGAAAACCTGTGCCAAGATATCGGCCCTTTTTACTCAATATATCCACCAATTCGCCGTTTTCCGGTGTGCCCTCCAGGGATAAGACCTCCGCGTCGTAGACCCAGGGGTGGCCCCGGAGAATGGCGGCCTCCGCCTTGGGGGTGACGGTGCATTTGGGATAGGTGCGCTCTGCTTTCATATAGAAAAGTCCTTTCCGTTGGATATTGTTTTTCGCAACAAGTCTATCACACTTTTTTCCGGATTGCCATATAAATAGGTGAGAAGGAGGGGTCCATATGCCCATTATCTATCTGAGCCCGTCTACCCAGGACTGGAATATGTACGTCACCGGCAGCGGCTCTGAGGAATACAACATGAACCTGCTGGCGGACGCGCTGGTGCCTTACCTGCTGTCCAACGGCATCCGCTACAAACGCAACAGCCCGTCCATGACGGCGGCCTCCTCCATCCGGGAGGCCAACACCGGCTGGTATGACCTGTACCTGGCTCTGCATTCCAACGCGGCGCCGGAGGGGCGCTACGGGGAGGAGCGGGGCATCATCGCCTTTTACTATCCCGGCAGCACCGAGGGACGCCGGGCGGCGGAACTCATCGCGGCGGAACTGCGGAAAATTTATCCCCTGCCCAACAAGGTCACCACCCAGGCCACCACTTCCCTGGGGGAAGTGCGCCTGCCCCGGTTCCCGGCGGTGCTGGTGGAGATCGGATACCACGACAATTACGAGGACGCCACTTGGGTGGAGGGGCACATGGACGCCATTGCCCAGCAGCTGGCCCGGGCGCTGACGGAGTTTTTCGGCCTGCCCTTCATTTATCCCATGACGCCCATGGAGGGAACGGTGGAGGTCCGCTACGGCACGCTGAACCTGCGGGACGCCCCCTCCGCCTCGGGGACCGTCATCGCAAACCTTCCCGACGGCGCCGCCGTCACCATCTATGGCGAGTGGCAGGGGTGGTATGTGGTCCACTATGGAGAATTGGTGGGATACGCGGCGGCGGCGTACATCGATACGTGAGGCAATGAGCCGCCGGGCGGAGCCCGGACCGCCGCGAAAGCGGCGTACAAGTGTTTTGCCGTCGGCAAAGCCTTGAAACGGGCGGGCTTAGCCTGCCCGTTTGAGATCAATCGGAGGGGTCCCCGAAAAGGGCGCGGCCCTTTTTGGGGTATGGCAGGGGTGGTATGTGGTCCACTATGGAGAATTGGTGGGATACGCGGCAGTGGCGTACATCGACACGTGAGACAACGAGCCGCCGGGCACCGGTGGATGTATCGCCAGGTTTTGGTCAAATGTTCGGTTTTTCCTTGACAGAGCAACAGTAAATGATTAAACTAGAAAAGGATGATTATCGGCGGGCAAAGGGGTGCCCTCCGATTGTTTTCTGAGCCGTGCGGACACGCCGGGATCGCGGCGCGTTCTGCATATACAGCAGACCCACACCGAATATTAGGAGGTTGAAGCAATCGTGACACAAGCCATCATTACCGGCGTCATTGCCCTGGTGATCGGCCTGGCGGTAGGCTTCCCTCTCGGTATTCGCTACCGGAAGAACGTATCTGAAAAGGAAATCTCCAGTGCCGAGGAAGAAGGCACTCGCATTATCAACGAGGCTATCAAGAGCGCGGAATCCAAAAAGCGCGAGGCTTTGCTGGAAGCAAAAGAAGAGATCCTGAAAAACCGCAGCGAATATGAGAAGGAAGTAAAAGAGCGCAGAGCCGACCTGCAGCGGCAGGAAAACCGCTTGCAGCAGAAAGAGGAGAACCTCGACCGCAAGACCGAGGCCATCGAAAAGAAGGAAGAGTCCCTGGTCCAGAAACACGCGGCCATCGACAAGGAGAGCGAGGAGATCAAGGTCATCAAGCGCAGCCAGACGGAAATGCTGGAGCGTATCTCCGGCTTCACCGCCGACGAGGCCAAGCAGTATCTGATCTCCCAGGTAGAATCCGAAGTGACCCACGAGACCGCCCTCAAGATCAAAGAGGTCGAGTCCCGGATGAAGGAAGAGTGCGAAGCCCGCGCCCGCGAAGTGGTGGCCCAGGCCATCCAGCGCTGCGCCGCGGACCAGGTGGCCGAAATGACCGTCAGCGTGGTTCCCCTGCCCAATGACGAAATGAAGGGCCGTATCATCGGCCGTGAGGGCCGCAATATCCGCACCATCGAGACCCTGACCGGCGTGGACCTCATCATCGACGATACGCCGGAGGCTATCACCGTTTCCTGCTTTGAGCCCGTCCGCCGGGAGATCGCCCGGCTGGCCCTGGAAAAGCTCATCGCCGACGGCCGTATCCATCCCACCCACATTGAGGAGATGGTGGAAAAGGCCCGCCGGGAGGTGGAGTCCACCATCAAGGCCGAGGGCGAGCGCGCCGTGTTTGAGTGCGGTGTTCGCAGCCTGCATCCAGAGCTTGTGAAGATGTTGGGCCGCCTGCATTACCGTACCAGCTACGGCCAGAACGTTTTGCAGCACTCCATCGAGGTCAGTCACATCGCCGGCATGATGGCGGCGGAGCTGGGCGCTGATGTGCAGGCTGCCAAGCGGGCCGGCCTGCTCCACGACCTGGGTAAGTCTGTCGACCATGAGATGGAGGGCACCCATGTGGCTTTGGGCGTGGAATTTGCCCGGAAGTACAAGGAGCGGGAGGACATCGTCCACGCTATCGAGGCCCACCACAACGATGTGGAGCCCCGCACCATCGTGGCCTGCCTCGTTCAGGCGGCGGATGCCATTTCCGCGGCCCGGCCCGGCGCCCGCCGCGAAAACCTGGAGAACTACATCAAGCGCCTGGAACAGCTGGAGACCATCACCGGCAGCCACCCCGGCGTGGAGAAGGCCTATGCCATCCAGGCCGGCCGCGAAGTCCGCGTCATGGTGAAGCCCGAGCAGGTCAGCGAGGACCAGATGGTCATCCTGGCCCGGGACCTGGCCAAGAAGATCGAGGAAGAGATGGAGTATCCCGGTCAGATCAAGGTTCACCTGATTCGGGAGACCAAGGTCGTCGAGTACGCGAAGTAATAAAAAGACACGGAACGCACAGCGTTCCGTGTCTTTTTATGTGTCCAGTTTTATAATGTCGTTAGGGGTGCAGTTCAAAAGCTGACAAATCGCTTCAATGTTTTCGTAGCGGATGGATTTTGTTTCGTTGTTGATCATCTTGTTGAAATTTTGATAGCTCATGCCAAGCTGCTTATATAGCCAGTATTTCGTTTTGCCCTGCTGCTCCAGTAATGGGAAAATATCTAATTTTGCCATAACATATCTCTCCATTATCTTCCGATTACATTTGATAATAGAGAAGGTTTTCCCTTGCTATATAGATTATTACATTATATAATGTAAACATCAGATATATAGGGGGACACTATGGACTATCAAAAACTGTATCACATCCTGTTCAACGCGGTTACGGATTCCCTGGAAAATATGGCAGAGCAGAACTTCGGGCAGGCGGCCGCCTGCCTGCGGCAGGCCCAGCAGACCTGCGAGGAGCTGTATATGGACAGGGAAGAAAGCCCCGCGCAATAAAAAGAGCGCTGGAACACCAGCGCTCTTTCCTTATATCTGCAAAAGATTCAAATATTCCGGCATGGTGATGCGGTGGCGGGACAGGCGCTCGTCCTGATATTCGCAGCGGAAGCCGCAGGAGCGGACAGACCGGAGAGAGCGGACATTGCCGGAGTAGACCCGGGCAATCACTTGCTTGGCCCGCCAGTCGAAAAACGCGGTGGACAGGGCGGAACGGATGGCGGCTTCTCCGTAGCCGTTGCCCCAGAGCTCCGCCTGGCCGATGACATACACGATCTCATAGGCGCCGGGGAGGGAGGAGAGGGGCTTCAGCTTCACAAACCCAATGGCGGAGCCGTCATTCTGGCAGCAGACCATAAAAAAGCGGCCCCACCGGTTGAACTGAAATGTCAACATGGGCGCCGGCACCGACACAAGGAGTCGCCGCAGGGACTGCACGATGTCTGTTTCCTCGTGAAGATACCGGGTGACCTGGGGATCACCCATCCATTGAATGAGCCATTCCACATCCCGGGGGGTGATTTCCGCACGCAAAAAAATAGAAGCGGCTTTCTTCATATCGCTTACCTCACAGTAAAAATACTTAAAAGCCCTTCTATGCGTGCCGCATCGACGGTTCTTTTATATGAAATTACATATCGTATACCGGACAGGGCGAAGAATGTCAAGCCATAGGACCCTTTCCGGAAAGATGTACCCGCGGCGGTCTGGAGATGAACAGTTGACAATTCTTCCCGGAATGGATACAATAAGAATTCAGTGAAAACCACATGAAGCGATACATCATATAATTATAGATGCAAAGGATTTGAGACTATGGCACAGGATAAAAGACAGGTAGACGCCATTACCGCACGGGACGCGGATTTCGCCCAGTGGTATACCGACGTTTGTAAAAAGGCGGAGCTCATCGACTACACCTCTGTTAAGGGCATGTTCATTTACCGCCCCTATGGCTACGCCATCTGGGAGAATATCCAGCAGGAGCTGGACCGGCGGTTCAAGGAGACCGGCCATGAGAACGTGTATCTGCCCGTTCTGATCCCCGAGTCCCTGCTGCAAAAGGAGAAGGACCACGTGGAGGGCTTTGCCCCCGAGTGCGCCTGGGTCACCATGGGCGGCAATGAGAAACTGGAGGACCGCCTCTGCGTCCGTCCCACCTCCGAGACGCTGTTCTGTGAGCACTACGCCAACATCATCCACTCCTGGCGTGACCTGCCCAAGAAGTACAACCAGTGGTGCTCCGTGCTGCGGTGGGAGAAGACCTCCCGTCCCTTCCTGCGCCACCGGGAGTTCCTGTGGCAGGAGGGCCACACCATGCACGCCACCGAGGAAGAGGCCCGGGAAGAGACCATGCGGATGCTGAACATCTACGCCGACTTCATGGAGAACTACCTGGCCATGCCTGTCATCCGGGGCCGCAAGACCGACAAGGAGAAGTTCAACGGCGCCGAGGAGACTTACACCGTGGAGTGCATGATGCACGATCATAAAGCCCTCCAGGCCGGCACCAGCCACTACTTCGGCGACGGCTTCGCCAAGGCCTTTGATATCACCTTCACCGGCAAGGATAACCAGCTCCACCATCCCCATCAGACCTCTTGGGGCGTGTCCACCCGCATGATCGGCGGTATTATCATGACCCACGGCGACGACAACGGCCTGGTGCTGCCTCCCCGGGTAGCCCCCATCCAGGCAGTGGTCATTCCCGTGGCTCAGCACAAGCCCGGCGTTCTGGACGCTGCTGCTGCCCTGCGGGACCGCCTGAGTGCCGCGGGCATCCGGACCAAAATGGACGATTCCGACAACTCTCCCGGCTGGAAGTTCGCCGAGTATGAGATGAAGGGCGTGCCCCTGCGGGTGGAGATCGGCCCCAAGGATATGGAGAAGGAGCAGTGCGTCATCGCCCGCCGGGATACCGGCGAGAAGGTGTTTGTGCCTCTTGCGGAGCTGGAGGAGAAGGCCCGGGAGCTCCTGGATGCCGTCCATGACAACATGTACGCCATGGCTCTCAAAAACCGCGAGGAGAACACCTTCGACATCAAGACCCCCGAGGAGGCCAAGGCCATTGCCGAGGGCAAGGGCGGCTTCCTGCGCTCCAAGTGGTGCGGCAGCCTGGAGTGCGAGTTGGCCATGAAGGAGCGGGCCGGTGTCAGCTCCCGCTGCATGCCTCTGGCTCAGTCCGGCACCGAGGGCGTGTGCCCTGTGTGCGGCAAGAAGTGCACCACGGATATTTACTGGGGCGTGGCTTATTAAGAGCCGTTCCGCGAAAAAAGGCGGTTTTTGCGGCATTTTGAGGTTGTCCGCCGTAGGCGTATGCCTGTGTTTGGGGCGCCAAAAAAATCTTCAAAATTTCATGAAAAACAGAGAAAATCCTCTTGACATCAAGAGGATTTTCTTTTATTATAAAGAGGCTGTGCGGCAGGGTGAACCTTGCCCATAGTACTGCGATGAACCGGGAGATTGCTCCGAGAGGAGGTAACTTCCGGGGAGTATGTCCGATAATCGGGCGGCTGAGAAGGATCTGTACGTTGCGTAGATCGCCACGCCATGATCATGGTACCGGCCGGAAGGGAGACCTGACGCCGGTATTTTTCATGAGCGGGAATGATACGCACGGATAAGCGTATAGAAAAATCTCTCGCCGTAGGTCGTCGAGACTCCGCGACAAAACTTACGTACGAATTCAGGAGGAAACAACCATGGCACAGAAAGAAATGATCCGCATCCGGCTGAAGGCCTATGACCACCAGGTGATCGACCAGAGCGCTGAGAAGATCGTCGAGACCGCCAAGCGCACCGGCGCTGAGGTGTCCGGCCCCATCCCTCTGCCCACCAAGAAGGAAGTCGTCACCATTCTGCGCGCCGTCCATAAGTACAAGGACAGCCGCGAGCAGTTCGAGCGCCGCACCCACAAGCGTCTCATCGACATCACCAAGTCCACTCCCAAGACCGTCGAGGCCCTGATGGCTCTGGAGCTGCCCGCTGGTGTGGAGATCGAGATCAAGCTGTAATCCCCTGCGATCCCCCGCGCACATTTAAAAAGTTTGCTGTCCATGTCCGCTGTCTTGCGAAGCGGACGGGTCATGTCGGCAGAGCAATGCCACGGTAACCCAAACGTGAGTATCTAAGCCGACCAATAACCTTTAAGGAGGAACATACATGAAAGCAATCATCGGCAAAAAAGTGGGCATGTCTCAGATTTTTGACGAGAACGGCCATGTGATCCCCGTCACTGTCATCGAGGCGGGTCCCTGCGTGGTCACTCAGAAGAAGACTTCCGAAAAGGAAGGCTATGAGGCTGTCCAGCTGGGCTTTGAGGACGTTGCGGAGCGCAAGCTGTCCAAGCCCGAGATGGGCCACCTGAATAAGGCTGGCGTGTCTCCCAAGAAGCACCTGCGCGAATTCAACCTGGAAAATGCCGCCGAGCTGAACGTGGGCGACATCGTCAAGGCTGACACCTTCAAGGTCGGCGACTTCGTCGACATCACCGGCACCAGCAAGGGCCATGGCTATGCTGGCGTCATCAAGCGCTGGGGCGCCCAGCGCACCCCCACCACCCACGGCGGCGGCCCCGTGCACCGTCACGCCGGTTCCATGGGCTCTTCCACCGATCCCTCCCGCATCTTCAAGGGCAAGATCGGCGCCGGCCACATGGGCGTTGACCAGGTCACCGTGCAGAACCTGTCCGTTGTGAAGGTGGATCCCGAGCTGAACATGCTGGTTGTCTGCGGCGCCGTTCCCGGCCCCAAGGGCGGTCTGGTCACCATCAAGAGCACTGTGAAGGTCCACAAGGTCAAGCAGGCTGGTGCCGACATCAGCAAGAACCCGCAGAAGGCTTCCGGCCGCAACCCGCAGAAGGCCTCTGCCAGA
>Ga0129311_1001649_pt1 | contig 15315 bp, 13 predicted proteins | sample Go1ome_FD_94435 | JGI IMG/M metagenome (GOLD analysis project Ga0129311, IMG submission 94435) | Western lowland gorrila individual fecal microbial communities from Wisconsin, USA - Go1022B metagenome | ecosystem: Host-associated > Mammals > Digestive system > Large intestine > Fecal | place... | reverse complement strand
CCTCTGAGAATCGCATATTCAAAAAAGATATATAAATATGGTAACTGTCTATAATACACCACTCTCAACGACTTCCGAAAAGGCACTTTTCGGACGGCCTGGCGGGGGTGGGACCTCTGGAGGCATGGTCGCCCATGACCTTGTGAATGGGTGTCAGGCTGCAGCCTGACGGGATGAGCGCAGCGAACCTCCAGAGGTGTCACCCCCGCCGGGGCGTGCTAATGTCACCCCACACTGAACAAGTTGGCATGGGACCGAGCCCCAGATTTTCCACATTATCTACTGATTATTAGCCAGTTACAACTATTTTTCACAACAAAAACCCCTGCCGACTCCCATGTTTTTTCATGAGACTTGGCTGAGATACTTTTTCGTAATCTACTGGTACACTGCAACTTAACCGAATACCATCATGCCAACTTGTTCAGAAATTAAGCACATGGTGACACGTATCGCGGAATGGCTATCGGGAACTGAAGAAATCTACTTCGTCACGTCGACCTTCTTGTGGGAAAGGCGGCTCTTCTCGGCACGGAAGCCCATTACATGGCTTTCGATGGAAGCATCGATGGTGCTGGTGAGCTTGTCCGGATCCTGCCATGAGACAGATTCGAGGAAATCACATACCAGTGCCATGTCTCCGCCGCCATGTCCGGAACCCTTGTACTCAGGAATATCGGAAAGCTTCTTGTTCCAGAGACATTTCTTGTTGCTGCGGAACTCATATACCGTAAACTCGGAGCCGTTGCCTTCGATGTAGCCGGTCGTACCCATGATACGTGTGCGGCGACCGCCGAACGGTGTGAACGCTTCCATGGAGAACGCAGCCGTAGTGCCGTCTTCGAACACCATCTCGCTCACGAAATGATCCGGCTGGTTATTGTCGCAATGATAGACACATCTTCCCCAGAGATTGTCCGGATCAGAAATCTTGCTCATGATTTCCGCCTCATCCCTGGAATTCTTCAGGTCGAACACACCTAGATGTTGCTTCCTTCTCACATAGACATCAATCGCCGAGAACGGGCATGTGCTTTCATGAGGACATCCGTCCGTGCAACGCATCGGAGCTCCCTCCGGGGCATTTTCAGCCTTGAACCAAGTGAGAGAACCATCAGCCACGATGCTCTTGCATGGTTTCCCTACGAACCAACGCAGAATATCCAGGTCATGACAACTCTTGGCCAGGATTATAGGCGTGGTCTTGTTCGAATCACGCCAGTTTCCGCGCACGTATGAATGCGCCATGTGGCGACACTCGATAGGTTCCATATGCTGGATACTGATGACCTTGCCGATCATGCCGGCATTGAGCGCGGAATACATTGCCCTGAAATATGGGCTATAGCGAAGGACATGGCAGACAGCTACGATGCGGCCGTATTTGTGAGCCTGCTTCGCAATGTCGGTACACTCCTTCTCCGTCTGTGCCACAGGCTTCTCAAGAAGGCAGTCATATCCCCATTCCAATGCCTTCATACATGGAGCGTGATGGACATCGTCAGGTGTCGAAATCACCACTGCATCAGCGAATTTAGGAACAGTGAACACCTCGCTCCAGTCGCCGAAACGATGTTCTTCAGGAATGCCGAACTTGTCGCCCATGGCATTTTTCCTGCTTTCGCGGATATCGGACACGCCTACAATCTGCATACATTCAGGGAACATCTTGGCATACTTGGCATAAGTGCGGCCACGGTTGCCGGCGCCGATGATGATAACCTTTACAGGTCCGTTCTTGACATTTGCCTTGAGCCCTTTTACAGGGAAATCAAGTTCTGCATCTGTAGATGCCGGCGATTCAGATCCAAGTCCGATAGCCTTGCCGGCAGCTTTTACAGTCTCGCCGGTTCCGAGAAATGTAGCTCCGGCAGTAATGAAGCCGAGACTCTTGAGAAATTCCTTTCGATTCATAGTTATCAGTTTATGATTTTTTGACCTTTATTGAATTCAGCAGATCAAGCTTACCTTCATCGATGAGATGGACAATCAGCTCGCCGAAAAGGGTGTTGGCCCAGGCGAACCAAGAACGTGTGAAGTTTTCAGGATTGTCCTTGTGGAAAGTCTCATGGATGAAGCCGGTACCGGCATCGGTTTTCATCAATGTCTCGATGCACCATTTGATTTCCTTGTCATCGGTGGAAGTGAAAGCCTTCATCATGATACTCATCGGCCAAACCATGTCATAGCCCACATGAGGACCGCCGATACCCTCACCGGCCTTGCCCTTGAAGAAATACGGGTTGCTGCTGCTCCAGACGAACTTCCTGGTATTCTGCCAGATAGGGTCATCAATCGACACGTCACCGAGATATGGAAGCGCAAGAAGGCTAGGCACATTGGCATCATCCATAAGGAACCTGTTGCCCATGCCATCCACTTCGAACGCATAAATCTTGCCGAACTCAGGATGTTCCACGACCGCATATTTCTTGATGGCGGCTTCCACCTCATCAGCAAGAGCGCGGCATTCCTTGGCAGTCTTCTTGTCTTTGTTCACGGTCTCCAGAATCTCGGCAGCCTTGCGCAATGACGTGACAGCGAAGAAGTTGGAAGGAATCAGGAAGTCAAATGTAGTGGCATCGTCAGAAGGTCTGAAAGAAGAAACGATCAGGCCGACAGGCTTCACCGGATTGCCATAGCCCATGCAGCATTTTGTATCAAGCTGACGCTCGGTCTCACGCATGAAACTATATGAGCCGAGACCGTTCTTGCGCTGCTGTTCCTTCATGACTTTCAATATCTTGCCGATGGCCTCTTTCCATGTGGCATCGAAAATGGAGTCATCGCCGGTAACCTTCCAATACTGGTAGGCCAGACGGATAGGATAGCATTGCGAGTCAATTTCCCATTTGCGCTCGAAAACATTGGGATTCATCTCGGTAATGTCATTGACAGCGCCGTCGCCGGTAGGACCGTCATTGAAAGCATTGGCATAAGGGTCAATGCAGATGAGCGAGAACTGGCAGCGGATCACGCCTTCAAGCATCTGTCTGAGATGCTCGTCCTCGTTGGCGAAACGCACGTACGGCCAGACCTGCGCTCCTGAATCGCGAAGCCACATGGCATGAATATCTCCCGTGTATACGAATGTCCTGAAGTTTCCGTTTTCGTCTTTGCCGAAGTGCACCGTAGTGTCAAGAGTATTGGAAAAACAGTTGCCGAACATCCATCTCAGATATGGGTTCTTCAGCTGCGACTGCACTTCAACTATTTTATTCTCAATGACTTCCGAAGAGAACAGGCGATTTTCTTTGGCCGGACGCTGCGATGTATAGTCTGTGGCGCCAAGGGAAAGTGATGCACTTGCGACTGCAAGAGACAATAAGATTTTCTTCATAATGATTTATTCAGTTCAATGTTATTAAACAAACACGCAATATTACGAAAAAAACGTCAGTGTATCAAGACCCGGGGCATGTACAACCGAGAAAACCCGCATCGTTTATACCGATGCGGGTCTCATGTAGCCCCGACAGGAATCGAACCTGTATTTAAAGTTTAGGAAACTTCCGTTCTATCCGTTGAACTACAGGGCCATTATTGAGAAAGAAGCTTATTCAGCGACTTTCTTCTCGATGATCTGACGGCCTCTGTAGAAGCCACACTCAGGACATACTCTGTGATACATTACTGTAGCACCGCAATTAGGGCATGTTGCGAGAGTCGGAACAGCAGCGAAGTCGTGTGTTCTTCTCTTGTCCCTTCTTTGCTTTGAAAGTTTGTGTTTCGGATGTGCCATTGTTATATAACTTTTAAAATTTTATTCAATTCCGTGCTCTCTCAATCCAATTTCAACCCCTTGAGCACTGCAAAAGGATTGTAAGTGTCATCCTTGTCTTCAACCGGACTGTCCGGGATTTCCACCGCTTCACCGCTCAGGTACCTGAGGGCCGCCGGATTACATTCCCCGTCTTCATGAATTCTCTGCATAGGCAGCGCCAAATAAGCAAAATCATATACCGTCTGGCTCAAATCCATGTCGGAACCGTCTTCCGGAAGATAAATCACTTCCCTCTCATCGTCCCCGACAACAGTTTCTTCGGATGAAACCGGTTCATCACCGAATTTCACGCTGAGTTTCGCTTCTGCCGAAACAGGCAGCGTCACATCTTCCATACATCTGTCGCACGGCACCGTGAGGTTTCCCTCAATTTCGCAGTCAATCCCGAGATAGCTCCCGGACTTTTCCACTTCCGCCCTGACAACGATGTCAGCATCAATGATTTCAGCGTTTCCGAACTTCTTGAAGAACTCCATCCCCGCGTGCCATGAAAAGGATGTCCTTCCTGGCTTCAATCCATTCAAAGGTATGATAAATTCGTCTGTCATTCTCCTATAAACAGATTTGGGGTTGCAAAGGTAATAAAAACTTTTGGAATATCAATCCTCATCTCCGCTTTTTCTTTTCCTTTCTATAGGATCAAGCAAAATCTTGCGGATTCTGAGGTGGTGAGGTGTCACCTCAACCAGTTCATCTTCATTGATATACTCAAGCATTTCCTCCAATGACATCTTGATTGCCGGAGGCAGGACAATCTTCTCGTCACTACCTGCCGCACGCACGTTCGTCAGTTTTTTGGTCTTGCAGATGTTCACGTTCAGGTCACGGTCACGGGTATGCTCGCCGACGACCTCGCCTGCATAGATTTCCTCACCCGGATCAACGAAGAACTTGCCCCTGTCCAGAAGTTTGTTCATGGAGTATGCAATAGCCTCGCCTGTCTCCAGCGATACGAGCGAACCATTGGTACGATGCTCAATATCACCCTTGTACGGCTGGTAATCCTTGAATCTGTGGGCTACGACAGCCTCTCCCTGGGATGCGGTAAGAAGGTTGCTCCTGAGTCCCATGAGACCACGTGTAGGAATCTCGAATTCCAGAAGCGTCCTGTCACCCCTAGGCTCCATGTGGATGAGAGCGGCCTTGCGCCTTGTGGAAATCTCGATGGCGGCACCGACGAACTGCTCCGGAACCTCGATGCTGAGTTCCTCGATAGGCTCACATCTCTGGCCGTTGATGGTCTTGTCCAGCACCTTAGGCTGACCGACCTGAAGCTCGAAGCCTTCCCTTCTCATCTCTTCAATGAGCACTGACAGATGCAGGACACCACGTCCGAATACCACAAAGGAATCTGCATTGAGACCCGGTTTTACGCGGAGCGCGAGATTCTTCTCAAGCTCCTTGTCCAGACGCTCCTTGATATGTCTTGATGTAACGAACTTGCCGTCTTTTCCGAAGAACGGGGAATTGTTGATAGTGAAGAGCATACTCATCGTAGGCTCGTCAATGGAGATCGGAGGAAGAGCTTCAGGATTCTCGAAATCTGCAATTGTATCACCGATTTCGAAACCGTCAATACCGACTACGGCGCAAATATCACCGCACTGTACTTCCTGAACTTCCTTCTTTCCAAGTCCATCGAACACCAAAAGCTGCTTGATTTTCTTCTTCTCGATACGATCATATCTCTTGCAGAGACTTACGTTCATGCCGGTAACAAGCTTACCCCTGGTAATCCTGCCGACAGCGATACGGCCCACGTATGGGGAATATTCAAGTGAAGATATCAGCATCTGCGGGGTGCCTTCCACCTCAGCAGGAGCAGGTATCTCTTCCAGGATGGCGTCCAGAAGCGGAGTGATGTTGTCAGTCGGTTTTTTCCAGTCGGTAGACATCCATCCCTGCTTGGCACTGCCGAAAATCGTGCGGAAATCAAGCTGGTCCTCATTGGCATTGAGGGAGAACATGAGGTCGAATACCTCTTCCTGGACCTCGTCCGGACGGCAGTTCGGCTTGTCGACCTTGTTCACTACGACAATCGGCTTCTTGCCCATGCTGAGTGCCTTCTGGAGCACGAACCTCGTCTGAGGCATACATCCCTCGAATGCGTCCACGAGAAGCAGGACACCGTCAGCCATATTCAGCACACGTTCAACCTCTCCACCGAAATCACTATGGCCCGGAGTATCTATAATATTGATTTTTACACCCTTGTAAACTACAGAGACATTCTTCGCGAGGATGGTAATACCTCTTTCCCTTTCAATGTCATTGTTGTCGAGAATCAATTCACCGAGATTTTCAGGCTGCCTGACGAGGTTTGCCTGGTAAATCATGCGGTCCACGATGGTTGTCTTGCCGTGGTCGACATGCGCGATAATCGCAATGTTCCTAACGTCCATAAACTTACTTCTTTTTTTCCTCTAATACAGAAATGCAAAATTACGCAATTCTTCGGTTTTTAATGAACTTTTTATATTATTTTTGCAATAGAAAAGACTCATTATGGAAAAAATCATCATTCTGGATGCAGGTTCTCAGGTGACGCAGCTTATCGGCCGGCGTCTGAGGGAACTGAATGTCTTCTGTGAAATCTACCCTTACAACAAGATGCCGGCTCTTGATCCGACCATCAAGGGTGTGATCATTTCAGGAAGCCCATGTTCTGTAAGAGACGCAAATGCGCCTCAGATTAATCTGGACGGAATCAAAGGAAAACTCCCGCTTCTCGGAATTTGCTATGGTTCCCAATATCTTGCAGCCAAGTTCGGCGGAAAGGTAGAGGGCTCATTGGCAAGAGAATACGGAAGGGCAATGCTGAACATTGTCAATCCTGATTCGCCGCTGCTTCAGGGCGTGTCCGTTCATTCACAGGTCTGGATGTCACATGGCGACACCATCTCCCAGCTTCCGGAAGGAGCTGAAGTGATAGCTTCAACTGACGATGTGGTCAATGCGGCTTTCCATTTCAAGGGAGAGAACACTTACGCCGTGCAGTTCCACCCGGAGGTATTCCATTCCACCGAGGGCAGCAAGATGCTTGAGAACTTCGCTTTCAACATCTGCGGCTGCAAGGGCGACTGGACCCCGACGTCATTCATTGACGCGACAGTGGACGAGATTCGCGCACAGGTCGGCGACGACAAGGTCATTCTGGGATTGAGCGGCGGCGTGGATTCCACAGTGGCTGCCGTGCTGCTGAACAAGGCTATCGGCCACAACCTCACATGTATCTTCGTGAACAACGGACTTCTCCGCAAGAACGAGTTCGAGGATGTGATGGAGTCTTATAAAGATATGGGACTCAATGTGATAGGCGCAGATGCTTCCAAGGAATTCCTCAATGCTCTTGCAGGTGTAACAGATCCTGAGGAGAAGAGAAAAATCATCGGCAGACTCTTCGTGGAGACTTTCGACAAGTACGCCCACACTATCGAGAATGCCAAGTGGCTGGCACAGGGCACGATTTATCCTGACGTCATAGAGTCAGCAGGTATACCGGGCATCGCTTCCAAGATCAAGTCACATCACAATGTGGGAGGTCTTCCGGAGAAGATGAACCTGAAGATTGTGGAGCCGCTACGCATGCTTTTCAAGGATGAAGTGCGCAGAGTAGGACGTTCCCTCGGCATCAAGGAGGAGCTCGTAGGCCGCCATCCGTTCCCGGGACCGTCACTTGCAATCCGTATCATCGGCGACGTGACAGAGGAGAAACTCCGTGTATTGCGTGAAGCAGATGACATCTTTATCAAGAAATTGCGCAATTATGACTGCACCGGCATGGGATTCCCTTCAGCATCCGACCCTCGCATCATGGCCACCAATCTCTATGATGCCGTATGGCAGGCCGGCGTGGTGCTTCTGCCTATCAAGAGCGTAGGCGTGATGGGTGACGAGAGGACATACGAGAATCCTGTGGCAATCCGCGCCGTGGTTTCAACAGATGCCATGACTGCCGACTGGTTCCACTTCCCATACGATTTCCTCGCGAAAGTAAGCGACGACATCATCAACAAGGTGAGGGGCGTGAACCGCGTAGTGTACGACATCTCGTCAAAACCACCTGCAACGATCGAGTGGGAATAAAATAAAGATTTTCAATAGTTTAGACCATATTCTAGATACAACGGTGTCTGGGATATGGTCTGATTGTTTGTGGGTGGTCAGGAATGGTTTGACACCTATTTTCAACACCTGTTTATTGAGAATGGCAAGAATGCAAACAAGCAAAGTTCAATATAGCGAAGTATTGAGTGCCATCAGAAGAACTTTTTACTTCTTGAGAGATCTACAGAAGTTTTTTGAGTTCTTCGACATCTGGGAGTGCCTGCTGTAAGGCTGTCGGCATATCCGCAAGGGTAGAGTAAGTGGCCACCCCCATTGGCTTGCTGTAGTCTCGTACAGCATATTGAGCATAGGCTTTGTTGGCTTCCTTGCATAAGACAATACCTACAGACGGATTCTCATGGGGCTTCTTGACTTTATCGTCAAGGATTTTGAGATAGCCGAATAATTGCCCAAGGTAAGCATCTTTGAATTCTCCGATCTTGAGTTCAATTACAACGAGGGAATTGAGTTCACGGTTGAAGAACAGCAGGTCAGGGAAATGTTCTACCCCATAAATTTCCAGATGATACTGATTTCCAAGAAAGGCGAAATCACGGCCGAATGTCATGATGAATTTGCGTATGTTGCGGACAATTTGGTTTTCTACAACTCTTTCATCCACACAATCATATTCTTCTTCAATGTCTTCGGCATTGATATAGTCCAGAATATATTCATCCTTGAACATCCTGATTGTTTTCAGAGCCTGCTTTGTGTCTGGAATTGTTTCAATGAAATTATTTGAAATGGTATTATTCCCATTTTTGTAAAGATTTTGCTTGAGAGCATCACGAAGCTCATACTTGTTCCATTGATGCATTACAGTTTGACGGAGGTAAAACAAGACTTCATTGATGTCCTTTGTCTTGTGCAGTATCTCCATGTGATGGGAAAAACTGACGGACAGAATATCATCCCTGTTAAATTCGGTCGCCGACGGCGACCATTTTTGAAGCGAAAACAAGTCTGTTTCGATAACACATTCATCTTCAGTCTTCTGCAAATCGGTCGCCATTGGCGACCGATTTATGAACTGGCTCCAAAACTCCGAGAAAGTGCGCATCTTCTTCATGTTCTCAGCGGAGAATCCTCTAAGCCCTGGCATCTCTTTGCGGATTTGTTCACTGATGGCTTCTATCGCACCGGTTCCCCAATACTTTTCACGGGAATGAGTACTGATGTATAAGCCTATTCCGAAATAGAGGGACAATTCTTGACCGCTGGCCAGGCGTAGTGTTCGTCCTTGACTTTCTAAAATTGCTCTTTTTATTGTCTTTACATCCTCTCTGTAGGGTATTGTATCCGTGTTCTTTATCATATTCAACAATATATAAGTTCTGCAAATTTAAACATTTTATGAAATTTCAGCTAGCTATGTTCTCCTTTTGATAAAATAACTTATCTTTGTGTCGTTCAGCTAGCCCGGCATTCAAAAACAGTGTATCTGATTGTTGAACTTGATGCTGCTGATTTGATTGCGGGGATGGGTGGGCAAGACATATTAAGACGTTACTTGACGTTTTTCTTCTGGGTACAAACTTGGCAATTTGGATTCTACAGAAAGAAACGGCAAAGGGAGCGTCCACCTGTGATGACGTTCGGTCATCCACGTCATCGTATCGACGTGGAGATGCGCTGCATATCATCCTGACGTGGGCTAGCTGCCTTGCTTATCTCTGTAGAAGGCAGCCAAGGCCGGTACCCAGGATGAGCAAGAGTAAGACTCCCACGTCTTTTTTGTACCCGTTCGGGTCGGGCAGTCACCGGACAAAAAATATTACAACATGTACGACAATCCAACCTTTCTTCGTGTTTTTGTCGGGACTGTATGGGATATTTATTTCCTGTTTTACCGAACAAACAACCGTCCCTTGCTCCCATCCGTAAAAGATGGATTAAAAGACGATTTACTTTTCTTTTTTGAGAAGCAAGACTATCCTTTCCCTTACGTCTCCCAGATGGTAGAGACTCTCTCCAAATTCATTCATATTCCGCCCAAATATTGGGATTGTAATGAGAGAGATGAATTCGTGGAAAAGTTCAGTAAACAATTGGCTAATTCTTTATAATAATTCTCTCGAACAAAATTTAAAGTATGTATATGGTTAAGATTAAATATATTGGTGGCGTTTCAGCATTAAATGGTCGCACCATATCAATACCAGTAGACCCATACACCTATCATAACATGGTACGTGAATCTGCTAGACCATATATTGAAAATGCTCTACCATTTATTCGTACATTACAATTACCGAATGACATTTTCAATCATATAGATAGGGGCAGAGAGTCAATATTAATTCATTGGATAATTGTCGAAAACTAAATATAATCATCATGAAAGTTTTTACAAAATTGTTAAGAGGTATAACAATGGTATCTCTATTTGTCTTATTATTGGGCTGCGTAAAGGAAATTGAACAGCAACAGCCCCAAGAAAATCTGCGCGAAGTCGTTTTTCATGCCGGTTGGGCTCCGGAGACAAAGACCGTCCTTCAGGAAGACGGCAGCGTCTGGTGGTCACCGGGAGATGAGATAGGGATAGTTCCTATTTGGAAAACTCCCAATGGTGATGTTATTTATGATGCTACTGCATCGTGCTTTGTTTCAACTAATTTAGATTATTCTTCAGAAACTGATTTTGTTTGTAGCTCCGCTAGTGAATTTGATAGTGCAATACAATATATATCGGTTTATCCATATAAAGCTGTTGAATTAATTCAGCCAGGTAGTTGTATTGTAACAATTCCAACTATACAGATAGCAACCGATGATTCATTTGATCGAAATGCATTTGTTAGTGTTGCTGTTAGTAATGACAAAAATCTTAATTTTAAAAATATTTGTGGCGGAATAAAGTTTTCCCTTTTGCAAGAAGGGATAAAGGAAGTGTCATTTAAGTATCTTGATGGCGACGCTATGTCTGGGAGACTACTTTTGTCATATGAAATGGATGATAACAAAAATAAACAGTGTGTTCCAGAAAATGGCGAGATACCCGAGGTTATTGTTCGCGCACCTGATAATTCGTATTTTGAAGTTGGTAAGTATTATTATGTGTCAATGTTTCCTTCTGAAAATAATCGTCCTATACGAGTTACTGTAAAAAAAGATTCTGAAATTGCTACATTTCTGACAAAAGGAAAAACATCAATAAAAAGGTCTGTTTTTAAGCGATTATACAATATGGATAGTGGCTTAATATTCAAGCCATATAAAAATGGTGCCACGATGCTGTGTATGTTTCCTGATGGCGTTGAGAAAGATAAAATAACTGAGGTGTATTTTCACCCTTCATGTGATAAAGTAACTAATATAAATTGTGGGACCGAAGATGAACCAGTGTATTTTGAACAAAAAGGGACAATTATTCATTATTATACTGAAAAAGAGTATTTCAATCTAAAATATGTCACATCCGGAATGTTTAGAGGATGTAAGTCGTTGGTAAAAATTGATTTTAATGGGATTGACACTATTGAAGCCGAGAGTTTTGAAGGGTGTTTTGCAGCGTGTCGCTCGCTGAAACAATTGGATCTCAGTAATTTTGACACATCAAATTCGGAATCAATGGCAAGAATGTTTTATGATTGTCGTAGTCTTGAGTATTTAGACTTATCACATTTTTGTACGAAAACAGTCGTTGATATGGAAGCGATGTTTTCGCGTTGTTTCAAATTAACACATTTGGATTTAAGTTCATTTGACACTCGTGCATGCTATAATATGGAATCTTTATTCACGGAATGTATGAGTCTTCAGGAATTGGATATTGCACATTTTAATTTTTCTTCTTGGGTAGAAAGTCCCAAAGGAGAGTTTTGTCGCGCTATTGGCGCACATAGCAAATATTGTGTAATACGAGCGCCAGAAGATGTAAAAGAGCAGATGATTCAAAGCATCAATATATATTCAAATTATGCGAATTCCTATATTCAATGGGTTGATTCTGAGACACCATTTCCAACATATAGTGATCCATATCAAGAATTGTATAAAAGCACGGATTTTAGTAAGGATGGTACTTATAAACAAATTCAAAAGGCAACGAAGGGTAAAGGGATTGATATCGTTTTGATGGGCGAGGCGTATTCGGATAGACTAATTAGTGATGGGAAATATGATAACGATATTAATCGTGCTGTTAATCATTTATTTTCGGAAGCTCCGTTATGTGAGTTAAAGGATTATTTTAATATTTACATAATGTATGCAGTATCTGAAAATGAGTCGCGTGCTGGTATTACAGCTTTTGATACTGGAATTAGTTCAAAAATTGTAGAAAATTGGTTAGATCGTCAGAGGTATTGGTTTTTGCGTCCACCATGTAATCTCGAAAATTATTTAACAATACTTTATCCTAATTGGCCATGGATTTCAAATAAAGTCTTTCAGGTAATTATAATGAAAGATGAAGGAGACTTTACTATATCTAGTGAATTAGATATGTATAGAGAGGCTCAAGTATTATATTGTTGTCCATTTGAAGATGATGAACAATTTCATGTAGAATTGAATTATGTATTTGGAGAATTCTTTGGTTTAGCTTCAGAAATAGAAGGTGATCTAAATTTAGAGACGTATCAAAATGCTTGCTCGAAAGGTAATTGGCAGAATATCGATATAACAGATAATCCGAATGATGTGAAGTGGAGTCATTTTTTGAATAATGAAAATTATTCAAATGAGAGTTTAGGTATTTTTAAGTTTGGTGATTGGACAAAATCTACGGAGAAAAATATGATGAGTAAGGACTCCATTGGGTTTAATGCACCATGTAGAGAAGCAATTTATAAAAGAGTTCATGAGATGGCTTATGATAATTGGGAATATAATTTTGATGAATTTGTTTCTTTTGATAAGAATGTTAAGTCAAAGTATAAAGGGAACAATTCAAAGTTGATGTATTTCAAACAAATGACAAAACCGATTGTCTTTGAACGGCCTACTTGTAAGGATGAAAATGTTACTATACATCTAAATAATTAATACGGATATGAATTATATAATGGACTAAAATAACGGCAATTATGGAAAAGAAGAATAATTACAATGCTCCGAATGTTGAGGTAATCGACATCGAGATTGAGGGTGGCTTCTGTATGAGCAATAATGCAACTCATGAGGGGACAACCGAAGAAGACTGGGATGAGCTTCTGTCATAAGTCTTGATGTCTCGGTGCATTTTTCACTCATAAAAGATGCACTGGAATGAGAAGATAGTATTAAAACAGGTGGTTTTGCGAAAGGTTTGATGAAATGTCAAATCTGGCAAAACCGCCTGCAACGATCGAGTGGGAGTAAAATAGAGATTCTCAATAGTTTAGACCATATTTCAGATGCAATGGCGTCTGGGATGTGCGTAAACTCGCGGAATGTGTGATTTTTTGGCACTTTCCGCGAATTTACGTACATTTTCATTATATTTGTGAAGATCATAATTTGTGGCATATGCTGATAGGAAGAGAAAAAGAATGTCGTTTATTGCAAGGTGCTTTAACCGAAGAGTATTCACAATTTATAGCCGTATATGGCAGGAGGCGTGTTGGTAAGACATTTCTGATAAGGGAGGCTTTTGATTACACGTTTGGATTTCAATTCACGGGTGCGGCAAACACCTCGTCCAGGAAACAACTCGCAAGATTCCGGCGGGCACTTAAAGAACAGGGCCAGTCTGAAATTCCTGAACTTACGAATTGGGGGGATGCTTTTGATCAGCTAAAGATGTTTATAAATAATTTGCCAGCAGGAAAGAAAGTTGTATTCCTCGATGAATTACCTTGGATGGATGCTCCGAGATCGGGTTTTTTGAGTGAATTGGAGTCATTCTGGAATGGTTGGGCTTCGGCCAGAAAAGATATCGTGTTCGTTGTCTGCGGAAGCAGTACTTCGTGGATGGTTAAGAAGATAATTAAGAATAAGGGAGGTTTACATAATAGGCTTAATCATAGGATTGCCCTTAAGCCTTTCAGTTTAGGGCTTTGCGAAAAACTATGTGTTTCACGCGGTTTACAATTTACGCGAAAACAGATTCTTGAAGCTTATATGGTTTTTGGCGGAGTCCCTTATTATTGGAGCCTGTTGCAGCGAGGGGCAAGCATGACTCAAGAAATTGATAGACTTATTTTTGCGGAAGATGGTGAAATGCATGACGAATTCGAGATGCTATATTCTGCACTTTTTAAGCAGCCTCAGAAATATATCAAAGTGATAGAATTATTGGCGGAAAAGCGTAAAGGACTAACAAGAATGGATATTATCGACTCTGGCGAATTTGAGGATAATGGCAGCCTTTCGATAATTCTTGAAGAACTCGAATGGTGCGGATTTATCAGAAGTTATAATACGATAGGTTATGAGGCTAAGATGAAGATATATCAGTTGATAGATCATTTCACATTATTCTACTATGATTTCGTAAAGGGCCCTAGTCATGGAGCTAATTATTGGTCTTCCATGCTTGGTACGCCCAAGTATAATACCTGGTGTGGTCTCGCTTTTGAACGAGTGTGTCTTTGGCACGTTGAGCAGATAAAAATGAAACTCGGTATTACTGGGATAGCCACTAGCGAATATGCCTGGAAATATCTTGGAGATAAAAAGAAAGGTATAAAGGGCGTTCAAATAGATCTTTTAATCGACAGAAGTGATGGCATCATTGATCTATGTGAAATTAAGGACTATAAAGATCCGTTCCATATTTCCGAGGAATATGCGCTTGAACTTGAGAGACGTCGTAATGTCTTTGTTGCTGTAACTGGAACACGAAGTGCCGTGCATACGGTAATGATTACAGCAGAAGGCCTTGTTCATAATGACCAATATGGCCAAGTTCAGAATGAAGTTACACTAGACGATTTGTTCTGTGTGTAATTCTGAAATGTGCGTAAACTCGCGGAATGTGTAATTTTTTGGCACATTCCGCGAGTTTACGCACATTATGCAACGCCGCATTTGTCTACATTACTGGCCGCTTTAACACCTCTCCCGTTTTATTATTCAGATTTTCATATGTCAGCCTTACGTCACAAGCCATGCCGATTGTTTCCAGCACTGATGCCGCATCTGCCGTTGGGAATGTGCCGGTAAGCCGCTTTCCGGCCACGCTTTCCGATGCATTGATCCTTACATGATAGAAAGACTCCAAATCCTTTATTACGTCATTTAGGGACGACTCATCATAAACAAAACTTCCCGTCGCCCACGCCATCGGATTCAAAACGTCTCGGGACGTCATTTCCTGCAATCCGGTCCCAGGACGATATGAAGCAGACATTCCTTTGGTCAATGTCATACGGCCGAAACTGACTTTTCCGTCCAGGACATCCACGCGGGTGAGCGAATCCGACTGGTCCACCTGGAAACGCGTCCCGAGGACAGTCACCGGCAGCCCCCGGGAAACGGATATGGTGAAAGGATGT
>Ga0129311_1001644_pt1 | contig 15352 bp, 14 predicted proteins | sample Go1ome_FD_94435 | JGI IMG/M metagenome (GOLD analysis project Ga0129311, IMG submission 94435) | Western lowland gorrila individual fecal microbial communities from Wisconsin, USA - Go1022B metagenome | ecosystem: Host-associated > Mammals > Digestive system > Large intestine > Fecal | place... | reverse complement strand
TGCCAAGGAAGTTGCCGTAAGACCTGTGCTTGCGGAACTTAGGAGAAAGCATGCCGGGGAATATTTTGAGAGACTGAAGAATCTCAACCGTCAGCAATGGATGGCGGAGAATAAACAGCTTTTGGATCAGCAGGCAATACGCTGGAGCAGGGTGCTGGGAAAAGAAAAGAAGATATACGCGCCGGATCGTAAGGCATTGGCGGCAGCGCTTGAGTTATCGCCGTCTCTCAGTGCGGATGAGGCCGCAGATAAGCTCCGCTATATACTTGTGAGATTTTTTGCTTTCAAGGGAGGAGACAAAGAAAGACCGCGCAGTGTAAAGCTTACTGCGGGAGAGGCATGGATACTTAAACATGTTTTTAAGACGGAGCATAGGCATACCGATACCGTCATGATGAAAAACAGCTTTGACGGAAGAAGCACGGAGGGCGGAACTGCATCTAAGGATGATAAGCACAGCAGTACTCATCAGTCGGGTGACAGAGCTTATATAGAGGCTTGTTTCGGAAGATCTCTGTATAATGATGAGGAATTGAAGCGAATAGAGAGCAGGCTGTGTGTCGGAGTACACAGAGCATGTAAGATCTTTGTGACTGACGGCAAAATGTCTGAGGATAAGGCAATGTCTCAGGATTCGGTCAAGATACGAAACGACAGTGCACGTCAGGAGATACTTAACCGCAGGTATATGCAGTCTGAGGGAAGCCTTCCGATCTCTATGGTCACGAGACTTTCTGCAAGACTTGAGGTGGTTTTGGCTGAGCTCAGGCAGAATGTTGCCGTAAATGCGGCAGCAGGAAGACTTAATGCGAGCAGATCATGGCGTATGCCCATATTAAACGATCCGGATGTTTTCACTAAAAACAAGGCTGAACGTGAGCTGCCTATAGATGTTACCGTATTGCTTGATGCCAGTGCGTCGAGGATGCAGGTGCAGGAGCAACTGGCGGCAGAGGTATGGATACTTGTCGAAGCGTTGAAAAGATGTCATGTGAGCTCTCGGGTGTTATCTTTCAGATCGCTCAGAGGATATACCGTACTTGAGTATATGAAGGACTTTAAGGATAATGATACATCGAGGCTTTTCGGATTTTATGCGGCGGGATGGAACAGAGACGGATTGGGGCTGAGACTTGCCGCGGATGAATTGCTTAGGGAAAATAACGGCAGAAAGCATATACTTATAGTGCTTACGGATGCAAGTCCGGATGATTCGGAGCGTATTGCTGCGGGTGGAAAATATCCTCTCGGTACGGCTTATGAGGGGGCGGCTGCGGCGGAGGATGCCGCGGAGGCTGTATCCGAGATACGAAAAAACGGTATACTCATATACGGACTTTTCTTAGGCAGGACCGATAATATTGAAAATCTGCACAAGATATACGGTAAGGATCAGGTGCGTATACATGATATATCCCAGTTTGCAAAAGCATGCGGAGAGCTGTTTGTAAAGGCAGTCAATGAGCTGTAGCCGCTCTCATCAAAAAAGTAAGGTCTTCCAAATGCAGGATGATGTATGCTTTTATATTGTTACTTCGATCTGCTGACCTCAATGACAATCAAATGAAATTTTGAATACTAAAAAAGCCGATGCAGTTTAAGTGTAAGCCAAGCTGCATCGGCTTTGTGCTGCAGAAATATTTAATTAAGGCATTTGCAGTATCAAGCCTTGTCGAGATCGTAGTGAGCACGCTCACCGCCGACGAACTTGAGTCTTGTTCTTGCACATACAACATGTGCGTGACCGATCTCTTTTGTTGCGATTCGTACAGGTACGGCAACGTCTCTTAAATGCATGCCTATCAGAGTGTCTCCTATATCTATGCCGGCATGAGCCTTGATATGCTCTACTGCAACAGGGGATTCAAACATTCCGTAGGCTGCGGTTGCGAATGAGCCGCCTGCCTTTAGCTGAGGTACGACATTTACAGGCTCGTAAGAGTAGCGCTCGGCAGCAGCCTCTTCGATAATGATGGAACGGTTCAGATGCTCACAGCACTGAGCGGCAAGGTAGATGCCCTTTGCCTTAAGCTCACTGTAGAGTACCGAGCATATAGCTTCACCGATCTCGGCGCTTGAGTGTGAGCCTATCTTAAAGCTTCCGACCTCACTTGAAGAACAGCCTACGACAAGTATCTGTCCGGGCTTGAGCTTAGCGACTTCAAGCAGCTCGTCCAATACCTTCTTTGTTTGTTCTTTTATTTCCTCTAATGTAAGCTCTTGTTCATCCATGATCATCTCTCCTTTTATCAGTGTCTCTGAATTGCACGCTCCCATACATGACTCTTTTCAAGTACGGCGATAAGTACAAGACTGAGTACTATATTTGTTCCGGCCTGTACACTGTTGCTGATGACAGACGGAAATGCTGCTGCGCCGTAACCCATGACGAAATACTCATATACAAGGTAACCGAGTACCATCACTATCTCGGCAGCTATTGCTGAAATTATATAAACGACAGCCTTTGCCGCATCCTTGCCGTTGGCCTTTGTGCCGAGGCTCTTATATATCTTATATGCTGCAAGTGCCATAAGCAACTTGATTATAAAAGTTCCCGGTGCGTAAGCGGGATAACCGCTAAGGATATCGGCAAGTCCTGAGCCGAGTCCTGCGGCTATAACACCGTACCAGCCGCCGAGGAGCCATGCGCTTAAGAGCACTCCTGTATCACCTATATTAACATAACCGTTGGTTCCGAGAGTCGGTACCTTTATTACCATTGTAAATACACAGGTAAGTGCGGTAAACAAGGCTCCGAATACCAGTCCGTTCAAATTTTTTCTGTCCATAATTAATATTACCTCTCTAAATGATTTTGTGCTGATTATACTCGCACCTGAATATACGACAATGTTCAGATTTGTATAATTTATTATGACCAGATTTTTGTGCTTGAAACTTGCTGTACGGACAAGTATAATCCTAATGAAAACAGTTTGTTCGAGATAGACGGCGGAGTGTTATGACAAAGGGGATGAGTGCAGACAAGTGCATAGCTTTACAAAGTAGGGCAGAGATCGACAAAAAGCGCTGCTATATAGCTATCGATCTTAAGTCATATTATGCGTCTGCCGAGTGTGTCTCACGGGGGCTTGATCCACTCAAGGTCAATCTTGTTGTTGCCGATGATTCGCGTACGGATAAGACCATATGTCTTGCGGTATCGCCCTCGCTTAAGGCATACGGCATATCGGGCAGAGCAAGACTCTTTGAGGTGGTGCAGAGAGTAGAGGAGGTCAATGCCGAGCGCCTCGCGGCAGCGGTAAGAGAGCGTACCGCTGTTGTACGTGACGGTAAGCCGGGCTTCAGAGGGGAGTCTTATGTTGACAGAGAACTTAAGCGGGATTCGGGACTTAAGCTTTCATATATAGTAGCACCGCCGCGTATGGCTTATTATGTGGAGCTTTCGGCGGAGATATATGCCATATATCTTAAATATGTCTCTTCGGATGATATAGTTGTTTATTCCATTGATGAGGTCTTTATAGATGCGACACCGTATCTAAGTATATACGATAAGACAGCCCACGAGCTTGCGATGAGCATGATCCACGATATACTCGAGACTACAGGAATCACTGCTACTGCGGGTATAGGCAGCAATCTATATCTTGCCAAGCTTGCTATGGATATCATTGCCAAGCATACCAAGGCAGACAGTGACGGAGTGCGTATAGCGGAGCTTGACGAAAGAGGTTTCAGAGAACAGCTTTGGGATTATAGACCTATTACCGCATTCTGGATGACGGGACCGGGGACGGCGGAGAAGCTCAGAGCACACGGCATTTACACCATGGGAGATATCGCAAGACATTCGCTTAAGGATCAGGAATGGTTCTACAGAAGCTTCGGTGTGGATGCGGAGATACTGATAGATCACGCATGGGGGATAGAGCCATGCGGACTCAGGGAGATCAAATCGTATAAACCGAGCACGACAAGTTTGAGTGAGGGGCAGGTGCTGTCGGAGCCGTATGAGTATTGCAGGGCGGCGATAATAGAACGTGAGCTGGCAGACAGTCTGGTGATGCAGCTTACGGAGCATGAGATGACCGCCGGCGGTATAACTCTTGATATAGGATATGACAGAGAAAACTGTGACAGCGGTATATGCCGTAGCAATATCAAAGTCGACCATTACGGGAGAAGGGTGCCGAAGAGTGCACACGGAAGCGTGAAGCTTAATGACACGGTTTTGGGGAGTCGTATCATACCGGCAGTTATGAAGCTTTTTGAGGATATATGTAATAAGGAATATACAATAAGGCGTATCAATATAACACTTACCGGACTTGAGCATGATAACGGATGCTTTCAGACGGATATTTTTATGAATGCAGAGGATAACGAGCGGGAGAAGCATTTGCAGCAGGCTATGTTACGCATAAAGAAGCGTTACGGTAAGAATGCGGTGCTTAAGGGGACGAGCTATGAGGAAGGTGCAACCATGCGTGTGAGAAACAGGCAGATCGGCGGTCACAGGGCGTGAGAGCGGTTGGTATGGGATATAATGCTTACAGAGATATAATGGAAGCTGTTCGTCCGGAACTTCCGAGCGGGCATCCAAGGATGGATGTGCTGAACAGAGCCAAGATATTTGCGCCCTTTGCGGCGCTCAGAGGATTTGAAGAGAGGATTTCGGTCGAGGAAAAGAGGTCACGGGATGAGACACAAGGATGCTCAATTGATGAATATGATACTTGAGTATATCCGTGCTTATTATACGGAGCACGGACATATGCCGTCGGTGGGAGATATAGCAAAGGCGCACGGTGTTGTAAGAAGCACAGCTTATACCTATCTTGTGGCTATGGACAAGGAGGGACTTATCGGCTACAAGGACGGAAGGATAGCGGATAATGCAACGGAGCTGATCAAGCATGAGCATGAGCCGGCTGCGCTGCTCGGAAGTATTGCCTGCGGAAGTCCTGAGCTTGAGGAGGAGAATGTCGAGTGTATAGTCAATCTTCCGACTGCAGTATTCGGAAAGGGACCGTTCTATCTGCTCAGAGCAAGCGGAGATTCAATGCTTGACGAGGATATCTGCGAAGGAGATCTCTTGGTGATAAGACGCGGAGCTGATGCGTCCGTGGGAGACATTGTAGTTGCGCTGGACGGACAAAATGAAAATACATTAAAGAAATACGGCGGTATAGATGAGACCAGCGGAGAGGCAGTGCTTAAGTATTGCAACAAGGCTGTATACGGGGACAGAGAGATACGCGTAAAGGAGCTTAAGTGTCAGGGCGTACTGTCCCATATAATAAAATCAAGATAATTAGCGCATAAACGCAATCAAAAAGATGAGGATGAGCAAGTTTACTTGCAATCATTCTCATCTTTTTGATTGCGTAACGGAAATGAGCACAAAGTGCCGAAAGGCACGGGTGCGAATTTCTGTAGGATTGCGAGAGTACGGAGTACGAAGCAATCCGTATTATGCGCTAAAACAAAAACGCAGCTGAGCGGAAATGAGCACAAAGTGCCGAAAGGCACGGGTGAGGACTTGTAATATACCCCACAAGGGTATATAATCCAAAACATGAAAGATACCCACGAGGGGTATATAACGATATGAAAGACCAAGGTTATAAGGAGCAGATATGAGCGAAGATAATAAAAAGGGATGCTGCTGTGAGCTATGTCGTCATAAAGAGAGAAGTGATAAGGAGTACAAGGATCTTATTGCCAGACTTAACCGCATAGAGGGACAGATAAGAGGTATCAAGGGAATGCTTGATGACAGTGCATACTGTATCGATATACTTACGCAGGTGAGTGCGGCAAGTGCGGCACTTAACAGCTTTTCCAAGGTATTGCTTGCCGAGCATATAAACAGCTGTGTGGCAAACGATATAAGAGAGGGAAGAGCGGATAAGCTTGACGAGCTTATCAAATTCCTGCCGAAGATGATGCGTTGATGTGCTGTGTTTGAGATATGCCGTGAAAAGTTTCATTATAATTAAGAGCTTTTTATACAAAACAAAGGTCTTATATATGAATGTTTTATATATAAAGTTTTATGTATGAGGCAACAGGAACGGCATTATCAGTCTGTAAATTTATGTGAAAATTCAACGGGACGACAGAAAGGATATAAATAAATGACACAATATACGGTTACCGGTATGAGCTGTGCCGCTTGCCAGGCGAGAGTCGAAAAAGCGGTTTCAAAGCTGCCGGGGGTAACAAGCTGTGCCGTCAGTCTGCTTACCAATTCTATGGGAGTCGGAGGAACGGTATCACCTGAAGAGGTGATCAAGGCTGTAAGTGATGCGGGATACGGAGCAAAGCTTCAGGGAGCGGATAAGGATACTTCCGGTGCATCAAGGCTTGCTTCGGAAGAGGAGGCTCTTAAGGATACGGAGACACCGGTACTAAAGCGCAGGCTCATATTGTCGGTGGGATTCCTCGCGGTACTTATGTATTTTTCGATGGGGCATATGATGTGGGGCTGGCCGCTTCCGGCATGGTTTAACGGCAATCATATAGCTATGGGACTTCTGCAGATGATACTTGCAGCTATAGTCATGCTCATCAACAATAAGTTCTTCATAAGCGGCATCAAGGGCTTCGTACACGGAGCAGCCAATATGGATACGCTGGTTGCGCTCGGCTCCGGAGCTTCATTTATATACAGCACGGTGGCATTATTCCTGATGAGCGATGCAGTTACTCACGGCAACGAAGAGCAGGTCATGCATTATATGAATGAGTTTTACTTCGAGTCGGCGGCTATGATAGTGACGCTTATCACTGTCGGAAAGCTGCTTGAGTCTGTCTCCAAGGGTAAGACCACGGATGCTCTGAAGAGCCTGATGAAGCTTGCACCAAAGACTGCAACGGTTATAAGAGACGGTAAGGAGCTTGTGATCCCTATAGAGGAGCTTGTTATAGGGGATGTATTTGTAGTAAGACCCGGAGAAAGCATAGCTGCTGACGGCATTGTGACAGAGGGGATTTCCGCTGTAAATGAATCGGCACTTACCGGAGAAAGCATACCGGTAGATAAGAGCGAGAGTGATACGGTAAGCGCGGCAAGCGTTAATCAGTCGGGCTATCTTAAGTGCAGGGCTACACGTGTAGGAGAGGATACTACTCTGTCGCAGATAATCAGGATGGTGAGTGATGCCGCTGCAACCAAGGCACCGATTGCCAAGATCGCGGATAAGGTGTCAGGGGTATTTGTGCCTGTTGTCATCTGTCTTGCGGTACTTACTACACTTGTATGGCTGCTTACCGGAGCGGAATTCGGATATGCACTTGCAAGAGGAATATCTGTGCTTGTTATAAGCTGCCCTTGTGCACTCGGACTTGCAACTCCTGTTGCGATAATGGTCGGAAACGGAATGGGTGCCAAGAACGGGATCATGTTCAAGACTGCCGTATCGTTAGAAGAGACCGGACGTGCACAGATAGTCGTACTGGATAAGACCGGTACCGTAACAGTCGGTGAACCGAAGCTTACGGATATCATCACTACCGAAGGCGTAAGCAAAGCAGAGCTTCTAAGCTATGCGTATGCACTTGAGCAAAAATCGGAGCATCCGCTTGCGAGGGCAGTAACAGCTTATTGCGAAGAAATGAAACGCAAAGTATCCGCAGCTCATAATGAGAAAAAAAATGCGGCTGATATCAGAAATGCTTCCGAAACGGTTAGTAAGTATACGGCAGGCAGTGACAATTCGGCAGCAGACAACAGTATAATAGAAAATTACAGTACGGAAGCATTTGAGGCACTGCCGGGAAACGGGCTGAAGGCTGAGGTCAACGGACATAAGCTTGTAGGAGGATCGATAGGATTCATAGACGGTATAAATAAGATCCCGGATAAGCTTAAGGCTGAGGCGGACAAACTCTCGGAAAACGGCAAAACTCCGCTCGCGTTTATGCAAGATGACAGACTGCTGGGTCTGATTGCCGTTGCGGATACTATTAAGCCGGAGAGTCCGGAAGCTGTGCGTGAGCTTAAGAACATGGGTATACATGTTGTGATGCTTACCGGAGATAACGAGCGGACGGCAGCAGCCATAGGACGTGAGGTCGGAGTAAGCGAAGTTATTGCCGGGGTCAAGCCTGACGGCAAGGAAGCTGTTATAAAGAAGCTTAAGGAATACGGCAAGACCGTAATGGTCGGAGACGGCATAAATGATGCGCCTGCCCTTACAAGTGCGGATATAGGTATAGCCATAGGAGCCGGAACCGATGTTGCGATAGATGCGGCAGATGTGGTATTGGTAAAGAGCAGACTGAGTGATATTCCGGCTGCGGTTCGTCTGAGCCGTGCAACGCTTAAGAATATCCACGAGAATCTCTTCTGGGCATTTTTCTATAATGTACTCGGAATACCGCTTGCGGCAGGCTGTTATGTACATCTGTTCGGATGGACGCTCAATCCTATGGTAGGAGCCGCAGCCATGAGCTTATCCAGCTTCTTTGTTGTAAGTAATGCGCTGAGACTGAATATGATCAAGGTGAATGATGCATCGCATGATAAGCCTATAAAACACAGAGTAAAGGAAAATGCCGAGGGCAGACTCATAGATAACGGCAATGCGGCAAAGGAGGTTTCGTGCGGACTAAGCCGCGCGTGCTGCGAGCTCAAGGGATCTGATTCAGACAAGGAAACCATATTTAACAATAATGATATAAATGATAAGGAGAACAAAACAATGAAAAAGACTATCAATATCGAAGGTATGATGTGTGCTCACTGTGAGATGGCAGTGAAGAAGGCTCTTGAGGCTGTTGATGAGGTTAAGTCCGCAGAGGTAAGCCATGAGAAGGGTACAGCCGTAGTCGAACTGAACGCTGAGGTTTCGGATGAGGTGCTTAAGAAGGCTGTTGAGGATAAGGATTACAGTGTAAAATCTATAACAGAATAAACTTTATTGCATTAACGTTAAAAACGACTATATACAATGATAAAAACCGCCGGTCTTTTGGCGGTTTTTAACATATTAAATAAAAAAAGTGATTTTTTTTGTGCATAAGTCTTGAATAATGCAAACATAATACCTATAATCTTAAAAAATCAAAGTTCATTATACTTGTAAAGTATAGTAATGCAAGAAAGAGATATTTACAGTAATTACAATGTCTCAAGTAATGCAAAAGGGAGGCAGAAAATGAAAAAGTTCATCAGTTTAGCACTTGTTGCAGCTATGACAGCTTCACTCGCAGCATGCGGAAGCTCATCAAGCTCAACAGAGACAAGTGCCGCAGCAGATTCTGCAGCAGAGTCAACAGAATCAACAGAGTCAGGTGATTCAAGCGCTTCGGCAGACGGAGAGTTTGTTATCGGAGGTTCGGGTCCGCTTACAGGCGGCGCCGCTATCTACGGTATGGCAGTTAAGAACGGCGGTCAGATCGCTGTTGATGAGATCAACGCTGCAGGCGGTATCAACGGACATAAGGTTAAGTGGGTATTCGAGGATGATGAGCATGATGCCGAGAAGGCTCTTAATGCTTACAATACACTTAAGGATGCCGGACTTCAGATCATGGTAGGTACAGTTACTTCCGGTCCTTGCCTTGCAGTCGTTCAGGAGACAGCAGACGACAATATGTTCCAGATCACTCCGTCGGGAACAACTCAGGATATCACAGCTAATCCTAACGTATTCCGTATGTGCTTCTCAGATCCTGCACAGGGAGCTAAGTCGGCACAGTATATCGGAGAGCATAAGCTTGCAACTAAGGTAGGCGTTATCTATGACAGCTCTGACCCGTATTCACAGGGTATCTATGAGACCTTTGATTCAGAGGCTCCGAACTACGGCATCGAGATCGTTGCGGCAGAGGCATTTACAGCTGATTCCAAGACAGATTTCAAGACTCAGATCCAGAAGATGAAGGATGCAGGAGCAGAGCTCGTATTCCTTCCGTTCTATTATACAGAGGCAGCGCTTGTTCTTCAGCAGGCTAAGGAGCTTAACTATTCACCTGTATTCTTCGGATGTGACGGTATGGACGGTATCCTTAACCTTGAGAACTTCGATACTTCTCTTGCAGAGGGACTTATGCTCCTTACTCCGTTTGCAGCAGATGCAACAAATGATCTTACAGTTAACTTTGTAAATACTTACAAGGAGCAGTACGGCGATACACCTATCCAGTTCGCAGCAGATGCTTATGACTGCCTGTATGCTATCAAGAATGCTGCAGAGAAGGCAAATATCACTCCTGATATGAGCGTAAGCGATATCTGTGATGCACTTGAGACAGCTATGCCGGAGATCACATTCAACGGTCTTACAGGTGAGAACATCAAGTTCAACACAGACGGTGAACCGGATAAGGCACCTAAGGCTGTAGTTATCAAGGACGGAGCATACGTTCTTGCAGACTGATATCCGATAGGATATCCGGTCGGAAGCTTATAATGGTATTCGATAGTTTCACGGCTTCGCCCGGAGCAGCGGTACTGTTATAGAAATCTATGTTAATAATAATTAAGGGTAAGTAGGCTGCATTTTATAATGCAGCCATTATCCGTATTTAAGGGGAGTTAAATATGTCCAGTTTTCTGAGCTATTTGATCAGCGGTATAAGCCTCGGTTCGGTATATGCCATCATCGCTTTGGGCTACACGATGGTATACGGAATCGCTAAGATGCTTAACTTCGCACATGGTGATATCATCATGGTCGGAGCTTACATGGCGTACGTAACATTTACAGGTCTCGGCCTTCCGCCTATTGCGGCAATAGCAGTCGCAACAGTGGGCTGTACCGTACTGGGCGTGCTTATTGAGGCGATTGCGTATAAACCGTTAAGAGGTGCATCATCACTGAATGTGCTTATAACTGCAATCGGTGTCAGCTATTTCCTGCAGAATTCGGCACTGCTTGTATTCGGTGCGGATTCCAAGACCTTTACATCTCTTGTAAATATTCCGTCTGTAAGCATTATGGACGGAGAGGTCATCATATCGGGTGTTACTATTGCATCCATAGTGACCTGTATCATAGTCATGGTCGTGCTTACATTGTTTATCAACAAGACAAAGGCAGGACAGGCTATGCTTGCTGTATCCGAGGATACGGGTGCGGCAACTCTTATGGGTATAAGTGTTAATCGTACTATTGCCATAACCTTTGCGATAGGTTCGGCACTTGCCGGAATTGCCGGTGTTTTGCTGTGTTCCGCATATCCTACCTTGTCCTCACAGACAGGTGCCATGCCCGGTATCAAGGCATTTACGGCGGCTGTATTCGGAGGAATCGGTTCGATACCGGGAGCTATGATAGGCGGTATGGTCATGGGTGTGGTTGAGAACCTGTCCAAGGCTTATATCAGCTCACAGCTTTCGGATGCTATAGTTTTTGCATTGCTTATAATAATTCTTCTTGTTAAGCCTACGGGTCTCATGGGCAAGAAGATACAGGAAAAGGTCTGATCGGAGGTGCATTATGAATATGAAATCAAAGAATATCAGATCTAATATCATTACCTTCGGACTTGTCATAGTTTTCTATGCTGTCATGGAGGCTATGCTTGTGACAGGCAGCATGAGCTCACTGATGAAGGGACTGCTTGTTCCGCTTTGCTATTACATGATACTTGCGGCTTCACTTAATCTGGTTGTCGGAATATCCGGAGAGCTCAGCCTCGGTCATGCGGGCTTTATGTGTATAGGAGCCTTCAGCTCGGCTGTATTTGCACGTATGGTAGGTGATTCTATACCGGGCGGAGCGGAGCTCTTTATCTCGGTACTTATCGGTGCTGCATTTGCGGCAATATTCGGATTCCTTATCGGCATCCCGGTACTGAGACTCAGAGGCGATTATCTTGCCATAGTTACTCTTGCCTTCGGTGAGATCATAAAGAATGTTATAAATGCCGTTTATCTCGGAGTTGATTCCAACGGCGTACATGTCTCGCTCAAGGATGTTAAGAGTCTCGGACTCTTAGATGACGGAGATGTGATCATCAAGGGCGCACAGGGTATAGGTAATCTGCCGCGTAATGCGACATTTACCATAGGTATAGTGTTGCTTCTTATCACACTATTTATTATCACAAACTTAGTAAACTCAAGACAGGGACGTGCCATCATGTCGAGCCGTGATAATCGTATTGCGGCTGAGTCGGTAGGTCTCAATGTATCGGAATATAAGCTGACTGCTTTTGTTATCTCGGCAGCGCTTGCCGGAGTTGCAGGTGTACTCTACAGCCACAATCTTGCCAATCTTCAGGCAACAAGCAAGAACTTCGGATACAATCAGTCGATATTGATACTTGTATTTGTTGTACTCGGAGGCATAGGAAATATCCGTGGTTCACTTATTGCGGCACTGGTGCTTACTATACTTCCGGAGAAGCTCAGATTCTTTAACGATTACCGTATGCTTATCTATGCAATCGTGCTCATAGTTATGATGATCATGACATCTGCGCCTAAGGTGGTTGCATGGAGAAAGATGGTAGCCGAGAAGTATTTTAAGAAGTCTCGAGAGAACGAAGCCGGTGGTAAAACCGATGCGAAGGAGGTGTAAGCATGGCAGAAAATAATGAGAAGTATCTGCTTGATGTAAGCAATATCAGCATTTCCTTCGGCGGACTTAAGGCTGTTGACGATTTCAGTATCAAGATAAAGAAAAATGAACTCTACGGTCTTATCGGACCTAACGGAGCCGGTAAGACTACGGTGTTCAACCTGCTTACCGGAGTGTATAAGGCTGATACAGGATTTATCAGACTTGACGGTCAGGATATCACAGGCAAGAAGACAACAGAGATCAACAAGGCGGGTATAGCACGTACCTTCCAGAACATCAGACTGTTTAACAATCTTTCTGTCATAGATAATGTTAAGGTCGGACTGCACGAGAAACACAGATATTCATTATTTGAGGGTATTACACATCTCGGTAAGTACGGCAGAGTCGAAAAAGAGATAACAGAAAAGGCATATGAGCTTATCAAGGTCTTTGAGCTGCAGGATTTTGCGGACTTTAAGGCAAGCCAGCTGCCATACGGTAAGCAGAGAAAGCTTGAGATAGCCCGTGCGCTTGCTACAGACCCGAAGCTTATTCTGCTTGATGAGCCTGCAGCAGGTATGAACCCTCAGGAGACTCAGGAACTTATGGATACGATCAGATTTGTGCGTGATAAGTTTGACATGACTGTGCTTCTTATCGAGCATGACATGAAGCTTGTAAGCGGTATCTGTGACAGACTGACGGTGCTTAATTTCGGACATATGCTCGCAGAGGGCGATACCAAGGAAGTACTTAATGATCCGAAGGTTATCAAAGCTTATCTCGGAGACTAAAAGGAGCGCGCAATGGAAAATATACTTGAAGTTAAAAATCTGAATGTATTTTACGGCGTGATCCATGCCATCAAGGATGTGTCATTTACCGTAAAAGAGGGAGAGATAGTAACTCTTATCGGAGCCAACGGAGCCGGTAAGACCACGACGCTTCAGACTGTGACCGGACTTATCAAGGCACGCAGCGGAGAGGTAATATATAAGGGCGAGAATATCGTCAGCACACCGGGATATAAGCTGGTGAGCAGAGGTCTTGCTCATGTACCTGAGGGACGAAGGGTATTTGCGGATCTGAGTGTATATCAGAACCTTAAGCTCGGTGCATATACACGTAACGATGCCGACGGTATCGCCAGGGATCTTGAGATGGTTTACGAGAGATTCCCGAGACTTAAAGAGCGTGTCAATCAGCCGGCAGGAACTCTCTCAGGAGGTGAGCAGCAGATGCTTGCCATGGGCAGAGCACTTATGTCAAAGCCTAAGATGATACTCCTGGATGAGCCTTCAATGGGCCTTTCGCCGATCTACGTTAATGAGATATTTGATATCATCAAGAAGATAAATGCGGACGGTGTTACGGTACTGCTTGTAGAGCAGAACGCAAACAAGGCACTTAATATCGCAAACAGAGCATATGTGCTTGAGACAGGTAAGATAGTGCTTGAGGGAGATGCTCATGAGCTTCTGACCAACCCTCAGGTCAAGGCGGCATATCTGTCGGAATAAACAGAAAGATCAATACGGAACAGAAAAAACACCCGGGAAGCCAAAGCAGCTTTATCCGGGTGTTTTATTATGGGAAATTGTGTCATATGAAAAAAGCTTCGAGGAATGCGCACTCGTGCGATGGCGAAAATAGTCGTAATGGATCGCACTTGGTGCGAGTGTGCATTCAGACGCATTTTTATTTACAAGATCCTGAGTTAAAAAGATCAGCGGAGCCGGATCATCTTATTGAATCTGTCGCGGGCATCCGCAACTTCCTTAATATGATGAGCTACGGTCTGGCAGCAGCCTCCCACGGCCTTTGCTCCGTGCTGCATCCAGCTTAAGGCATATTCTCCGAAGGATACACCGTCGGCATTGCCGTGCCAGGTCTTGGTGACGGGATCATAGCTTTCACCGCTGTTCGGATATACTGCGATAGGGATATCGCATGCCGAATGCAGCTCATCTATAAGCTCGCTTATAAACTTGGGTGCGGTACAGTTTACTCCTATCATCTTAAGATGAGGATGTCCGTCCTTAAGCGCTGCGGCACAGTCACGTATTAGATCTCCTTCGTTTATATGCTTACCGTCAAGGCATGAGAAGCTTACCCAATAGTCCGCACCAAGGCTCTCGGCTATCTCGGAGACGATGCGTACCTCACGCATGGACGGCTGAGTCTCGATAAGCAGCATATCCGCTCCGGCTTTGTGAATAAGTTCCATGCGCCTATAGTGGAAATCCTTAAGCTCTTCATCTGTAATAGTGTACCTGCCTCTGTATTCGGAGCCGTCGGCAAGATAAGCGCCGTAAGGGCCTACGGCAGCGAGGCACAGAGGATATGAACGCTTTGAAGTATCGGCTTCATTTGTCCACCATTCATCTCTTGCTTCGAGAAAGATATCAACAGAGCGTGTAATGAGCGCTTCAGCCTCAGAGAGACTATAGCCTGCATTCATAAGCCCGGGTATGCTTGCCTGATAGCTGCATGTAATGCCGCAGTCGGCTCCTGCCCTGAAATAATCCATATGTACTCGCTTTATAAGCTCCGGAGCCTCGTTGAGAGCTGCGGCTGTCCAAAGCTTATTGTTAAGATCACAGCCCAGAGCTTCCAGCGCAGTGCTCATTGAGCCGTCTATTATCATTATCTTATTTTTATCAAGAATGTCGTTGAGAGAAGCATGTAAATTGCTGTTCATGGTTTTGTTCCTCATTATAGCTTATATTAAGCATTTTAATTGCAGGGCTTAAATACTATGCCTGATAAAATGATTATATCCTTCGATCAATTTGTGCTTTCTTCATTTTCGGCAGCACAGTCAAAGCTTACATAAGGCGGATTTTCGCCGCGTTCCCTGGCGG
>Ga0129311_1001639_pt1 | contig 15377 bp, 15 predicted proteins | sample Go1ome_FD_94435 | JGI IMG/M metagenome (GOLD analysis project Ga0129311, IMG submission 94435) | Western lowland gorrila individual fecal microbial communities from Wisconsin, USA - Go1022B metagenome | ecosystem: Host-associated > Mammals > Digestive system > Large intestine > Fecal | place... | reverse complement strand
TTCCGAGGCAGTGACCGATGTCACTGCCGTGGGAATCCGTATTCAAAACGTCAGAGAAAACGGATTGCCGCGCCAGTCTGCGGACTGGCTCGCAATGACAAAGCCCTTAACTGAATGGCATTGCCGTCTCTGGTGGGAGACGGACGGAAAATCCGGTCAAAGACCCAGCCACTTGGCCAGGGCCTTCAGGTCGGGGGCGAGGTACTGGCAGGGCCAGGACTGAAAATCCTCTGCCGGAGTGACCCCCAGCAGCACGGCGGCAAAGTCGCAGCCGGCGTTTTTAGCGGTGCCCGCATCGATGGTGGTGTCTCCGCAGAAGAGGACCTGGTCGGGGCGCAGGCCCATGCGCTCCAGGGCGGTGTTCAGTCCCTGGGGGTCGGGCTTGGGCTTGTGGACATCCTCGGTGCCGATCACCGTGGTAAGCGTATGGGACAGGCCGTAGCGCTCCATAATAGATTCGATGGTGTCCCGGCTTTTGGTGCTGACGATGCTGACCTGGATCCCCTTGCTGTGCAGGCCGCGGAACAGCTCCACTGCGCCGTCATAGAGGACGGTCTCCTCCTTCTGCCGGGGCTTGGCAATGGAGAGAAACAGGGGCCGGAACTGGGCGCGGCGGGCCGGATCGCTGTCCCCGGTGAGCATGGTATAGGCGTCCTCCAGCAGATAGCCGATGGTGGCCTTTACCGCCTCCCGGTCAGGAGAGGGCCAGCCCATCTGGGTCAGGCCATATTGAAAGCCCGCCACGATGGAGTCGGTAGAGTCTCCCAGCGTGTAGTCAAAGTCAAAACAGACGCCCTGATACGGTTTCATGTGCAGTTCCCCCGCTTAAAAGCATTTTTACCCATCATAACATAAAAACGCGGGGGAAACAAGCGGTCAATCCTCCGGGGGCAGAGAGAAATAGAGTGCGCCGGTCTGGGGCGTCACGCCCCGCAGGGCCATAAGCTGTTCCACGGTGACAAAGCAGAAGCCGCGGCCGCTCAGCGCGTCTGCGATCCGGAGGGCGGCCTCCACAGAGGTGGGGTAGATGTCATGCATCAGGATAATGTCTCCGTCTTTCACCTGATCCAACACACAGGAGACGATACGGGAGACCGTCTTGTCCTTCCAGTCCTCCGGGTCCACCGACCATAGGATCAAGGGGCTGTCGGCCCAGCGGCGGACCGAGGCATCCACGATGCCGTAGGGCGGGCGCAGCCAGAAGGTCCCGTCGCCGAGAATCTCATGCAGCAGGCTGCGGGTCCGCTCCATCTGCCGGGAGAAGTCCCGGCGGGAGAGCCCGGTGACCAGAACATGGTCATAGGTATGGATGCCGATCTGATGCCCCTCCTGGGCCATGCGGCGCACCAGCTCCTCGCGCCCCGGGATACAGGAGCCCACCAAAAAGAAGGTGGCGGGGATCTCCCGCAGGGCCAGACCGTCCAGAAGGGCGGCGGTGGTGCCGCTGCGGGGGCCGTCGTCGAAGGTGAGGGCCACCAGGGGGACCGTTTCATCCCGGGGGATCTGGGCCGGACCTGAGACGGAAGCGGGGCCGTCCGGTTCCGCAGGGCCGAGGGCCAGAAGAAGGCATACCGCCAGCAGGGCGGGCATCAGCCCCCACAGGCCGTGTCGTTTCATACGGAAGCCCCCTTTCTGTACTGCCCGGTTCAGTATGTGCACAGAGCGGGGGAACTTACAGCGAAAATTCTGGAAAAACAGCGGCCGCCCTCCATGGGCGGCCGCTGTTGACGGAGAATGAGGCAGTATCGTCAAAAAATCTGCTCGTTTTTCAGGGCGCGATACAGGCGCTGATACCGCCGGAACTGCCGCAGATAGAGCTGATGGGTCTGGGCATCGGGATATACGGTGGTCTGGTGGTGCACCATGCTGTCGGCGGCGGCGGGGATGGAGGGATACCACCCCAGGGCATAGGCGGTGAGGATGGCGGAGCCCAGGGCCACGGAGTAGTTGGAGGTGACCAGGAAGGGGATGCCGCAGACATCGGCGTAGATCTGCATAAACACCGGCGAGCGGGTAAAGCCGCCGGAGATGTGGACCCGCTCCACCGGATGACCGTGGGCGGAGAAGGTATTCAGCACATCCAATGTTCCGTAGGCCACCCCTTCCAGCACGGCGCGGTAGATCTGCTCCCGGCTGGTGTTCATGGTTAGCCCGACAATGGTCCCGGCGGCGTTGGGGTCGTTGTAGGGGCAGCGGTTGCCCTGCCAGTAGTCCAGCACCAATAAACCGTTGCTGCCCGGGGGGACGGCGGTGGCTGCCCGGTCCAGCAGGGGCAGACAGTCCACCCCCAGGTCGCGGCAGAACTCCCGGCGGAACCAGCGGAGAATAGAGCCGGTGGCCGCCTGCCCCTGCACGCTGGTGTAGTAGCCGGGCAGCAGAAAGTCCGGGCCGCTGTTCACGGCCTCCGGCGGGGTAAAGAGGGGCTGCTCCGTTACGGCCATGGCCAGGTTGGAGGAGCCGGTCATGAGAGACAGGTCGCCGGGGCGCACGGTGCCCATGCCCAGCATCCCGATGGAGCTGTCAATGCCGCCCTGCACCACTGGGATGCCGGGGGACAGCCCCAGCGCCGCGGCGGCGCCGGCACACAGGGGGGCGATGGGCGCGCCCGCACATACGGCCCGGGCGGGGATTTTATCCGGCAGATCCTCCAGCCCCACGGCGCGGAGAAAGTCCAGATCAAAGGCCTTTTTGCGGTTGTTATAGCCCCAGTTGCAGGCGGTGTTGGCGCTGAAGCACCACTCCCCTGTCAACCAGTGGTTGAGGTAGTCCTGATACTCGCACAGAACCTGAGTCTTGGCCCAGAGCTTGGGCTCGTTCTCCTTCAGCCACAGGGCCTTGCAGAGGAAGGTCTCGGCGGAGATGGACTGCCCGGTCAGCTGTTTGATCTTCCGCATCTGCCCGTCAGCCCGCACGTCCATCCACAAAATGGCCGGGGCGAGATGCTCGCCGGTTTCGGTGCAGCAGACCACAGTGCAGCTGGTGGTGGCGGCGCACAGACCGGCGAGCTCATCGACGTCCAGTGAACGGACGGCCTGCCGGATGCTGCCGGTCACGGCCTGAAGCCATTGCTCCGGCTGCTGCTCGGCCCGTCCGGGCTGGGGATAGGAGGTCTCGTATGTCTGGGAGGCGGAGGTGATGGGGGTGCCGTTGGCGTCGAATACAAAGGCGCGCATCCCGCCGGTGCCGCCGTCCAGACCCAATACATAGCGGCCCATAGCTCAGTACCGGTCCAGGACGAAGGCGTCGTCCACATAAGTCAGGAAGCGGTACAGCAGCTTGCCCGTGTTGGCGTGGTCCGCCAGAGACAGACACTCGTAGGGGGAGTGGCTGTACCGGTCGGGACAGCCCATGTCCAGACAGGGGACCCCCATATCCTCCAGCTGGAGATAGGCGGTGTCAGACAGGGCGCCCCGGCCTGCGCTGCGCTGGAGGGACAGGCCGGAGTCGGCGGCGGCCCGCTTCATCAGTTCGTACATCCCCTTGTGGGCCACGCAGCCGTTCAGCGTGCCCTTGCCGTGGAAATTGAACAGGGTGACGGCGGGGCCGCCCTCCATGACCACGTTGGTGGTGCCCTTCAGGTCAGGGGTATCCCCGGCGCCGGGCCCCAGCAGGCAGACGGCCATATCGGGATGGACGCTGCGGGCGGCCATCATGGCTCCCCGGGCGTTGAACTCCTCCCAGACGGTGCCCACAAGATAGACGGTGCTCTTGTGGGGGACGGCGGCCAGCTGCTGGGCCACCTCCACCATGGTCACCATGCCGGAGGCGTCGTCCAGATAGCTGCCGCAGATGCGGTCGTTGAGCAGATCGAAGGCGATGGGGCGGTAGGACACCGGACAGCCCACCTGGATGCCTAGATCCAGAACCTGCTGACGGGAGGCGGCGCCGATGTCGATGAACATTTTGGCCAGAGAGTCGGCTTTGGATTTTTCCTCCGGCGTCTGCACATGGTAGGACTTGGTGGCGATGATCCCATCCACCCAGGTCCCGTTTTCGGCGCCGACCAGGACGGCGGAGCTGGCCACGGCCTTCTCCGGAACGCCGCCCATGCGGTCCACCTTGAGGAAACCGTCGGGGTCAATATAGGTGATGATATAGCCGATGGTATCCATGTGGGCGAACACCATGACAGAGGGCGCCTTGGGATCGGTGCCCGGGAAGGTGGCAATCACGTTGCCCACCCGGTCGATGACCGAGGCGGCCGCCCAGCGGCCCAGATCTTCCCGCAGACGGCGGGCGGCGGGGCCCTCGTAGCCGGACACCCGGGGCAGGGCCATATATTCTTTCAAAAGGCGCTTTCTTTCATTCAGATCCATAGTTTACTCCTTTTTCTTGCCCTTGCTCTGGGCGTTGACCACGTTCAGAACCATAACGAATACCAGCAGTGCGCCCCAGGTCAGATCCTTCAGGAAGGAACTGACGTGCAGCAGGTTGAAGCCGCTGGACAGGAATTGCAGCGTGACGATGGCGATGAAGATCCCTGCGGCCTTGCCGCTGCCGCCGCTGGGGTCTACGCCGCCCAGTACGGCCACCAGCAGGGCCTGAAGGCCGTAGGAGGAGCCGAAGTCCGCTTTGGCGGTGTTGACCCGGCTGACCATGATGATGCCGGCGATGGAGGAGATCAGGCCGCTCATCACATAGGTGGTGAATACCACCTTGGTGTTGTTGATGGCGGAGAAGAAGGACGCCACGGGGTTGGAGCCGTAGATGCACAGCTTATAGCCCAGCTTGGTCTTGTTCAGGAAGAAGGCCAGAATGATGGTGGCCAGCACGAACAGCAGCAGAGGGACGGGGATCCCCAGCAGACGGCCGCTGCCGATGGCCAGAAAGCTGGCGGGGAAGCCGCTGAGGGCGGAGCCCTTGGTGAGCACGATGCCGATGCCGGTGAACAGGTTCATGGTACCCAGAGTGACCAGCATAGGGGCGATGCCCACCTTGGCCACCAGAACGGCGTTTACCGCGCCGCAGGCCAGACCCACCAGCAGGGCGGCGGCGCAGGCCAGAACGACCACCATGACAGACGGACCGTCCGGACTGTCCGAGGCCAGCATGATCCTGGCGGCCACGATGCCGGAGAACACGGCGGTGCCGGTGATGGACAGGTCGATGCCGCCGCTCATCAGCACCAGGGCCGCCGCGATGGAGAGAAAGCCCAGCTCGGGGAACTGTACAGCCATAGAGCTGAAGTTGGAAGCGCTGTAAAAGACGGAGGGATTCAAAACGGCCATTGCCGCCAGCACGATGGCCATAATGACCAGCAGGCGGGTGATATGGCGGTCTTTGTTCAAAAGATTTTTCATGGTCAGGCCCCCTTTTCTGCGTTGACAGAGTGCTTATAGCGATACATCTGCGCCACAGTGCCCAGAATGATGATCAGGCCGGTGGCCGCGCTCTGCCAGAAGGTGGGGATCTTCAGCATGACCAGACTGTTGTTGATGAGGGTGATGAGAAGGACGCCCAGCAGAGTGCCGGTGACATTTCCGTAGCCGCCGCCGACCCGGGGGCCGCCCAGTACCACCGCCGCGATCACGTTCAGCTCGCCCCCCACCAGGTCGAAGGGGTTGCTCATACGCTGGAAGCTGGCGTGCATAATGCCCACAGAGCCGGCGATGGCGCCGGCAAAGGCGTACACAAACATGAGAATACGGAGGTTGCGGAATCCGATCCGCTCGCTGGAGGAGGGGCTTCCGCCGATGCAGTAGATGCTGCGGCCCAGCATGGTCTTGTTCAGAAGCAGAGAGGTGGCCGCCGCTATGGCGAAAAAGATCAGTACGCCGATGTGGAGGTTGGCGTTGCCCTCGTCGGTGCTGATGGTGAGCAGATTGTTTTTAGAGAAGGCGATCATGGCGGCGGGGATCTTGTTGAATTGCTTGCTGCCGATAAAGGCCAGAAGGAACCCTTTGATGATATTGCTGGTGCCAAGCGTGGTGATAAAGGGGGGCAAATTGAACTTGGCAATGAAAATGGAGTTGAACAGGCCCAGCAGAAGGCCGATGATCATGCCGCACAGCAGCAGGACCGCCATGGGGGCGGAGTTCCAGTACAGGCCGAAGAGGCGGGAAACGGTGTGCATGGCGAATACGGCGATGGCCATAAAGGACAGGTCGATGCCGCCGGAGATCATCACCACCAGACTGCCCATGGCCAGGATGCCGGTCTCCGTCATACTCTTCAAAACGTCAAAGAGGTTTTTGACCGTGAAGAAGGAGGGGCTGACCAGACCAAAGACGATACACATCAGGGCGATGACGGCGAACAGGAAAAACTCGTTGGATTTTACGATCTTGCGCAGGTTCATACCCCTTCCCTCCCATCGTCGTCTGAGATCACGTCGCGCTCCAGGGCCTCTACCGTGGTGTCGGCGCTGTTGACCTGCTTGACCAGGCGGCCGTCTTTCATAATCATGACCCGGCTGCACAGGGTGACGATCTCGCCGATATCATCAGAGATCACGATAATGCCCATGCCCTCCCGGGCCAGCTGCTTCACGATCTCGTGGATTTGATTTTTAGAGCCTACGTCTACGCCCACGGTGGGGCAGTTCAAAATCAGCAGCTTGGGCTTGGTTTGCAGCCATTTTGCCAGCACAATACGCTGCTGATTGCCGCCGGACAGGTTGCTGGCCGGAATTTCTGGCCCCTGAGCGGCGATATCCAGCTGGTTCAGCCAGCTGCGGGAGACGTCCAGCAGCTCCTTCCGGTCCAGCAGGATGCCGTGGGCCAGCTCGTCCACGTCCGCCGCCGTCATGTTGTCGGCCAGGGAGCGCTGAAGGAACAGACCCTCGCTGAGCCGGTCCTCCGGCACATAGCCGATGCCCAGGCGGTGGGCGTCCTGTACGCTGCGGATGGAGACCTCCTGCCCGGACAGGCAAATGCGGCCGTGGTTTTTGCCGATGCCGAACAGGGCCTTGGCAAGCTCGGTGCGGCCGCAGCCCAACTGGCCGGTGATCCCCAGGATCTCGTGGGTGTGTAGCGAGAAGGAGATATCGTGGAACGCGCCGGGCTGGGACAGGCCCTCTACCTGCAAAATAGGGGTGGTTTCATGGGGCGCAGGGATATATTCGTAGGGGACGGAGGGAATCTCCCGGCCTGTCATATGATAGGTCAGGCTGTTTTTATCAAAGTTAGAAATGCTGTCGTCCAGCACCTTTTTTCCGTTGCGAAGAATGGCGATGCGCTGGGAGATGCTGAACACCTCCTCCAGCTTGTGGCTGACGAAGATGATGGCGATGCCCTTGGCCTTCAGCGTGTCGATGATCCGATACAGAGCCAGGATCTCCTTGTGGGTCAGGGCGGTGGTGGGTTCGTCCATGACCAGCAGCTTCACGTCCTGAGCAAGGCCCCGGGCGATGGCGACGATCTGTTTGCCGGCCACAGACAGGCGGCTGACCTCCCGGTCAAGAGGAAGCTCTACCCCCAGCTTGTCCAGGGCGGCTTTGGCAATGGCGTTGATCTCTTTGCGGTCGATGGTCTTTTTCCGGCGGATGACAAGGTTGGACAAGGCGATGTTTTCTGCGACGGTCAGGTTGGGAAACACCGAGAAATCCTGGTAGATGATCTGGATCCCGGCCTCGATAGCTTGCGTGGGGGTGATGTGACGGTAGCTTTTTCCGTTCAGGATCATCTCTCCGCTGTCGGCGGTGTAGACGCCGGAGATCACCTTGATCAGGGTGGACTTGCCGGAGCCGTTTTCCCCCATCAGACAGTAGGTCTCCCCTTCGCAGATGGAAAAACTGACGTGGTCCAGAGCATGAACGCCGCCAAAGCGTTTGTCGATCTCCCGCAGTTCCAGAAAGCAGCTGCCTCTGGCGGGGCGGGGATCGGCGGAAGGTGCGGGTCGTTCCATGTTGCGGCCTCCTCTCTCAAATATATGGAAGGTGTGTTCAGGTGTGCGGGGTACAGTTCAAGCGGGCGCAGCCGCAGGACCGGATAAAGAGTTTGTGCGGCGGCAGAAGCCGCCGCACAAACTGAGCGATCTATGAATGGGACGATCAGCCGGTGATGTAGGGGTCGTCCTTGTAGTTGTCCACGGTGAAGTCCAGCCAGGCCTTGCCGTAGATGACCTTGCCCTCGACCACGACATCCTCGTAGCCCACGGCGCCCAGATCGTCGCCGGTCTTGACCTCGCCGCCGTCCTTCAGGATGCGGGCGGCCTCGCACATGGCGTAGGTGGTGGCGTCGGTGTCCCAGGAGCTGTACATGGCCACAGCGCCGCTCTCCAGATAGGCGCCGATGACGTCGGCCACGCTGGTGCCCACGATGGTGATCTCACCCACCTTGCCGGCCTCTTCCACGGCCAGAGCCGCACCGGCGGGGTCGATGACGGAGCAGCCGATGATGCCCTTCAGGTCAGGGTAGGTCTTGATGAGCTCCTGGGTCTTGGTATAGGCGGTGTCGTGGTCCTCGTGAGACTCCACGAAGTCAGCCACCAGATGCATGTTGGGGTACTTCTCCTTCTGATAAGCCACAGCGGCGTTGGCCCACTCCATGTGGGTCTGGGCCTGAACGGAGCCCACGATGATGGCGTAGCCGCCCTCGCCGTTCATGCGCTCGGCCAGAGCGTCGATGAAGTGCTCGCCGTAAGCGGCGTTCTGGAAGGCCTCGATGTCATAGTTCACGTTCTGGGCGGTGGGGGCCTCGTGGCTGAGGACGATGATGCCCGCGTCCATGGCCTTCTTCATGGCGGTCTCCAGGGTCTCGGTGGAGTTGGGCACCACCTCGATCACGTCGGCCTTCTCGGTGATGGCGTCCTCCAGGGACTGCAGCTGCAGGGCGGCGTCGGCGGTAGAGGGGCCGCTCTGATAGAAGGTGCCGCCGTTTTCCTGGGTCCAGCGCTCGCCGCCGGAGATCATCCGGTCGAACCAGGCCACGCCGATCAGCTTGGGGATGCAGACGATCTTCAGGTCGCTGCCGGCGGACTGGCTGGTGGAGGCGGACTGACTGCCGCCGGAGGGGGTGGAAGATTTGCCGTCGTCGGTCTTGCTGCCGCAGGACACCAGAGACAGGCCGAGGGCCAGAGCCAGGGTGAGCGCAAGGATCTTGTGAGTTTTCATAGTTCTCCTCCTTAAAAATCGGATTGCGGATTGGAGTATATAAACACAGAACAATCTGTATCTACCGGAGATGTATGGGGATCATACGGCGTAAAACTCGGGAACCAGCTTGGACATCCGCGCCTGGAGGGAGAGGGGCAAATTGCGGTCGGTGACGATGCAGTCAAGCTCTGACAGGTCGGCCACCTTCACCATAGCCACCTTGCCGAACTTGGAGCTGTCCGCAGCCAACACCACCCGCTTTGCCGAGCGAAGCAGCTTGGACTTGATGGAGGCCTCGGGCAGGCCGGTGTTGGAGACGCCGAACTCCTCATCAATGGCGTCGGCGGACAGAAACAGGGTGCCGAAACGGATACGGGAGATATAATCCTCGGTCACGCTGCCGATCAGGACGTTGTAGTCCTCACGCTTGATGCCGCCGGTGACCACCAGGGTGGTGCTGGGGGCAAATTCGATGGCGGAGGCGATGGCCAGATCGTAGGTGAAGATGGTAAGATTTTTCTTGCGCTGAAGGCCGGCGGCGATCTGAATGGTGGTGGTGCCGGAATCTAAAAACAGGGTGTCGCCGTCCTGCACCATGTCGGCGCAGAAGGCGCCGATGCGTTTCTTTTCCTCCCCGCGGATCAGCATTTTTTCCGAGTAAATATGCTCGTAAGAGGAGCTGTGGCGGATCCAGGTGGCTCCGCCGTGGGAGCGCTGGATCAGCCCCTCCTGCACCAGCAGATCCAAGTCGCGGCGCACAGTGGATTCCGATACGTTCAGCTCGGCGGCCAGGTCGCTGATTTTGGCGTTTCCCCGCTGCTCGATATAGTCGGAAATGAGCTTTAAGCGCTCTGCCGGAATCACAAAGTCAGAACTTTTTTCCATTGTGCGGCCTCCTTTGTGAAAGAGGAAACTTTTACTGGGCAAATTATATCATTTACGTGGCAGAGCTTGCAATAGTTTGAAAAATTTTGATAGAATTAGGAAGAAAAATTTGAAGAGGCCGGAAAATATCCGCCAAAATCGCCTTCGCTTTTGCGCAAAAAAGCGAAAAGTGAGCAAAACATTTCAGGATGCTGACAAGGGCAGAGGCGAGAATGCGGTTGCACTTTCTTCCGGGACACCCTATAATAGGGCTGTATTTTTGACTCGGAGGGAGATCACATGGATCTTAACAGCAGAATCGAGACACAGATCACAGAGAAAAATGGAGCGAAGTTTTTGGAAGTGGAGCTGGGCGGACAGAACTATGAGCTGCCTTTCAAGCTGATCGCCGGCCGGCTGGTGGGCTTCCTGGACATCTCCGGCCAGGTCAGTCTGATCGAGAGCGCGGCGGGCGAGCTGGTGAAGCGGCTGGTGGCCCAGGGCGCCCAGTTTGACACCATCCTGAACCCGGTGTCCAAGAGCAACGCTCTGGCCCACGCCATTGCCCTGAAGTGGACCGAGGCCACCGGGCAGCCCCTGCCCCGGACCGTGGTGGCCCGGAAGAGCTCCGGCACGGCCAAGGTGCAGGCCACTTACCGCTCTGTCACTACCCCCAAGGATCAGGCCCTGTCCCTGACGGACGATGACGTGGAGTTCATCAAGGGCAAGCGCATCCTGATGGTGGACGATGTGTATGGCGGCGGCGGCACGACCAAGGCCTTGAACGAGCTGGCCCGTCAGGCGGAAGCCATTGTGGCGGCCCACGCCGTTGTGGGCGTAGAGGACGGCGTAGCGCTGCCCGAGGGGCTGACCTATCTCTTTGCCCTGCCCGTTCTGGACTGAGCAGAGGAAAAAACACAGAACCAAACAAAAAAGCACAGGCAGATGCGCTGCATCTGCCTGTGCTTTTTGATTCGAAAAATTACTCCTTGACCTTGGTGACGGTCATAGTTGCTTTGGGGTCCTCCGTGTCCAGAATGGTCTTGGCGGAGGCGGCCAGGCCGGCCAGGCCCTGGATCTCGCTGGGAATGATGATCTTGGTGGCCTTGCCGTTGGCGGCGGTCTGGAAGGCCTCCAGCGCCTTGATCTTCAGCACGCCCTCCTTGGGGTCGGCCTCGTTGATCAGACGGATGGCGTCGGCGGTGGCCTGCTGCACCTTCAGGATGGCCTGAGCCTCGGCCTCGGCCTCCAGGATCTTGGCCTCCTTGGCGCCCTCGGCCTGGAGGATGGCGGCCTGCTTGGAGGCGTCGGCCCGCAGGATGGCGGACTGCTTTTCACCCTCGGCCACCAGGATCTGGGACTGCTTCTGGCCCTCGGCCTGGAGGATGGCTTCACGGCGCTCGCGCTCGGCCCGCATCTGCTTCTCCATGGACTCCTGAATGTCCCGGGGAGGCATGATGTTCTTCAGCTCCACCCGGTTTACCTTGATGCCCCAGTTGTCCGTGGCCTCGTCCAGAATGGCCCGCATCTGGCTGTTGATGTGGTCGCGGCTGGTGAGGGACTGGTCCAGCTCCAGATCGCCGATGATGTTGCGCAGGGTGGTGGCGGTGAGGTTCTCGATGGCGCTCATGGGGTGCTCGACGCCGTAGGTATACAGCTTGGGGTCGGTGATCTGGAAGTAGATCACGGTGTCGATCTGCATGGTGACGTTATCCTTGGTGATCACGGGCTGAGGGGGGAAGTCCACGACCTGCTCCTTCAGAGACACGTTTTTGGCGATGCGCTCGATGAAGGGGATCTTGAAGTGCAGGCCCACGCCCCACACGCCCTGGAACGCGCCCAGACGCTCGATAACGAAGGCGCGGGACTGGGGGACGACCCGGATGTTGGCGGCCAGCAGGGCCAGGATCAGAATGACCAGAATAACGGGGACGATGAAACTGAAAATATACGGCATAAAAGTTCCTCCTCTTTTTGTGTTTGCTCCTGACTGACGTCAAGAGACGGCGGGCCATTGGCGCGGGGATCAGATGGCTTCTACATACACTTTAACGCCTTCGATGCGCAGGATGCGCACCTGGGCGCCGGCAGGGATGACCACGTTATGCTGACTGCGGGCGGACCAGACCTGGCCGGAGACGACCACAAGACCCTTGCCCTCTACGTTGTCAATGGCTTCGGTGACTAAGGCGGTCTGGCCAATGACGCGGTCGGCGTTGGTGGGGTCGTGCCGGGGCTTGAGGATCTTGACAGCCAGGGGCCGGATCAGCGCCAGCGCTGCGGCGGACAGGGCCAGAAACACCACAACCTGCAGAAAGATGTGGCCGCCCAGAACGGCGACGATCAGCGCCCCCAGGGCGCCTATGGCGAACCAAATGGAAGCCAGACCCACAGTGACCCCTTCAATTACGGAAAAGACGATCAGGGCAATGAGCCAAAAAGCACTGGGAAACATAGAAACTCCTTTCCCGCCGGAGTATGCCGAAAGGGCATCGGCGCTTTCTATCATTCTAACATAGCGGGGGAGAAAATTCCAGCGGAAAAGATTAAAATTTGTTTAAGGTGTTGGTACCGGATAGAGAAGAAAAACAGCCAAATGCAGCCGCCGCCTTGCGTGATGGGATAAAATCCGGTATACTGTAAAGGAAATGAAAAGATTCGGCAGAGCCGCCCGCAGAAGGCGGAGAGACCGGCGGGAGGAAGAGCATGGAACATTTACAATATGCGGTGCCCACGCTATTCGGGTTAGAGGGACTGTGCGCCGATGAGATGCGCCGCTTGGGGCTGGACCGGGTGCAGGCGGAGAACGGACGGGTGCTGTGCCAAGGGAGCGGAGAGGATCTGGCCCGGCTGAACCTGAATCTCCGCACCGGGGAGCGGGTGCTGCTGGTGCTGGGGAGCTTCCCTGTGGGGGGCGGCGACGCCATTGACAAGCTGTTTGAGGGGACGAAGGCCCTGCCTTGGGAGCAGTTCATCCCCCGGGAGGGGCAGTTCCCGGTAAAGGGGCACTGTCTGAACTCTGACCTGCACTCGGTGCCCACCTGTCAGGCCCTGATCAAAAAGGCGGCGGCCCAGCGGCTGGGGAAGGCATATGGACTGAACACCCTGCCGGAGACCGGGGCGGTGTATCAGATCCAATTCTCCATTATGAAGGATATGGCCACCTTGATGCTGGACACCAGCGGAGCGGGGCTGCACAAGCGGGGCTATCGGGCCCAGGGCGTGGTGGCCCCCCTGCGGGAGACCTTGGCCGCGGCCATGGTCATGCTGTCCCGCTACCGGGGGCGGGACCCCCTGTGCGACCCCTTCTGCGGCAGCGGCACCATCCCCATCGAGGCGGCGCTCATCGCAAAAAACCGGGCCCCGGGACTGAACCGGAGTTTTTCCGCCCAAAAGTGGACGTGGCTGGACAACAAAGCGTGGATGAACGCCGCGGATGAGGCCATGGACAAGGAATTTGACGGACAGTACGAAATCTGGGGCGGGGATATTGACCCGGAGGCCGTCGCCTTGGCCCGGCACAATGCCCAGCTGGCCGAGGTGGACGACGTGGTCTCCTTCGAGGTGTCTGACGCCACCCGATTCCACTTCGGCGGCCTGCGGGGGCGGGTGGTGACCAATCCCCCCTACGGAGAGCGCATCATGGAGCGGCGGGAGGCGGAGGAGCTGTACCGGGCCTTCGGCAAGGCGTGGGCCAAGTTCCCCGACGAGTGGAAGCTGTTCCTTCTGTCCAGCCACACGGAATTTGAACGCACCTTCGGCAAGCAGGCGGATAAGAAGCGGAAGCTGTACAACGGAATGTTGAAGTGCGACCTGTTTATGTACGGACTCAAGTAAAACACCCCGGCCCATAGACAGAGAGAGGGGAACGGCATATGCACCACCTATTTATCATCAATCCGGCAGCGGGGCCGAAAAACTCCACCGCGGCGCTGGAAAAACAAATTGCAGAGCTCACGTTCGACCACCGTGTGTTGTACACGACGGCGGAGGGAGACGCCCAACGCTTTACAGAAGAGGCTGCCGCTTTGGGCGAGCCGGTGCGTGTCTATGCCTGCGGGGGCGACGGCACCCTGAATGAAGTGGTCAATGGGGCGGCGGGCCACGACCATGTGGCGGTCACCAACATTCCCAAAGGGACGGGAAATGACTTCCTGAAGATATTCGGTCCGGACTACCGCAGACTGTTTTACGATATTGAGGCGCTGTCTGTGGGCCCCCAGGCGGCGCTGGACCTGATGGACTGCAACGGAAAGCTGGGCATTGACGTGACCTGCGCCGGGGTGGACGCCCGCATCGCCGCGGTGGTACACCGGTTTAAAAATCTTCGGTTTGTCTCCGGCATCGGAGCGTACATCCTGTCGCTGCTACAGGTGGTGTTCACCCAGGGACTGAGCCGGCCCATGACAGTGAAAATGGGGGATATTGAGTTTTCCGGGCAGGTATCGGTGCTGTGTGTCTGCAACGGACGGCACTATGGCGGCGGCTTTATGCCGGTGCCCGAGGCTATGCCCGATGACGGGGTGCTGGATATGCTGCTTGTGCCCAAGGTGAGCCTGTTTACCTTTGCCCGCCTGGTGGGCAGCTACGCCAAGGGCCGTTACAGAGACTACCCCGACCTGATCCTGGCCAACCACGGGCGGGAGGTGACCTACTCCTCCCCCAAAGGCGTGATCGCGGTGGTGGACGGAGAAGTGATGGAGGACACCAGCTTTACGGTGCGTCTGGCGGAGAAAAAAGTGAACTTTTTCTATCCGATGGGAGCCGGTTGGGCGTTGCCCGGCCAGGAGCGGGCGGAGAAAATGGCGGAAACGGCAAAAATTTAGCACTCAAGACAAAAGTTTGTGAACAAGAAGTAAATTTGCCTTCTATCAACCCCTTTTTTTGAAAAAAGGGGGTTGATTTTTTTCGGAGAAGCGGGTATTATCATAGTCGAGCTTGGCACTCGGAGAAAATGAGTGCTAAGACACTGATTTTGTTAATCCAATCATCATATAAGGAGGAACTCCAAAATGAAATTGAAACCTTTAGCTGACCGTGTGATCATCAAGATGGTCGAGGCTGAGGAGACCACCAAGGGCGGCATCATCCTCACCGGCTCCGCCAAGGAGAAGCCCGAAGTGGCCGAGGTTCTGGCTGTGGGTCCCGGCGGCATGGTGGACGGCAAGGAAGTTACCATGACTGTTAAAGTGGGCGACAAGGTCATCACCAGCAAGTATTCCGGCACTCAGGTGAAGCTGGACGGCGAGGAGCTGACCATTGTGCGTCAGGGCGATATTCTGGCGATCGTCGAGTAACTCGTCGCAAGCTGCATATCGTTCGCTTTGACGAGAGTCAAAGCTCACTCATTCCGCTGCCAATGCCATTAAGTTAAGGGCTTTGTCATTGCGAGCCAGTCCGCAGACTGGCGCGGCAATCCGTTTTCTCTGACGTTTTGAATACGGATTCCCACGGCAGTGACATCGGTCACTGCCTCGGA
>Ga0129311_1001637_pt1 | contig 15387 bp, 21 predicted proteins | sample Go1ome_FD_94435 | JGI IMG/M metagenome (GOLD analysis project Ga0129311, IMG submission 94435) | Western lowland gorrila individual fecal microbial communities from Wisconsin, USA - Go1022B metagenome | ecosystem: Host-associated > Mammals > Digestive system > Large intestine > Fecal | place... | reverse complement strand
GACAAATGGATTGACTGGCTGACAAATGAAATTGAGAAGTTTAGGGCAGAAGGACAGTAGGGGAATAAGAATGAAAGTTATTGAATTAAATAGATCTGTTACAGAATCTAACGACCGGGATGCTGACGCACTGCGCGCTCGAATGAAGAAGGTCGGAACACTCATGTTCAACCTCATGTCTTCCCCTGGTTCCGGAAAGACAACACTTCTTTCACGTGTTATCACAGACATGAAAGATGAATATAAGCTTGGCGTTATGGAAGCGGATATTGCATCAGACGTTGACGCTGTGAAGATTGAGTCTCTGGGTGCCAAGGCAATTCAGGCGCACACAGATGGCATGTGCCACATGGACGCGGGCATGACAGAGCGCGCCTTCGACGCGCTGGAAGACAATGACCTGGATATCGTATTCCTTGAGAACGTCGGCAATCTCATTTGCCCAGCGGAGTTCGACACAGGCGCTGGCAAGAATATCATGATTCTGTCCGTGCCAGAGGGGGACGACAAGCCACTCAAGTACCCATTGATGTTTTCCACATCCGACGCGCTGATCATCACAAAGATGGATACCAAGGAGTATTTCGACTTCGACCTGGACCTTTGCATTGACCATGTGAAGAAGCTGAATCCATCTATTCAGATTTTCCCAGTGTCGGCAAAGACTGGCGAGGGCATGGATGCTTTCGAGAACTGGATGAAGGAAGCTCTTGTGGAGTGGAAGAACTAACAGAATAAGAAATCGGGAATTCAAATGACAGAAATTATCACAACACTTGAAAACTTAAAAGATGTGCAGCGACTTGCCGAGTCTGGTGCAAATGAGTTGCTCATCGCGCTTGACGGAATTAGTTCCACAGCAGCAAGTAAGTACAGCTTGGACGAGCTGAAGGAAATTGCCAAGGCTGTGAAGGCAGCGAATGCTGAACTTGCAAACGCAACAGATGCTGCAAAAGCAGACGTAGCAGGCAAGGGAGCAAGCAAGAATACACAGGTGAAAATTGCTATCCGTGCAAACCTGACTTTGCATGAAGGCATGCTTCCTGAAGCAGAGAAAATTCTTGCGGCTATCTCAGAACTGGATAAGGAATATGTTGAAGCAATTGCAGAAACGGATTCAACAGTAGATTCAGCAGATAGTAAAAGTACAGGCATCATTTCCTCAATTTTCTTTGCCGATCCATCTATCTATATGCTGGCAAAGAAAATTGACCAGGAAAATGGAATTGAGCCAGGAAGTGAGTCAGACCAGGCGGGCAAGACTAGCATGACAAGCAAGCTAATCTACGACCCGGAAATGCTGATGACATCCATCAATGACGCAAACTGGTGGTTGGACAGAGGCATCCGCGGAATTTCGATTTCCCCAATCCTGACTCTTCAGGAGACCAAGGAAATTGCTGAGGCAACAAAGAAGGCAGTTGTTACTGTGCACGGAAGAACACTCATGTCACGTTCTTTCAGAAAGTTGCTTAGCTCTTACAAGGAAGTTTCCGAAGAGGATCCGGACTTTGTAAATCCGCCGGAAGCCCAGGTTGAAGCAGCAAGCCAGGCAATCGCTGCGGAAGAAACGCAGACAAAAGCAGCAAGCACTTCAGACACAGAAGCAGCAAGCACTCCAGCCAAGAAAGACTGGCAGGCAGTTGGCAATAAGAACCTGACACTGATTGAGAAATCAAGAAGCGCCAAGATGCCGGTATATGAAGATGAGACAGGAACATTGATTTACAGTGATGATGTTTTAGATTCCTTCAACTTCATCGATGAAGTGCTGAAGGCAAGTCCATTTGCATTGCTGGTGGAAGGAAGCTTTGCGGATATCGAGATGCAGGCGGAGGCCGTGAAGGCTTACAGCAGAATTCTTGCAGGCGAAGATGCGAAGACAATTGGTGCAGAGTATCAAGAGAAGTTTAGAGAGGAACCATTTGATTCAGGATATTATGAACAAAAAACAGTCAAATAGAAAAATTAATATGAAGCCGGAACTGCTGGCTCCTGCTGGTGACCTGGCTCGTGCCAAGGTTGCAATCAACTATGGCGCAGACGCAGTTTATCTGGGTGGCATGTCCTTCTCCCTGAGAAGCCATGCGTCCAACTTCACCATGGACGACATCCGAGAGGTTTGTCAGTACGCCAGAGAGCACGGTGCAAACATCCACGTTACGGTTAACATAATTCCTCATAACGAGGATTACGAAGGACTCGCTGAGTACCTGAAGGGACTGGAAGATGCTGGCGTTACCGCCATCATCACCGCCAGCGTGTCCATCATGGCACTGGCAAAGAAAGTTGCGCCAAAGCTGGAAGTTCACTGCAGCACGCAGATGTCCGTGACCAATTCACTGACAGCCAAGATGATGGTGGAAGAGAACCACGTTGACCGCGTCGTTCTGGCCCGTGAGTGTTCTATGGAGGAGGTCCGCAGGATTACAGAAGAGTGCCCGGTGGAAACCGAAGCTTTCATTCACGGCGGCATGTGCGTCAACATTTCTGGTCGATGCACTCTGTCAAATCGAATGACCCTGCGTGACGCCAACCGCGGCGGTTGCGCACAGTCTTGCCGCTGGCAATACCATTTGCTGGATGGGGAAAATGAGATTTCCACCGAGAACTGCATGTTCACCATCGGCTCCAAGGACATGATGGCTGGCAGACAGATCAAAGACTTGATGGAAGCAGGCGTTGCGTCCCTGAAAATCGAAGGACGAATGAAGTCAGAGTACTATGTAGCTTCTGTGGTTTCAGGTTACAGACACCTGATCGACGAGCTTTATGATACAGACGGTGAGATGACTGAAGAAAGGCTTCAGTATCACATGAACGAAATCAACAAGGGCGAGAACCGCGAGGTTTGCCCAGGCTTTTACCCAGAGCGCGCAGGCAAGGACAGCATCATTTACCACGAGTATTCAAACAACTCTGTAAACCATGACTTCCTGGGAACTGTGGTTGACTACAACCCAGATACAAAGGTTGCTCACGTGCAGGTTCGAAACGTAATCAACGTTGGCGATCGCATCGAAGCCCTCATGCCAGGTAAGGTAAATGAGGTGTTCACACTGACCTGGATCAGAGATCACTTTGGTGAAGACACAGACCGCGCTTTCAGACCAATGGAAATTGTGGAAATGGAAATTCCATTTGCAGTGAGTGCAAAGGATATCTTAAGAAAGACGGCGGAATAAACCAGCTAAGAATTAAGATTACTGGCTGCAAGTATTATCGTGGCGTGAGCGCCGGCCAAAGGTGTTTAGGGAGGTGTTTGTGATACATAAGGTAAACGAAACTTTCATTACCTTGACTTAGCCGTACGACGAAGTTATGCTTCATCTATAAGAAAATTAGCCGTACTGCTAAATCTAATAGAATACATATGAAATTTAGCCGTACGAATAAACCTAGTCGGAGAGACTGGAAAATTCTGTACGGCTTTTATATTTGATGATTCGTGTTGTATGAATGAAATGTTATGTGTTTATCGGGGTGAAAATATGAAAATTACAGATGCAAAAGAATTTGGTAAAGCCATTAGAGATAGAAGAAAAGAATTAAACTATACCCAGGGATATATTTCAGAAATCACTGGCTATAGCGTTAGTTTTATCTCAAATCTGGAAGGTGGAAAAGCAACGGCTGAGCTAGGAAAAGCAATCGATCTTGCTATGATTCTGGGGTTGGATATATTTGCAGAGTCTAGGGAGGGAGATAGATGAGAAAACTGATCGTTAATATTGAACGAAATGGCTCAATGGTCTATGCCGGTGAAATCATTGGCTCAAATCAAAGTGACGCAAGCTTTTTATATGCTGAATCCTACTTGGCAGACAAGGCTAGTAGACCCATTTCTATTAGTTTACCTCTCCAGAATAGCCCATACTCACCACAAGAAACAAAGAATTCCTTTCTATTCCTTCAGAAGAAAAATACGAAATGCCAGGACAACATTATATGGCTGATATGTTCTCTGTTTTAAGAAAAAATTCGGAGAGACCAATAGAAGATGTGCAAAAAATGTGGGACATAATCACCTATCATTTTTTAATCGGAAATACAGATGGACATATCAAGAATTTTTCCATGCTATATTCACCAGATTTAAAGAGCAAGGGACTTGCACCAGCATATGATATTGTAAGCACAGTAATCTATTCAGGAATTAGAAAGAATATGTCATTTTCAATTGGTGGAGAATATGCGTTCGAAAAAATAAAACGGATAAATTTTGAAAAGGCTGCAAATGAAATTGGCTTAGGAAAATCGATGCTGATGAAGCGTTTTGATAATATGGTGGATCATTTTGAGCAGGCGCTGATTGATTCAGCAGATGAATTAAGTGATAGAGGGTTTGCAGAAACGAAATCCATAAAAGAAAAAATACTAAAGTCAGCTGGATATAAAAATTTATAGGAATTTACTAATTGTTTCAAAGCCAAAAAAGTAGTATAGTTTCCATCGGTGTTTGCCGAACTTGGGGGCTAGGCAGCAGCCAAAAATAACTCGAAAGAGAAGACTTGAGGTGAAATATGACAGTAGCTGCAATTAGTTCCATCGTAGTATTTCTTGTGATGTTCGGTCTCGTCATCACTGAGAAATTTGAAAAGCATTACGTAACACTCACATGTGCAGGCGTTATGCTCATCGTCGTGTTCGGTGCCATCATGCGAGACGGCAATGCCATCGCAGACACACTGAACTTCTATTCACTCGTAAATCCAAACTTCTGGATTGGCGAAACTCCAGACTCATCCGGTATTGACTGGGCAACCATCATCTTCCTGGGCGGAATGATGATTATGGTAGAAGGCCTTTCAATCGCAGGCTTCTTCCGTTGGCTCTGTATGACACTGGCAAAAGCTGTAAAGTATAAGAAGATGCCACTCTTCATCACATTCATGATCGTGGCTACGATTCTTTCAATGTTCATTGATTCCATCACAGTAATCCTCTTCCTTGCAGCAGTAACAGTAGAGCTTGCTAAACTTCTGGACTTCAATCCAGTTCCAATGATCCTTTCAGAAATTTTCTGTGCCAACCTTGGCGGATCCGCAACAATGTGTGGAGATCCACCAAACATCATTATCGGATCAAAGCTCCATTATTCATTCATGGATTTCGTAATGAATACAGGTATGATCGCAGGTATCTGCCTCATCGTTATTATTTTCTATTTCTATCTGGTCTATAGAAAAGAATTCAATAAGCCAGGTAAGGAAATTGATATTGAAAATATGCCACATCCAACAGCAGCAATCACAAGCAAATTCCTCTTCACAGGAAACACAGTAATCTTTGCTTGCGCCATCGCTATGCTGGTAACACATGCAAATACACACCTTTCAGTAGCCTTCATCGGCGCAACAGTTGCTCTTGCTACATGCATCCTCAACTGCAAGCACCTGAAGGAAATCTTCTCAAAGGTAGACTATAAGATTCTTCTTTTCTTCATCGGACTTTTCGTTGTAGTAGGCGGCCTGGAGAAGACAGGAATCCTTGCAGCCATCGCATCCTTCATCAGCCGTGTCAGCGGTGGTAATGTAAAGACAATGATTGCAATCGTAATCTGGGTATCAGCCGTAGCATCCGCTTTCGTTGATAACATCCCATTCGCAGCAACTATGGTTCCAATCGTAAAGGGTCTGTCCGTTGGTAATCCAGCACTTCAGGCAACACTTGCGTGGACACTTTCCATCGGTACAGATATCGGTGGTGCCGCAACACCAATCGGAGCTTCAGCAAACGTAGTTGGTACAGCCGTTGCTGGACGGAATGGTTATCCAATTGGTTGGGGAAAGTATTGCAAAACAGCCGTCCCTGCGACTATTATTGTAGTAGTAATGTCAATGCTCATTATTTATTTGAGATATTGTTAAGAAGGGGGCACATATATGGATAAGCAGGTAATCGTAACCATCGGACGTGAGTTCGGTTCTGCCGGCCATGAAATCGGCGAAGAACTGGCAAAACGTCTCGGTGTAAAATTCTATGACCGTACAATCGTTGAGGAAATGTCCAAGGCAATGAACCTTGATGAGAAGGAACTGGAAAAGTACGACGAGAAAATTCGTACACCATTCTTCTCAAGAACTGTTCGCGGCTATTCCAACTCGCCAGCCGACATCGTCTTCGAGCTGCAGAGCAAGTTCATCCGCGAGAAGGCAGACGCAGGCGAGTCTTTCGTCCTCATCGGCCGTTGCGGTGAAGAAATCTTCAAGGAAAGCAACAATCACGTATCCATCTTTGTCCGCGGTGACAAGGAAGAGAAGATTGCACGTGTTATGGGCAAGTATAACCTGGATCGCGACGAAGCCTTCGACAAGATGACTCGCCACGACAGACAGCGTAAGGAATATCACAATTCCCGTTGCTCTGGTAAATGGGGTGACTCCCGCACATACGATCTTTGCATCAACTCATCACCAGTCGGTGTAGAACCAACCATCAACATCCTGGTGCAGTACATCTACTCACGAATTGAGAAGTTCGACGCTTAATATAATAATAAGAATAATAATATCGCCAGTCCCGGCAAATGAGATGTGCGCATTTTCTGTGCCTTCTACAAATGGGATTGGCGATTTTTTAAATGGAATTGAGAAAGGATGAATCATGGCATACGGTAAGGCAATTGAACTATTTCTGGTTAATGGAAGTGCAGACAGTTTGATAACTGCAGAATTATCAAATTGGAATGGTAAGGCTATTAAAATTCCACGTATCGAAGTTGCAGCATGTAATCGTGATGATATAGCTCAAGCTGGAGTTTACTTTCTATTCTGTAAAGAAGATGACGGATCAGATTCTGTTTGCATAGGTGAAGCGGAGAATGTAAAGGAAAGACTCGTACAACATTTAAGAAACTATCAAGCAGAAAAAAATACTATTGGACAACAGCGGTTGCGTTTACTGGCAGAGAATTAAATAAAGCTCTTATTCGGTATTTAGAGAACCAATTTGTGGAAATAGCTCGTGCGTGTAAGCGATATATTATTCTTTCAAAAAATACGTATAAAAATACGGTGATGAAAGAATCTCAGATTGCCGTAATGGAAGAGTTTGTTGATAATGTTAAAGTATTAATCAGTACATTAGGTTACAAGGTTCTTGAACCAATCAATAAATCTATCTTAGTGGATGAATCTGTTAATGATATTTCAGATGAACTAAGATTACATTGGAAGAATTTAAGAGGATGGGGGTGATGTAGAGAAGTTGTGTTGTGATATTGTACAAAAAATAACAACCTACATTTGATAAAATTGTTACCTTAATGGTAACAAAAATGTTGCACAAGGCGTGCGTTGATGTTATATTATAGTTACCATTAAGGTAATAAAAATGAAAGGAGTTGGAGTTAGTAAGTTGAGTATGACAATTTTGTATAAGAACAAAACTGCTGAACAACAGTTTTCTTCTAAGTACAAGAAAAAATGGAGATATCCAGAACAGGTAAAGAAAAAACTTGAGGCGGCTGAAAACTTAATAAAAAATTCTGATTCCTTAATGGATGTTGCCAATTATATCCCTTTTCATTTTGAAAGTTTAAAAGGAAATAGAAAGGATGAGTGGAGTATTAGACTTGGAAATACAGGTTTTCGAGTCACAATGATTCCGTGTGATGATAATGGGAACGAAATTGTCGAAGGGGATATATTAGCTCAGTGTAAAATGATAAAAATAGTTAAAGTAACGGAGGTGTCGAATCATTATGAGTAATATCAGTGAATATAATGAAATTGTGGCATTTCATCCTGGTTACTATATTGCTGATATAATTGAAGATATGGGCATTAGTCAAAATGAATTTGCTACAAGGCTGGGAACAAATACAAAAACGCTCAGCTATTTATTGAATGGCCAGGCAAATGTAACTAATGATCTTGCTAAAAAACTTGCGACTATGATGGGGACTAGTCCTGAAGTTTGGCTGAATTTACAGAAAACATATGATCAGAAACTTATTGAAATTCAGCAAGCAAAGGACTTTGATGAACAAGCAGAAGTTATGAAGCTTGTTGATTATAAATACTTTGTTGATGTTGTTGGATTACCAAGCACAAGATTGGTTAAAGAAAAAATCGCGTATTTATGTAGCTGGCTTAAAGTATCAGATTTAAGAATTATGATTAAGCCTGATTTCTTGGTTAATTTCCGTACAGGAATTAATGAAGTGAGTGAAAAGAATCTTTTGAATTCTAGAGCATGGATTCAAACTGCTATCAATTTCTCCAATAAAATTGAAACTAAACCATATAATGCGGATTTATTAAAATCATATTTGCCAGAGATTAGGAGTATGACAATACAGGCACCAGAAGTATTCTTGCCAAGAATGAGAGAAATTTTCTCAGAGTGCGGAGTTGCATTTGTGCTGTTACCAAATCTGAAAAATTCTGGTGTTAATGGTGCGGTGAAGTGGATTGATGAGGATCGAGTTGTTCTTGCAATGAATAACAGAAGATTAGATGCTGATATTTTTTGGTTTTCACTTTTCCATGAAATTAAACATGTATTACAAAGAAAGGTTAAAACTGTATTTGTAAGTTATAATGAAAATGAAAAAATAGAGGTTAATAAGCAACTGGAAGAGGAGGCAGATAATTTTGCAACAAATTATCTTATTCCAGCTACGGAATTAAGAAAGTTTGCTCCAAGCAAGTATACATCAGATGCAGAAATAGTAGCGTTTGCTAATTCTATTGGAGTACATCCAGGAATTGTTGCCGGAAGATTACAGCATGAAGGGATTTTGCAGCCTAATAGATGCTCAAAATTCAAAGAAAAATATGAGATAAAAATTAATTATATAGCATAGAGTGATAGCCAGGTATTTTAATATCTGGCTATTATTTAATGAATCTGAAAATTATTAGAAAAGATCGTTAGCTGATGGAGTCAAGATGTGATAATGAATACTATTCAAAAAGAACAAGAAATCGCAAAAAGTAAAATGATTGAAGAGATTTCATTCAATGGCTATTCTCTTGCGAAAATTACCAGAGATAATGTAGCAATCGTTGAGGCAATGATTCGCAATGACTCAGCGTATATTCGTACGACAGACGTGAGTGCCAAACCGCGTAAAAATACCAATGGAATAGTCGTTTATGGCGGCTCTACAGCATATTGGATGACGTTGCTAAAACGGATATTGATTGATAAGAAGAGAGTTGAATACTCGTATAAAGATGTTATAAGAGGAGCAGTTGAGGCAGTTGATAGAGAGAATAGTACTCATTTAAATGCTGATAAATGTGGAAGAGCAGAAATTACCTCAAGGATATGTTCGTTAAGCAAAGATAAAATGTTGAAGTGTTTACAGTATCCAGAATATGACAATATGTTCTTGATTCGTGAAATTGCGAGAGTTACATCTGCGAAAAGACGTGCGCGAACCAATTTGTCTTTTGCTAGCAAGTTCTGTCATTATGCTTGTTTCTATATTTTTGAAGGTACTGAGTTTCAAGATAACTATTCAATTTGCGACAGCATTTTGAAAAAGGTGTTGCCTCTTTATATGTGTTATTACGGTATTGCTCAGAAATTTGATATAAATGATTATGGTGAATACAGGGCAGCCGTCGATACGATACGAGATGCTTCTGGAATTGAAATTAGTAGAAATGGATTTGATCATTTGCTTTGGTATTATCATAAGGGAAGAATATAATTGATAATCACATAAACGTAGTGACGTAATTCTCTAGTAATTGTGGGAGATAATCCTATTTGTAAGTAAATTGAGGAGAACCTAACAAAACTTAGGCTCACTTTTTTATATTGAATAATCTATTAATTTGGATATAAAACGACGTATGATAATGCCATCTTCAGTTGTTATCGTTCGTTAAATTTTCGCGGAAAATACACACATCTCATTTGCATGAGTGATAAAATATAACCGAAGGTTGAGGCTTATATGAAGAAGCGTGGGGCAAATCGGTCCCACATGAAGTGAACTAGGCTTGAAGAGGTTCAGGCCAAGAAGTAGTTATCATTGAAGAAAGGAGAGATGACTATGTGTACTTCAGTAAGTTTTGTAACAAAGGATCATTATTTTGGTAGGAATCTGGATCTTGAGTTTTCTTATCATGAGACGGTTGCGGTGACGCCACGGAATAAGGCTTTTGCCTTCCGGCATGAAGATGCGACTCAGAAGCATCTGGCGATGATTGGCATGGCTTTTGTGGTGGATGATTATCCGCTTTATTATGATGCGACCAACGAGAAGGGACTGAGCATTGCTGGGCTGAATTTCCCAGGAAATGCGTGTTATGGTGAGCCTGTTGAGGGAAAGCACAACGTGGCTTCTTTTGAGTTGATTCCATGGCTTCTTTCGTCTTGCGAGTCTGTTGCCGAGGCGAGACTTCTTTTAGAGAATACGAATATTACTGACGACTCCTTCAGTCCGGAATTGCCCCCTGCAACTTTGCATTGGATGATTGCGGATCAGAAGGAGTCTATTGTTTTTGAGCAGACACAGGGCGGTGGCAAGGTCTATGACAATCCGGTTGGGGTTATGACGAACAATCCGACTTTTGATTATCATATGTTGCACCTTCAGGACTACATGACCTGTTCACCGGATGGGCCGGTGAATAAGATTGCTGCGGGAGTAGACTTCTCTCCTTACAGCAGGGGTATGGGCGGAATTGGAATCCCTGGTGATTTGTCTTCTGCGTCGAGATTTGTGAAGGTGGCGTTTACGAAGATGAATTCGCTGGCGGGGGAATTAATTGCAGGGGACTCACTGGCTGAAGGTGCTGGTGCGGGCAATGCTAGTGGTGGGGCTCCTAGTGTGGACAAATTCAGTGTGGGTGCTTCACTTGCGGGCGGTGCTCGTGTGAGTGCTACTGAATCAGCCAGTATTTCTCAGTTCTTCAAAATCCTGGGCTCGGTGGAACAGCAGAAGGGCTGCTGTCGGTTGGGTGTAGACGCGGCGGGCAATCCCATTTGCGAATATACGATTTATTCTAGCTGCTGCAATATCGATAAGGGTATCTATTATTACACGACCTACGAGAACAGCCAGATTAGTGCTGTAAATATGCATCACGAGGATCTGGATGGGGAGTCGGTGATTGTGTATGAGCTGATTAAGGGGCAGCAGATCAGGGAGCAGAATTAAAGGCTCTTGCTAAATTCGTGTTCATGGAGACCAACACAGTTAATACCCATCAAAATAAATAGGAGCGACACTAGGCGGTAGATTTTAAATCTGCCGCCTTTTATTTTGGATTAAGGATGACCATGTATAACATACTTATCTAAGTGAAAAGTTGAAAACATATGAGCAAAGTTTGATTTGAAAGAGAGGGCTTAATATGAAAAAGAAATTATTTAGAATTATGATACCAGTCGTGGCACTTGGAGTGTCAATTGCAGTTACAGGTTGTGGAAGTAGCGTGAGTAGTATAGATGTAGATACTGCGCAAGCGTCGGTGTCCGCATCTTCGTCTGTGGAAGCGGAAATGTCTGCATCGGATTCATCCGCAGATTCATCATCAGACTAAGATTCAGCAGCGTCCGATGATACTTCGTCCGCATAAACGAATTCAGTAGATACATCATCTGAAGAAACGACTTCAGCTACAGCATCTGAAGATGATTCCGAGGACGACGCTGAAGATGGTGTATACAGTGACAGGGATCAGGAGCAAACTTCTGACACCAGCGAGGCAGAGATGCTCGAGGTGGCTGATGGAGAGACGATTACCATTACAGAAAAGGGCACTTACATTCTGACCGGCACTGCTTCTGAATGCACGGTTCTGGTGAATGCAGCTAATGCGAAAAGTCCAGCTTGTACTGGACGACGTCACAATCACCAATACATCTGAACCTGCCATCTACGTTTTAGATGCGGACAAGTGTTTCGTCACAAGCGCTGAGGGTAGTGAAAATGTGCTGCCCGTCAGCAGTTCATTTGCAACGGATACGGAAAATGGTGTGAATACGGATGCGGTTATTTTCTCAAAGACGGATCTCACTTTAACTGGAACTGGTAGTTTAAAAGGCGGAACGCTTACTGTGAACGGTGAAGAAGTTACGGAGCTGACCAACCAAATGATGGGTGGCGGCACGGCCCAGGGCGGTATGGCCCTGGCGGTATGAACCAGGGAGGCATGGGCCTAGGATTCGGACAGTAGAAGTATTCGTACAAAATAAACTCATTTGCGCTATAATATCCTGGACTTTAGTCAGAACAGGAGCTTTTTATGGAAGTAAATGATAGAGAAAAACTCTTAGGCGAAGGACCAATCAATTCGCTGATGATAAAATTTGCGGTGCCAAGTATTATAGCCATGCTGGTCAGTGCCATCTACAATATTGTTGACCAGATCTTTATCGGGCAGTATGTGGGCACCTTGGGAAATGCAGCGACGAACATCTCATTTCCCCTGGCTATGGCCTGCACATCAATAGGACTTTTGTTTGGTATTGGTGGTGCGGCGAACTTTAATCTGCATCTTGGACGTAAGGAGTATGATAAGGCGCCTTACTTCATTGGAAATGCAGTTGTTATGCTTGGGATTTTGGGAACACTTCTTTTCCTTGTAACCGAAATTTTCTTACATCCAATCCTTGTATTATTCGGCTCTCCAGCGGATGTTCTTTCATATGCCGCAACCTATGTAAGGGTAACGGCTATAGGATTTCCATTCCTGATACTTACAACTGGTGGCGGTAATATCATGCGTGCGGATTCCAGTCCAAAGATGGCTATGATTGTATCGATGACCGGTGCTTCTGAATAAAACCAATCCGATTGGATGATAGAAAAGCCTTAGAGAAATCTAGGGCTATTTTGGTACACTCTTAGAAGTAGATTTATGGAAATAGTGTAAGGAGAAAACATGTCACAGAAAACAGATCCAGAATTAATAGGAAATCATTTAATAGAAGAAGCCATTCACGCCTTTAAGGAACAGACCACAGATGAGACGCTGGCCCATGTGCTGACAGTGATTCGAAATCGCGTGAAAGAACAGGGCCATCTTATCATTGCAGTGGACATGGTAGTGCAGGGGGCGCCTCTTTCCATTCGACCAGTGACCACATCCGATGGCAGCAAGTGGTGGGCGGTCTTCACATCCTATGAAGAGGAAATGAAGGGCAAAGGCAAAGCCCAGCCAGTTTCCCTTTTCACAGCAAGCATGGAGCAGATTTTCGACCAGGTGAAAGTTGTTCCTGAAATCAGTGGCGTCATCGTGAATCCTTGGAGCGAGTCCCTGCCACTAAATAAGAAATTAATTGACCTGGTTATGCAGTATAAAACAAGTAATTAATCATAAAAGCATTTCCATCTTTTCTTAAAGACGGACATCTCATTTGCATGGATTTCTTCTTCCAGATCGCCAAGATCAAGTTCCAACTTTCATACGTTTCATGGGGGATGATTCCAAAAAGTTGGCGAAGAAAGAGTTAAAGGATCAAATGGCAGATGCGGAGGATAAGAAGAAATATATTTTGTCTTTATAATTTCATAAAATGAACATATTTATTTGCTATGATTAAAAATGTTCATGCAATTTGTCTTTAGAAGGGAAGTACTTATAATGAATAGGAAAATGATTCTTTCAATTGCAACTGCTTCTGTTCTGGCACTGGCTATGACAGCCTGCGGCAATCAGACCACAGAGACAAGAAAGACAAGTGTGACAGAAAGTCAGACCACTGAGGCAATCACAGAAGCTAGTGCAAGTGATAGCACAGAGGAAGCTCAGAATGCAGATGGATTGGCCAATCCTTGGACCGATTCGGATCAGGCGGGTGTGCTGGAAGCAACTGGATTTGATTTGGTAGCGCCAGACGACGCAAGCGACGTAGCTTACAGTTATATGGCTGATGAAAAACTTGCGCAAATGACATTTGCACAGGCGGGAGTCAACTACACTTACCGTGTGCAGTCAACGGATGGTCTCACGGATATTTCGGGTATGTATTATGACTGGACTTCTCAGAAAGATACAAAGGTTTCCAATTTGGACGGCCTGTATCTGACCTATGAAGCTAAGGATGGATCTGGGGATGCCCAGGTGCTGAACTGGTATGATAAGGTTACTGGTGTTACTTATTCTCTTTCTGCCAGCGCAGATAGTTTAGAGGGAGAGGATCTTCTTGTTCTTGCTGAGTCTATCTACCAGCCTCTGCAGGGTGAAGCAAGTGACGACCCTGACAGAGATGCGAAAAATGAAGTGAAGGATTATTTCCTGGGCGAGCATACAAGAAGTGAAGATGGCAGTAGCCTGACAATTGCAGAAAATGAGGACGGCACATACAAGGTGGATATTTCCATCACTCGTCTTTGCAACCTGGAAGATGGAATTGGCACTTTCAAAGATCATAAGGTGAAATTCACAGTGAAAGATCCATCAGGAAATCCTATGAAAGGTGAAATTTACAGAGATTCTGATAACAGTCTTGTGGTGAAATTTACAGATAGTACTTGGGATTATCTGCCAAATAATGAGACCCTGAAAGGGTTTGGGAAATAAAAAAGATGGGCCTTTTGACAGGCGCACCTCATAGAAAACTATAATTATTTAAGAGACGACTCCATCATGAGGTCGCCTCTTATTACTCACCTTCGTATTTCTCGCCTTCGTTGGCGTCCTGCATAAGCAGTTCCTCCTGAAGGTTAGGGGATTCAAAATGCACTCGGACTACAGCCTGTGCATAGTTCATGGAAACCATGGCGGTCAGATTTTTCTTACTGGCCACCTTTCGAATTTCGTCCACAATTTCCTGAATGATTTCTTTTGTGAAATAGCCGCCTCGCCAATGAAAGGTGAGGGGCTTTTTCTTTTTTGCTGCCTGCAGGGAGCGTTTATAGACATCCTCTAATTTCGTGACAGATAACTTCTTCTCTTTGTAATAGAAGTTATCTGTCTCGGTACAAGCTGGGGCATGGACAAACTATTTTTAATCTTAAGAAAATGATTCAGGGCTGGTGTGATTCACCTCTGACGGAAGAGGGAATTCAGCAGGCGAAGGATGCAGGAGAGAATGTTACGTTGCCTTGATGAAATCATGACGAAGCAGGATCACCACTATGTTTTGGCAGTATCTCACGGCAATGCAAGTTATCAGTTTTTGAAGAAAGTTGATCCGGATGCCTTAGAAAATATCACAGGATTTGGTAACTGCCAGGTTATGCACTTTAAATATGAGAATCATAGTTTTAAGTTGATAGAGATTATTTAATAGCACAGAGATGGCAAGATGGTTCTAAATTTAAATGAATAAGAAAAATAACTCCTCACATTGGTCTTAAGTCAATATAGTGGACACCAAAAGTGCGACTTTTACGCCGCACCTTCAGCATGAACTTGATCCGGTGTCCTGTAGCCTAGACTACTATGTTTTCTCCTGCGATTATACCAGGAT
>Ga0129311_1001634_pt1 | contig 15399 bp, 11 predicted proteins | sample Go1ome_FD_94435 | JGI IMG/M metagenome (GOLD analysis project Ga0129311, IMG submission 94435) | Western lowland gorrila individual fecal microbial communities from Wisconsin, USA - Go1022B metagenome | ecosystem: Host-associated > Mammals > Digestive system > Large intestine > Fecal | place... | reverse complement strand
TGATAGATGAACTGGAAAAGAGAGGATATAAGATCGGTAAATCAACCGTGTACAGGGTGCTGTCTGATGCGGTTGAAGAAGGAATTGTCATGAATGTGTATTCTGGAGACAAGATGGAACACTTCGATGGCAATGCAGCAAATCATTATCATATAAGATGCAAAGTTTGTGACAGGATATATGACAGTAAACTCGCATATGATGATTTAATAACCAGGATGGGGGCAGATGCGGATGAAGATTTTGTGATATTGTCCCACAATTTGGAATTTATAGGGATCTGTCCGTCATGTAAGAGCAGTTTATCCAATTTATAGCTATAATAAAAATAACCCATATCTGATCAGAGACATATGCGTTGTAAAATATGCTTTATGGTCAGATATGGGTTATTTTTTAGTTATCTCTCTTTTTCTGTGAAATAATATTAGCTGATTTTATTTCCTGTCTGATAAATCCCGGCACAACTGAATCGGTATCGGTTGTACTGTCTGCCGGGGCTGCAGGTTCTGCAGGCGCTTCGTCATGTCTGGTCTTGATCGGATCCACAAGGGGGTTGCTGATAAATGTTTTGTTTGCCGAAGGTTTGACCACGGTCATTCCCAATATGGATTTTTGGTTGCGGAGTGTTCTCTGCTCTTCCGGGGAGAGTGAAGGTTCTGGCGTTTTGGTCTGATCTTCTTCGTCCTCCCGTGATATGATCTCATCTATTATAGAATCGTCGTCCGCAGCTTCTGTTGCTTTTGCAACCTTGTCTGCAGCGCTTGCAACCTTCTGGTCAAATGCGGCGAGGCTTTTCTCTGCTTTCTGGCTGTTTTCAGTTCTGACGTCTATGCCGGTGTTGGCATCCACCATTTCTCCGTCTCCAAATAGATCTATATTGTGTGGAGCCGGTGCCGGCTGAGAACTTATGGATTCAGCATCAGAGCCGGAGACATTATCTGCTGCCGTGTCCGGGTTGTCCTTTGGTTCTTCGTCAGGCGTTTCGAAAAATGTCGGGTCGATGGTAAGCTTGAAATCAGACTCAGAGTGGCCAACCTCGATGCCACAGTCATTGTACAGTTTTGTGGTGTAACAGTTCCTGAGCTTCTGGATAAGGTCGGCATCATCGTACTTTAGCTGTTCAAGTATGTTGGCAATTATAAGACCCTGAAATTCATCGGTCCATCCGTCTTCCAGCTTCACTGCAATTCCCAGTTTCATGCTTCTGATCGCCATGCAGATAACGCCGCGGGAACCGTCCTTCATGATAAGATCAGGATTTTGGTTGACATAGAATGAAGGTGTTCCGTAATCATTGATCTTTTCAGGGTGTTTGTGAATACACGAAAAGTTATAATCAATCGTGTCTCTCAGTTCGGTGGAAAGACTGAACGGGTCAACCAGCTTGGCGTAAGACATGGCGATGCTCCTGAGCGGAAGTGCAAATACAGGAACTCCACAGCCGTCTATGCCAAGTCCAATCTTGTAGGTTGGGGTCTGGCTTAGCATGGAGATAAAGTTAATTATCTGTTTCTGCACAGGAGAATCCTTGCGATCGTATCCGTCAACCTTACCGGTAAGTTCACGCTGAAGAAGCATGAGACTGAAATGTTTTCCTGAACAGCAGTGCTGCAGTTTGCTTTCACCCTCTCGTGGATGCAGTCTGGTCTGGTCAGTCAGCTTGGAGGCCAGAGCAGTCCCGGATGTTGAACCGCAGGGTTTCATGATCATATCATCCGGATTGATTCCTGTCTTTCTGGAGATCTCCTCCAGGACATATATGTGGTGATTACTTCCCCAGTGTGAAGAGTTGAACATTGCAACCTCTTCTTCTGTAAGATTAAACCTTCTGTGAAGTCCTGCCAGAAGAGTTGGCAGAACCTGTATAGGTTTGCTCGCAGAGCGAAGAAATGTCTGCTTTTCTATATCACCGAGATATGCAATGGTATCTCCGGTGGAGGACACAACAGCTATGGATCCACGGTGTATATTTTCGGCTATATTTCCACGATATTCTTTAACTAATATCTCTGACATATGATAAGACTCCTCTTTCGTATTGATTTTATGAGTTCATTATACAATCCGATGTGGGCTAATTCAATCGGTTACTAAATGGAAAAACAGCATTTCTATTATAATGAAAATGCATAAAATATTTGATATATATTGACAAAACATATCATTATCATGGTAAGTGTAAGTAAAAAATGTTTAAAAAACTCGGAAAATGCGCATTCTTTTTGTGAAAATGCATAAAAAACTTTGATTATTACAAAAAGGATGCTATAATGAGTTTATAATTTTGCATGGAGAGGTGACTTACATGATTAAAAAAGAGATGATCGCCATGCTTCTTGCGGGGGGGCAGGGAAGCCGTCTTGGTGTACTTACATCAAAGCTTGCCAAGCCAGCAGTAGCATTTGGCGGCAAATACAAGATAATTGATTTTCCACTGAGTAACTGTATTAATTCAGGAATAGACACAGTAGGTGTTCTTACACAGTACAGACCACTCAGACTTAACCAGCATATCGGCATAGGTATTCCATGGGATCTGGACAGGAATATAGGCGGCGTTACAGTTCTTCCACCATATGAGAAGAGCAACAACAGTGAGTGGTACACTGGAACAGCCAACGCTATATATCAGAACATAGAATTCATAGATTATTATAATCCGGAATATGTCCTTATTCTGTCAGGTGACCATATATATAAGATGGATTATGAGCATATGCTTGATTACCACAAATCCATGAATGCTGATGTGACACTTGCGACATATCAGGTGCCTTGGGAGGAGGCAAGCCGATTCGGTGTTGTTATAACTAATGATGATGGAATCATATCAGAATTTGAGGAGAAGCCAGAGAATCCACGAAGCAACAAGGCATCGATGGGTATTTACATATTTAACTGGAAGATTCTTCGCGAAGCACTTGTGACTATGAAGGATCAGCCGGGATGTGACTTCGGTAAGCATATCATTCCATATTGCCATGAGAATGGCAACAAGATATGTGCATATGATTTCAAGGGCTACTGGAAGGATGTAGGAACACTTGGATCATACTGGGAAGCAAACATGGAACTGGTAGATATTGTCCCTGAATTCAATCTGTATGAGGAATTCTGGAAGATATACACCAAGACTGATGCCATACCGCCTCAGTACATTGATGAGTCTGCAAAGGTTTCAAGATGTATCATCGGAGAGGGAACCGAGATATATGGAACTGTAGAGAATTCAGTTATCGGATCATGTGTAACCATTGGAGAAGGTGCTGTTGTCAAGGATTCTATTATTATGAATGGAGTAACCATTGAGGCCGGAGCATATATCGAGAAGGGTATTATAGCTGAGAATGTCAAGGTCGGAGCAAATGCCAAACTCGGTGTAGGTGAAGAAGCTGTCAATGAGATGAAACCTAATATCTACGCATTTGGCCTTGTAACTATAGGTGAGAATTCAGTCATACCTGAGGGCGTAACGATAGGTAAGAACACTGCTATATTTGGAGATACAGATCCATCGGATTACCCGGATGGAGCACTTCCAAGTGGCGGTAGTATTATAAAGGCAGGTGAGTAGACATGAGAGCATTAGGAATTATTCTGGCAGGTGGTAACAGTAACAAGCTGGGAGATCTTTCAGCTAAGAGAGCAGTTGCTGCGATGCCGATTACAGGAAGTTACAGAGCTATCGATTTCGCTCTGTCCAATATGACCAATTCACACATTCAGAAGGTTGCTGTGTTTACACAGTACAATACAAGATCGCTGAATGAACATCTGAATTCCAGTAAGTGGTGGGATTTCGGCAGAAAACAGGGTGGACTTTTCATATTTACCCCTACTATAACAGCTGCCAATAGCTACTGGTACAAGGGAACAGCAGATGCTTTGTATCAGAATATTAAGTTTCTCAAGGAGAGCCATGAGCCATATGTAGTTATCGCATCAGGAGATGGAATCTACAAGCTGGATTATAACAAGGTTCTGGAGGAGCATATCAGCAATGGAGCAGACATCACTGTTGTATGCAAGGATCTTGCGCCAGGAGAGGATGACGTCAACAGATTTGGCGTTATCAAGATGAATGAGGACGGCAGGATCATTGATTTTGAGGAGAAGCCACTGGTTGCAGGAACAAACACAGTATCTATTGGAGTATATGTTATAAGAAGAAGACAGCTCATCGAGCTTCTCGAGACCTGCGCAAACGAGGGCAGGAATGATTTCGTAAGAGACATACTTGTAAGATACAAGGGCGTGAAGAGAATATACGGATACAAGATGGACAGCTATTGGAGAAACATTGGAACTATAGATTCATATTACAGAGCCAATATGGATTTCCTGAAGAAAGATGTAAGGGACTTTTTCTTCAGACAACATCCGGATATTTATTCAAGGGTTGATGATCTTCCTCCTGCAAAGTATAACGCAGGCGCAGTTGTCAATAACAGTCTGGTTGCAAGTGGATGTATCATCAATGGTACTGTAGAAAATTCAGTTATCTTCAAGAAGGTATATGTGGGTAATAACTGTGTTATCAAGAATTCAATTATTCTCAATGATGTCACAATAGGGGATAATTCCATTATTGAGAACTGTATAGTTGAGAGCAGAGATACTCTCCGTGCGAATACTATACATCAGGCGGATCCTAACGATATTAAGGTTATTATAGAGAAGAACTTCAGATATGCACTTTAATATCAGGTGTGGCATGAAGAATTAATACAAAAGACTGCTGTGTAGGGTGCGCAGCGTGCGTCAGGGTTTAAGGGGGTAAGTAAGATGCAGATTACGGATATCAGGATCAGAAGTGTTGAGAAGGAAGGCAAGATGAAGGCTGTGGTATCTATAACCATAGATGATGAATTTGTGGTTCATGATATCAAGGTTATCGAGGGCGAGAAAGGTATGTTTATAGCTATGCCAAGCAGAAAGGCATCAGATGGAGAGTACAGAGATATCGCTCATCCGATCAACACTGCGACGAGAGAACGTCTGCAGAATATGATACTTGATAAGTATAATGAAACTTTAAGTGAATAGTCAGTTACACATTCAAGAGACATTTGGAGCCGGTGTTGAGAGCAGACAAGCTGCTTACAGCATTGGCTCTTTGTCGTTTGGAATGAGTAATCCCTTGTAAAAATAGAATGTATACAGTAGAATGTATCTGTTCAAGCTGTACTTATAAAGTTCAGACAAATCAAGTGACTTTAAACAGACAAGTGTTCAATATATGGAGGATTATGATTATGGTAAAGGCTGTTATACTTGCAGCGGGCAAGGGAACAAGAATGAAATCTGACAAACCGAAAGTTGTGCATCAGGCGATGGGCAGACCGATGGTTTACTATTCAATAGAAGCTGCACGTCAGGCGGGTGCTGACAGAGTGTGCGTTATAGTTGGCTACAAGGCAGAAGAGGTAAAAAAAGCGATATCAGAGTCTGTTGCAGATGTGAGTGTAGAGTATGCAGTTCAGAGCGAGCAGCTTGGAACCGGGCATGCGGTTAAATGTGCTGCAGATTTTGTTGGCGAAGATGGAGATGTGATCATTCTGTGTGGAGACACTCCGCTCGTAACGGGAGATACATTGAAGAAGGCTCTGGATTATCATCAGAAGAATGATAATGGGGTGACGGTTATCTCTGCAATGCTGGATGATCCGTATGGATATGGACGGATTATAAGGAATGGAGATACGCTTGAGAAAATTGTAGAGGAAAAGGATGCAGACGACAGTGAGAAGTCAGTAAAGGAAGTTAATTCCGGAATGTATATATTTGACTGTAATGATCTGCAGAAAGCATTGGGGCTTATTTCTAATGATAATGCGCAGGGAGAATACTATCTTCCGGACACTATAGAAATTATCAAAAAGATGGGACGAAAGGCAGCTGCTATACCTATGGATGATGCAGATCAGATCAGAGGGGTTAATACTCTTGAACAGCTTGCGGCAGCAGAGGCTATAATGAGATCCAGATAAGAACTGACAATATATCCGTCGGAGACGGGGAAACGGAGAAAAACATGAAAATTATAGTGGGACTTGGCAATCCGGGAGCAAAATATGCGGGAACCAGGCATAATGTTGGATTTTCGGTCATAGATGAACTTGCTGAGAGATACAATATAAGTGTGAATACCCAGAAGCATAAGGCGATCATAGGTAAGGGTATAATAAATGGGGAGAAGGTTATCCTGGCCATGCCTCAGACATTTATGAATCTCAGTGGCGAGAGTGTCAGAGCTTTGCTGGACTTTTATAAATGTACCACAGATGATCTAATAGTAGTGTATGATGATATAGACCTGGATGTGGGAAAGATACGTATAAGAGAACGTGGAAGCGCAGGTGGACATAATGGCATGAAGAATATCATTCTCCATGCTGGAAACCAGGATTTTGTGAGAGTCAGGGTTGGCGTTGGACATAAACCGGATCATATGGATCTTGCGGATTATGTATTATCAAGATTTGGCAAGGATGATCTGCCATATATGAGGGAGAGCTGTAGAAAAGCATGTGATGCGATAGAGATCATATTATCAGACAGTGCGGTGACGGCGATGAACAGATATAATGGCTGATTGACAGAATATAGTTGTGTCAGGTAGTGAGAGTGTTGGTATGAAAGTTTTACAGGAACCATTTGAACAATTGAATATATGCGGTGAGATAAGGAAAAGGCTTTCAGATGGGACTGGTTCGGTGGATATCATAGGAACATCAGGAAGCGGAACAGACAGAGTGTTTGTGATGAATGCTGTGTCTGCGGATTCCCCGGTGAAACTTGTGCTGACATATAGTGATAAAAGAGCAGAGGAATTATACAGTGATCTCAGATTTTACAGCAGGGATGTGTATATGTATCCGGCTAAGGATATTCTGTTCTTCAGTGCTGATGTTCATGGCAATGCTATCACCAGAAAGAGGATGGAGGTATTGCGTAAGCTGGCATCGGGAGAGCCGTGTACTATCGTGGCCACGATAGATGCCATGAATGACAAGATTCCTGCATTGTCATATATGAAGAAATATATCATAGACATACACACTGCGGAACATCTCGATGTAGATATGTTAAAACAGCAGCTTGTCGATCTGGGCTATGAGAAGACGGACAATGTGGAAGAACCGGGACAGTTTGCAGTACGAGGAGGAATAATAGATATTTTCCCTCTGACGGAGGATTGCCCTTACAGAATAGATATGTGGGACGATGAGGTGGACACCATCAAGACATTTGACTCGGAGAGCCAGAGATCTATAGAAGTTGTGGATTCCCTCAGGATATATCCTGCGGGTGAGATGGTGCTTTCGAAGGAGCGTATAGACAGAGGCATACATGCTCTGGAGAAGGAGCTGAAACCATATGCAGAGAAACTCAAAAAGTCATTCCAGACAGAGGCATATGCGCGGATCAGGAGGGAGATTGATTCACTGAAGGAACAACTCACGGAGTTCAGTGCTGCATATGGTGTGGACAGTTATGTAGACTATTTTTACAGCAACACAGTTTCACTTGTGGACTGTCTTCCCAAGGGATCCTATATTTTGATAGATGAGACCAGACGTGTGTCTGACAGGGAGATAAATTGCCAGAACAGTTTTGTGAGCAGTATGGAACACAGACTGGAAGGGGGATACGTACTTCCAGGGCAGATGTCTGTTATGTTCACATACGATGATGTAATAGAAAAAATGCGTGGATACAGACTCGTGGGACTGGAGGCATTTGAAGGTTCGGATGACCATATAAGTTATTCGCATACAGTGTCTTTGGAGTGCCGTGAGGTGAGAAGTTACAGGAATAATTTCGATGCCCTGGTTCAGGATGTAAAAGCGTGGAAGAAAGATAAATACAGTGTGCTGTTTGTGTCACCATCATCAGTGGGGGCAAAGAGGATGGTGGACAATCTTATGGACAACGATGTCATATGTCATTATCTCAAAGATTCGGATAATGTATTATCATCCAGAGAAATGGCAGTCGTGGCGGGGAGACTGAGAGCTGGATTCATGATACCTGATATGCATATGGTAGTTGTCAGTGAGGGGGATGTGTTTTCCAGCAGGACTACAAAGCGAAGATCTGTACAGAAGAAGATACCCAGGGCTGGCGAGATAGTTAAGTCGTTCTCAGACGTCAGTGTAGGAGATTATGTGGTTCATGAGAAATATGGTATAGGAATCTATCGCGGTTTGGAGAAGATCGAGGTAGATGGTGCCATGAAGGACTATCTGGTCATAGAGTATGCAGAAGGCGGCAAACTCTATGTACTTGCATCAGAGACGGACAGAATCCAGAAATACAGAAGCAAAGAGGGAAGAGCCCCGAAGATCAACAGGATCGGCGGAAGCGAATGGCAGAAGGTCAGAAATAAGGTTAAGGGGCATGTCAGCGAGGTTGCTGAACATCTCGTGCAGCTATATGCGGAGAGACAGTCCAGGGAGGGATATTCATATTCTCCGGATTCGGACTGGCAGAGGGAGTTTGAAGAGACGTTTCCATATACCGAGACGGATGATCAGCTTCAGGCGATATCGGATGTGAAGGCTGATATGGAGAGCAAGAAGATCATGGATCGCCTTGTGTGCGGGGATGTTGGATTTGGCAAGACGGAGATAGCTATACGTGCGGCGTTTAAGGCAGTGGGAGACAGCAGACAGGTCGCTTATCTTGTTCCGACTACCATACTTGCAGAGCAGCATTATGAGACGTTCACAGAGAGAATGAAAGACTATCCGGTGTCCATCAGACTGCTTTGCAGATTCTGTACCCAGAAAGAGATTAAGACCACACTTAAGGAGCTCAAGGAAGGAAAAGTTGATATAGTTATAGGAACTCACAGGCTTCTGTCAAAAGATGTGGAATTCAAAAATCTGGGGTTGCTTATAATTGATGAGGAACAGCGGTTTGGTGTTAATCATAAGGAAAAGATAAAAGAGATGAAGACCAATGTGGATGTTCTGACATTGACGGCAACTCCAATCCCAAGAACTCTTCACATGAGCCTTGTGGGAATAAGAGATATGAGTCTCCTGGAGGAGCCTCCTGTTGACAGAAGAGCTATACAGACGTATGTCATGGAGTATGACAGAGAACTTGCCAGAGAGGCAATAGCCAGGGAACTCGCAAGACAGGGACAGGTATACTACGTGTATAACAGAGTTGATGGAATAGAGAGATTCACGGAGGATGTCCAAAGCCTTGTTCCGTCGGCCAGAGTCGAATTTGCACATGGCCAGATGGATGGCCGGATGCTGGAAGATATAATGTACAGATTTAACAAGAAGGAGATAGATGTCCTTGTGTGTACAACTATCATTGAGACCGGACTTGATATACCGAATGCAAATACCATTATAATCCATGATGCAAATCTGTTTGGGCTTGCGCAGTTATATCAGCTTCGCGGTCGAGTGGGCCGGTCTGACAGAAGTGCATTTGCATTCATGTTCTATAGAAGAAACAAGATGATATCAGAGGTGGCAGAGAAACGTCTCAGAGCGATAAAGGAGTATACAGATCTGGGATCCGGTGTGAAGATATCCAAGGCAGATCTCAATATCAGGGGTGCAGGAAGTGTTCTTGGTGAGAGCCAGTCAGGGAATTATGAAGTGGTAGGATACGATCTGTACTGTAAGATGCTCAATGATGCGGTTAGAGAACTCAAGGGAGACAAAGTATATCAGGACTATGAGACAGAGATTGATATTCCGGTTGACTCATATATTCCTGAGACATATGTCAAAAATGACTTTGTCAAACTCGAACTGTGTAAGAGAATATCGCTTATCAAGGGCGAAGATGAATATAACGATATAATTGATGAACTTATAGATAGATTTGGAGAAATCCCAGACGAGACGATGAATCTTCTCGATGTGGCGCTGCTCAGAGCACGGGCGAATGCATGTTATGTAACCAGGATCTGGTACAAAGATGATACTCTTAGATTTGTGATGTACAACAGAGCAAATATAGATATGGACGGTATAGACAGATTGGTTCAGAACTATTCCGGGCGAATGAAATTCCTTATGGGTACGAAGCCCGAGTTTGTGCTCAGACTTAGCAGGGAAGGACGCAATGATATTCTGAGACAGGCAGAATTTGTGGTGGCGGATATGTCACAGTTTCTAATAACAACAGTATCGGATGAGGATACAAATGGTGGACAGGAGGTGAAAGACAGGTGAAAAGATATCTGTATGTATTGGCCGTACTGATGCTGGCGTTTGTCATGTGCGGATGCGGCAGTAAGAATGATGAGGATACAGGCAAACCGGTAGTTCTCCGTTATAATGGCGAGGATATTTATCTGGATGAAGTATATATATATGCAGAGACTGTCAGAGAGTCATACGAGGAGAAGTACGGTACTGATGTCTGGAAGCAGAGTATACAAAGTGATGATGGACTTGAGATCAATGCTGTGGACGCAGCCAAAAGGGAAGCTATATCAAAACTTATCAAGACCAAGACACTCATAACAAAGTCCGGAGAATATGGTATCAGCCTTACAACGAGTGAACAAAAGGAGCAGGAGAAGGCTGCGCAGGAATTTTACGATATCCTGACGGATGAGCAGATAAATAAAGTGGGGCTTGAAGAGCCTACAGTGGCCAGGGTCCTGTGTGAAAGTGCGCTGGCGGATAAGATATACAGTTATATAATGAAGCAGAGTTCAACAGAAATATCTGATGAGGAAGCTCGTATGAGTACGTTTTATGATATGTTCTTTGAGTGTTATTCGGAGGATGATTTTGGAAATATAACATTATATTCTCAGGATAAGATAGATGCGCAGAAGAAGAAGGCCGAGACAGCGTATGCCGCTATTCAGAATGAGAGCGGCAATCAGGACATGAACATTTCGTTTCTTGGAAGTGCGAAGGATTTGAAATATGCCGGAACACATACGATGAGCAAAGATGAAATTCTCAGCACATATGGACAGGATGTGCTGGACATATTATATAGTATGTCGGATGGAGAGATATCTACAGTTGTTGAGACTGTATATGGTTACCATATTTTTCAGATGCTCAGTATAACTGATGAGGAAGCCACTGCAAAGAATAAAGAGAAACTGACAGAGGCAGCAGATTCAAAATATTATGAGAGTCTTATGACTGATTGGGTAAATGAGTTGGATAGTGGATATTCGTATAGCAAACGGGTTGATGAGGATGTTTATGATCAGATCACATTTGATTAAGGAGGATTAGATATATGGCAGAAGTATATGATATTAATATTAAGAAACTGGATGACAGGGCAGTCATCCCTACATATGGTTCAGAATATGCAGCTGGCGCAGATGTGTATGCGTGCATGGATGAAAAGACAGATATTGCTCCTGGAGAGACAGTTCTGATCCATACAGGAATAGCAATGGAGATACCGGAGGGATATGCGGGGCTTATATATGCCAGAAGTGGACTTGCTTCCAAGAAGGGACTTGCTCCGGCCAACAAGGTCGGTGTCGTAGATGCGGATTACAGAGGAGAGATAATGGTTGCGCTTCACAATCATGGCACTCAGACCCAGTCAGTTGAGCCGGGGGAGAGAATAGCACAGCTGGTGATCACTCCTTATGTTGTGGGAGCATTTCATCAGGTTGATGAGTTAAATGATACAGTTCGTGGTGACGGAGGTTTTGGTTCAACCGGAAGAAAGTAAAAAACAGGCGTTTGGAGACTTCTCCAAACGCCTGTTTTTAGAAGTATTTGCCTTTTTCGTCCCATGATACGGTCTTGCCGGAAGAGAGAGAGGCTTGCACATCAATAATGCGCTGGTTTCTGGAACCCTTGAACCGCAATGACAGATCCTTTTGTTCATCTATAAACTCTCCATCTACAAGAACATCGAGATAGGAGAGAAGTTCTCGGGTGTATTCCCATTCATTACACATGCGATCGAGAAGATCAGTTTCAAAAGTATAACCGGTGTAGCACCAGATAGTTTTGCCGGGATATGTTTCCTTGAACTTTCTTACAAGTGGTAGAAGTCCCTGCTGGTTGACGTACTCCATAGGTTCTCCGCCGAGAAGAGAAAGTCCTGCAATGTAATCTTCTTTGCAGCTGTCAATAATTTTGTCTATTTCAACATCTGTGAATGGCTTGCCGTAATTGAAATCCCAGGTGTCCGGGTTAAAACAATTCTTGCAGTGGTGGGTGCATCCTGATACAAACAGTGATACGCGCACCCCTGTTCCGTTGGCAACATCAAATAATTTAATATCTGCGTAATTCATATTAAGTAATCCTTTCTGAAAATGTCCATAAACAAAAGTATGGCCTGCGTTGCCCTCTACGACATGCAGACCATACAATTGAAATTATTAATGCACTTAGTTAAAAAAATCGGATATAAACTGTTCATAGAACTACTTGCATGTTCCTATAATATACCAGTTTACCAAATATATCAAGAGGTTTTCCTGAAAAATTAATTCGGTATGACCTGACTGATCCCGATTACAGATGAAGAACTCTGGCTTTGATCTCTTTGGTCTTGCCTACGTTCCAGAAGTTTTCTCCGAGATAACCACAGGTTCTTCTTGTGACATTCATCTTATTGTGATCCTTGTTGCCACACTGAGGACACTCCCATTCACCGTCATCGTTGATGATGATCTCACCGTCATAACCACACACATGGCAGTAATCGGACTTGGTGTTGAATTCAGCGTATTGTATATTGTCATAGATATATCGGACAACCTCTGCCAGAGCATCCAGATTATTTCTCATATTTGGAATCTCCACGTATGATATGGCACCACCGGAAGAAATGGTCTGGAACTGACTTTCGAATCTGAATTTGCTGAAAGCATCTATCTTCTCGCGGACATCAACATGGTAGGAGTTGGTATAATATCCTTTATCAGTTACATCCTTGATGGTACCAAATCTCTCCTTGTCAATACGTGCGAATCTGTAACACAGACTTTCTGCAGGTGTTCCGTAAAGTCCGAAACCAAGACCTGTGTCGGATTTCCATTTGTCACATGCTGCACGAAGTTTGTGCATGAGCTTAAGTGCGAATTCCTCACCAACAGGGTCTGTGTGACTTACGCCTCTCATGAGTTTGGTGGTTTCATAAACACCGATGTATCCCAGAGAGATCGTAGAATATCCATTGTGTAGAAGAGGATCGATCACCTCTCCCTTTTTCAGTCGTGCAATAGCTCCGTACTGCCAGTGAACAGGACTTACATCGGAGGTTACGCCCTCCAGTGCTCTGTGACGGCACATCAGTGCATCGTAGCAGAGCTGAAGTCTTTCATCCAGTAGACTCCAGAACTTGTCATCGTCACCTTTGGCAAGGATGGCGATCTGTGGCAGGTTAAGACTGACAACTCCCTGGTTGAAACGACCTTCCCATTTGTATTCACCGTTCTCATCTTTCCATGGGGAGAGGAATGAACGGCAGCCCATGCATGAGAATACATTGCCTTCGTAATTCTCGCGCATTTTCTTGGCAGATATATAATCAGGATACATTCTCTTGGCTGAGCACTTGATCGCAAGCTCAGTTATATAGTCATATTCGCCGCCCTTGAGACAGTTGTGTTCGTCAAGGACATAGATGAGCTTAGGGAAAGCAGGAGTAACATATACTCCGGCCTCGTTCTTGATACCCTCCAGCCGCTGTCTGAGAATTTCCTCGATGATCATGGCGTTCTCTTTGATATATTCGTCATCCTCTCTAAGGTTGAGGAATAATGTGACGAATGGAGACTGTCCGTTGGTGGTCATGAGCGTGTTGATCTGGTACTGTATAGTCTGAACACCTGATTTAAGCTCGTCTTTGAGCCTTTCAGTGATGAGCTTCTCTAAAGTTTCAGGATCGATCTTATCTCCAAACTCGGCAGTGTATCTCTTTTTGTATTTGTTGTAGCTCTTTCTGAGATATTTGCCCAGGTGACGTACATCCACTGACTGACCGCCGTACTGGCTTGATGCAACGGATGCAATGATCTGTGTGACAATAGTACAGGCAACCTGAAAACTTTTTGGACTTTCGATGAGTTTTCCGTTCATGACTGTGCCGTTGTCAAGCATATCTCCTATGTTGATAAGACAGCAGTTAAATATCGGCTGAAGAAAATAATCAGCGTCATGAAAATGAATAGCACCTTCCTCGTGAGCCTTTGAGATCTTCTCAGGGAGAAGCATTCTCTTGGTAAGATCCTTTGATACCTCGCCTGCGATAAGATCACGCTGGGTGGATGCAACGGTAGCGTTCTTGTTGGAGTTCTCCTCCATAACATCCTTATTGCGGTTCTGAATGAGACTCAGAATAGAGTCATCAGTAGTATTCGCTTTTCTGATAAGCTCTCTGCTGTATCTATATATTATGTAAGTCTTTGCCAGTACAAATTTGCCATCAGCCATAAGGCCCTGCTCGATTATATCCTGGATGTCTTCAACCAACATCCTTTTTCTGTTCTTGGCCTCGATACTTCCGACTATCTCCTCAATTTTGTCTTCTGAAATTTTCTCAGAAGGCTCTACTTCGGAATTGGCTTTCTGGATTGCCAGTATGATTTTGCTGCGATCGTAAGTGACTGCACGACCATCTCGTTTGATTACCTGCATTTTCCTTTCTCCCTGTGTGATATGAATATTGCGTTAAAAAAACGCGCCCCCCTAAATATTGTATATAGCGAAAACGGAAACAACAAGATATGGTAGCGGATTTGAAAAAGCCGCAAAAAAATTAGCGACAATATATATGCCTCGTCGCAAATTACCACACTGATGTCTCAACATGCTTGATTATATCACCCATATTTTTGTTTGTCTATATGTTATTTCAAAAAATACAAAATATAGAAAAAATAAAATTATGTAGGCACAACATATGGTGGTTTTACCTTTGATAAATGTGGATTAACAGCAATGCATCACAAAAACAGATTCAAAATGATAATGCACAATAAACTGTGAGAATTCTATGAATTGTGCCAATTGGCTTTATTTTTACAATGAAATGTGTTATAAGTTTATTCGTTGAAGATTATCGTGAGTTGAACGATTTTCTGAGAATATTATTTTATAATAGAAGAGGTAAAGTTATGAGAAGACTAAAAAAGGGATGCGCAGTGGTTCTGGCACTGGCGTTGTCGATGTCATTTATGACAGGATGCGGAGATAATAACAGTAAAAAGAGCGGAGATCTGAAGACTACAGAGAGTGAAGCGACATCTACAGATGCTGCCAATGATGCACAGAATATAGAAGAGTATGTAGACAATTATGCAAAGGATGTGGAGCTTGGGGAGTACAAAGGCCTTGAATATGAAGATACCAAGAAAGAGGTAACAGATGAGGATGTTCAGAAGAAGGTTGATGAGTTCGTAGAGAGCAAAGC
>Ga0129311_1001633_pt1 | contig 15407 bp, 16 predicted proteins | sample Go1ome_FD_94435 | JGI IMG/M metagenome (GOLD analysis project Ga0129311, IMG submission 94435) | Western lowland gorrila individual fecal microbial communities from Wisconsin, USA - Go1022B metagenome | ecosystem: Host-associated > Mammals > Digestive system > Large intestine > Fecal | place... | reverse complement strand
TCTTAAGGCTATTAAGGACGCAGGTATAGTTGGAATGGGTGGAGCTGGATTCCCAACTAACGTGAAGCTTTCCCCTAAGAATCCGGATGACATTGATTACATAATTGTCAATGCATCAGAGTGTGAGCCATATCTTACATCAGATTACAGGAGACTTATGGATCATGCTGATAAGGTTATAGAGGGCTTAAGGATAGCACTTAAGATTTTCCCTCATGCCAAGGGAATTATCGCTGTGGAGGATAATAAGCCTAAGGCAATAAAGCTTCTTCGTGAGAAGCTTGCAGATGATACAGATATCAAAGTTAATTCTATGAAAACAAAATATCCTGAGGGAGCAGAGCGTCAGTTGATATATGCTAACACAGGAAGATATATCAACTCTAAGATGCTGCCTGCTGACGCAGGGTGTATCGTGCATAATGTCGATACTGTGTATTCTATATGTGAGGCTGTGCGTGAGGGTAAGCCATTGATAGAGAGGTTAGTAACCGTCACTGGAGATGCAATTACCAATCCATGTAATATGCTTGTTAAGATAGGAACTAACTATCAGGAGCTTATTGATGAGGCTGGTGGATTCTCATCTGAGCCAGCAAAGATTATAGCTGGCGGTCCTATGATGGGAAAGGCAATATACAGTACAGATATACCTATAACTAAGTCTTCATCTGCTATATTGTGTATGACAAAGGATGAGGTCGCTGAATATGAGCCTAGTGCATGTATAAGATGTGGCAGATGTGTGAGCGTATGCCCTGGAAGAGTTATGCCTAACAAGCTTGCGACCTTAGCTGAGCAGAATAATATAGAAGAATTCCTTAAATACAATGGTATGGAATGTTGTGAATGTGGCTGTTGTTCATATGTGTGTCCAGCTAAGAGACATCTGACACAGACCATAGCAGGTACAAGAAAATTAGTTCTTGCCAACAAGAAGAAGTAGGGGGTGTAAACAAATGGATAATCTTAACTTAAAAGTTTCAGCATCACCTCATGTAAGGAGCAAGGATAATACTTCGGATATTATGTTTGACGTGGTGCTTGCATTGGTTCCGGCAACAGCCTTCGGCTTATATCTTCACGGATGGTATGCGGCATTGCTCGTTGCAGTGTGTATAGGCTCATGTGTGGGATTTGAGGCACTTTATCAGGCGTGCATGCATAAGAAGGTTACTGTCGGTGATTTCTCGGCGGTAGTAACAGGACTTCTGCTTGCTATGAATCTTCCGCCAGAGTTCCCTATATGGATGGCGATACTTGGTTCAGCATTTGCGATTATTGTAGTAAAGCAGTTGTTCGGTGGATTAGGACAGAACTTTATGAATCCTGCACTCGGTGCAAGATGCTTTTTATTAATTGCATTTTCAAGATATATGACAGCTTTTGTGTATGATGGAGTTTCAACCGCTACACCGCTTGCTATACTTAAGAATGGCGGCTCAGTTAATATCAAGGATATGTTCCTCGGCTACACAGCGGGAACTATTGGAGAGACATCAACAGTAGCATTGCTTATAGGTGCAGTTTATTTGCTTATCAAGCGAGTTATAAGCCCTAAGATACCACTTATCTACATAGGAACATTTGCAGTATGTATAGCAATTTATGCGGTAACTAAGAACTATAATGTTGCTGAATTTGTGGCTGCACATATATGTGGTGGCGGACTTATGCTTGGTGCATGGTTTATGGCTACAGATTATGTAACATCACCAATCACATCTAAGGGTAAGGTTGTATATGCGGTAATGCTTGGTTTGCTAACATTTGTGCTTCGTATTTTTGGCGGAAGTGCAGAGGGCGTATCATATGCAATTATTATATCTAACCTTTTTGTACCGCTTATAGAGCGTGTTACAGTACCTAAGGCATTTGGTGAGGGTGCAGATATTGACAAGAAGGATAAGAAGAAAAAAGAGAAGAACACAGATGAAATAAAGAATGCAGACACAGCTACGGAAGAGAAGAAAGCTAAAGAAGATAAGCCTAAGCAGAAGATGAACGTAAAGGGTATTGTTAAGGCTATCGCAGCAATATTTGTCATAACAGTTATTATGGGTGCTGCACTTGGAGCTGTATACAGCATTACAAAGAAGCCTATTGCTGACGCTGAGGAAAAGGCTAAGCAGGAGGCGTATGCTGAGGTATTCCCTGATGCTGCACAGATAGAGACCTTTACAGAGGATGAAATCAATCTTTCTGATGTTAATAAGGTAATGGCAAGTCGTGGCTATGGTGATAACACGATAGATGAGATTTCCGTTGTTGCAGATGCGGATGGAATGTTTACAGGATTTATTATATTGGTTACAAACCACTCAGGTTATGGCGGAGATATTCAGCTTGCAGTTGGTGTATCACTTGATTACTCAATAAAGGGAATAGCGTTCCTCACTATCAATGAGACAGCAGGTCTCGGTATGGAGGCACAGAATAAGGAGTTCTTAGACCAGTTCATTGGCAAGCAGGTTTTACAGTATAGCTACACTAAGACAGGCTCTACCTCAGACAGTGAGATTGATGCCTTATCAGGAGCTACAATTACAACATCCGCTGTTGTTGATGCCGTAAATACAGCTCTTAACTTTATAGGAGGTATACAGTGATATGGGTAAGATAACAGAGAGATTATATAATGGAATCGTAAAAGAAAACCCTACATTTGTGCAGATGCTTGGAATGTGTCCGACTCTGGCTGTAACAACCTCTGCAATAAATGGACTTGGAATGGGACTTACAACTACAGTTATATTGGCAATGAGTAACCTGATGATATCACTTCTTAGAAAATTCATACCGGACAAAGTAAGAATTCCGGCATTTATAGTAATCATAGCATCATTTGTTACTATAGTTCAATTTCTGTTACAGGCATATATACCAAGCCTTAATGCAAGTCTTGGATTATTCATACCTCTTATAGTTGTAAACTGTATAATCCTTGGAAGAGCTGAGGCGTACGCATCAAAGAATCCAGTTATACCATCAATATTCGATGGTATAGGAATGGGACTTGGATTTACAGTAGGTCTTACAACTATAGGAATAATAAGAGAGATACTTGGAGCGGGAAGTGTATTTGGATATTCCTTCCTTGACAAGCTTAATAATCTTATAGGTAACAATGCGGGTGATAAGGTAAATGACATATTAAGCAAACAGGGAATCTTTAAGCCGATAGGAATATTTGTATCAGCTCCGGGAGCATTTCTTGTGCTTGCATTTATAATTGCTTTCATCAATCACAGAAATATCAAGAAGGCTAAGAAGAATGGTGAAGAGGCAAAGGTATGTAAGTTAGCTGACTGTGCAAGCTGTCAGAATGTTATGTGTCAGGGAAAAGAAAGAGCAGAGGAGGAATAGAATATGAATGTTATATTATTGGCAATATCAGCGGCTCTTGTAAATAATGTAATATTGAGCCAGTTTATGGGTATATGTCCGTTCCTCGGAGTATCCAAGAAGGTCAGCACAGCAGCCGGAATGGGCGGTGCGGTAATATTCGTCATGACGATTGCATCCGCAGTCACAAGTGCTATATACTATTATATATTAGTACCACTTGATTTAAGCTATCTGAATACAATAGTGTTTATATTGGTAATTGCTGCACTTGTACAGTTTGTTGAGATGTTCCTTAAGAAGGCTGTGCCATCATTATATCAGGCACTTGGCGTATACTTGCCTCTTATCACTACTAACTGTGCTGTACTTGGAATAGCACTTACTAATGTTCAGGATGGACTTAACATTGGAGAGTCTATAGTAAATGGTATGTTTTCAGCGGTAGGTTTTGCACTTGCAATCATTATTATGGCAGGAATCAGAGAAAAGATAGAGCATAATGATGTGCCTGAGAGTTTTAAGGGCGCACCTATTGTACTTATTTCAGCCGGACTTATGGCTATAGCTTTTATGGGGTTGAATGGTTTAATATAAGAGGAGGAGACTATGAATATAATATCAATAGTAATCGCTGCTGCGGTTGTGGGTGTTGTTGGCATACTTGCCGGAGTTCTCCTTGGCGTGGCTAGTGAAAAATTCAAAGTAGAGACAAATGAGACAGAGATAAAGGTAAGAGAGTTACTGCCGGGAAACAACTGTGGAGGCTGTGGATATCCGGGATGTGATGGACTTGCCGCTGCTATAGCTAAAGGTGAGGCAAAGCCAAATGGTTGTCCTGTCGGTGGTGAGGCTGTGGCAAAAGAGATAGCTAAAATTGTTGGTGGTGACACTGACTCTGTTAAGATGGTTGCACATGTCAAGTGTGCAGGTGACTGCAACAAGGCTAAGGATGTCTACGATTATGTAGGACCTATGGATTGTAAGCTCGCTGCAAATGCACCGGGAGGCGGTCCTAAGGGATGCAGCTTTGGCTGCCTTGGATATGGCTCATGCAAAAAGGCATGTCAGTTTGATGCTATATCTATCGTAGATGGAATAGCAGTTATTAACCCTGACAAATGCAAATCATGTGGAATGTGTGTATTGGAGTGCCCTAGACATATTATTGAGATGACACCATATGAGGCAGGCGCAATCGTTAATTGTAATTCTAAGGATTTTGGTAAAGATATTAAGGCAGTTTGCAGTACCGGCTGTATAGGCTGTGGAATATGTCAGAAGAATTGTCCAAGTGGGGCAATTACAGTAGAAAATCATCTCGCAAAGGTTGATTATACAAAATGTACCGGATGTGGGGTATGTAAAGAGAAGTGTCCGGTTAAGATAATAAAATAATTAATATTATGGAGGGAAGCTATGGCAAGAGATTATGTTATTATAGCTGATTCAACAAACGATTTACCTGAGGAGTTTGCTAAGGAGCATGATATAGATATTATTCCGCTGCTCTATGAATTAGGTGATGAGGCGTATGGCAAGGAACGCTCATTATCACCACATGAGTTCTATGAGGGAATGAGAGAGGGTAAGTCCACTAAGACTGCCGCTGCCAATATTGAGGAAATAAAAGAGCATTTTGAGAAGGCTCTTAAGGATGGCAAGGACGTTTTGTTTATGTGCCTTTCATCGGGGATAAGCAGTACGGTTGGAAATGCATTTGTTTGTAAGTCAGAGCTTGAGGATGAATATCCTGAGGCGGATATATGTGTTATAGATTCCCTCTGTGCATCAGGTGGACAGGGTATGCTTCTTTACAGAGCTGTACAGAATAAGGAAAAGGGAATGTCTGCAAAGGAGAATTACGAGAATCTTGAGAGCATTAAGATGAATATAGTTCATAAATTTACTGTTGAGGACTTAAAGTATCTTCAGAGAGGCGGACGTATATCTAAGACAGCCGCAACTATTGGTACAATGATTAATCTTAAGCCGTTGCTTCATGTTGACAATGAGGGAAAGCTTGTTGCAGAATCAAAGGTAAGAGGCAGACGTAAGGCATTACAGCAGATGGTTAAGGATATGGGCAAGTGTATGGGAAGCTATATTGACAAGCAGGATGTAATAATCGTATGCCATGCAGATACAGATGCAGATGCACAGTTTACTGTTGATGCCATAAATGAGCTCTATCATCCGGATAAGATAATAGTGAGTGGAATTACTCCTACTATTGGAGCACATTCCGGTCCGGGAACTATCGCTATATTCTTTATGGGAGATATAAGATAGATTGTCATTTGGCATTATATTGAATATAATGTAATAAGTATGTGTGGCAGGCTGTCTGATATGAGATTCCTTGAGCTTAGGGAAAAAGAGGTTATTAACTGCAAGGATTGCAGAAGGCTTGGCTATGTTGCTGATATAGAGTTTGACTGTGAATCTGGCAGGATTGTTGCTATAATAGTGCCGGGACCGGGTAAGTTGTTCTCGTGTTTCGGAGCATGTAGTGAGTATTATATAAGATTTTGTAACATTGTAAGAATTGGTCCGGATATTGTGCTGGTAGATATAGATGCCTGCGATATCCGTAGAGTAAAGGATAATTAAGGAGACGAAAGAAGATGAGATGTCCATTTTGTGGAGATGATAACACAAGAGTTATTGATTCTAGACCAGCAGATGAGAGTCAGGCTATTAGAAGAAGAAGACAGTGTGATGAGTGTGGAAAGCGTTTTACGACATATGAGAAGGTTGAGACAATACCTCTTATTGTTATTAAGCGCGACAAGAATAGGGAAACCTATGACAGGGCAAAGATAGAGTCAGGTGTTGTTCGCTCATGCCATAAGAGACCGGTATCGGTTGATGATATAGAGGCATGTGTAGATAGAATTGAGAATAAGATATTCAGCATGGAAATCAAGGAGATAGAGAGCAAGCAGATAGGCGAGCTTGTAATGGATGAGTTAAAGGATCTTGATCAGGTGGCTTATGTAAGATTTGCTTCCGTTTATCGTGAGTTTAAGGATGCGAATACATTTATGAGTGAGTTGAAAAAGCTTCTTGATACAAAATAGAGGAGAGTCGGTGTGGAAAGTTTCCTTAGTCTAGAGCAGGGAAGTGAAGCCTGCGTTGTAGAGAAAAAATCTAGGTTTATAGCACAGATTGCTCCTGTATCATCTGAGGATGAAGCAAATGCATTTATAGAGCAGATTAAGAAAAAGCATTATGATGCAAGACATAACTGCTTTGCATATTCTGTTGGCGGTGAAAAGCTGATAACCAGATATTCAGATGACGGAGAACCTCAGGGTACTGCCGGAAAGCCTATTATGGAGGTTATAAATGGTTCTGGTATACACAATATATGTGTTGTTGTTACCAGATATTTTGGAGGTACTCTTCTTGGAACCGGAGGTCTGGTAAGGGCATATACGGCTGCAACCAAGGAAGCAATCGCATTATGCAAAACCAAGACAATGAAATATGTTACTCCTGTGGATATTGTTATAGGTTATTCTGATTTACCGCGTATTCAGTATATACTCGGCAATGTAGGTGCGGATGTGGTAGGACAGGATTATGATGCAGATGTGACCTTGCATGTGAGAATACCTGCTGAACAGTCAGAACGGGTTCTTGGACAGATTACAGAGATGACAAGCGGAAATGCGATTATCGATGCACAGGACAACATATATGCCTGAAAGCATTATAGTATTGTTATAGCAATGTAGATAAGAATACGACAATTATTGATATAAGTATTATGAGTGGAAGCACCTTCGTAAGGATGGTGCTTTTCTTAATTATAAAGCCAAGTATAAATGTAAATACAGAGAATAATACCGCCCAGAGTATAAGGTGAATGATTCTTGCAGCAGTAAGTCCTGTAATAATGGCAGATATGAGACTTGTAAGCATGACAGGTATAATAGCAGATATTATAGCAGTAAGCTCTATGGACGACTGTTCACGTTTGCTGAGTGCAACGTACATATTTTTCTCTTTGTCCTGCTGGAAGAGGAGAAGTCCGAGCAAACCTGAAAAAAGCATGAAAACAAGGCAGATTTCATAGACAGGAAGCTTAATCTGATAGATGTAATCTCTATATGAAAATTCGCCAGTTACAGAATTTTTTATGCGAAATATATTGTCACTTTTTACATAATAATCAAGCCTGCCTGTAAGCTCAGAGTCATATTCAGGTATGTCTACAGAAAGAGTAAGCAGCCTGTCAGAGCAGAGCGTAAATATTGTAGCAAAAAGTGTCTCATTTATGGTAGCACCAAGAGTAGTTGATGGCGTTGTGTATTGTATTATCTGATTATCACCAGATAAACCATCTATATAGTCCTCGAAAAAATTCTCAGGAATATAGTAACCGCACTCTGCGTAGCCTGATTTTACATCGGAAATCATTTTCTCCATATCTGATGTCAGATAAAATGTATATAGAGAATTGTCAGATGATATTTTATCCATGATAGCAGTAGTATTTGCAGCTGTTTCCTCTGAATAGATAGAAACTTTTATGTCAGCAGAACGCTCGCTGGCAGGGAGACATGCATATATTACTGTGAGGAGTATTATAGAAAAAAGCATGACAATATAAAGCTTGTGTGTAAGTATTCTTTTTGTAAAAACCATAAAACGATTTAATGCTTTCATATGTGCTCCTTTATATTCCGAATAATGCGTGCCCGATTGCACTTATCATATACTTGCCGGGCATAAATGTTGAAATATGCTGTATTATCTCTGGCAGCATGGCATTTGGAAGGATTCCACCACCGATATATGTAAGTATCAGGGTAACGACAAGCAGTGTCATATGATTTACGATTGTATTTTTGCTCAGAGAATTAATAACATTAATAATCAGAGCCATAAACAATATAACAGGTATTGCGACAATAAATCCAAGTGCATAAAAGCTTTTAAAAGCTATGGAGACTGCAAGCATACATGGGATAAATGCAATAAAAAGGCTAAGTGATGTATTTATGAAATTACATACAAAAATGTGAATATCGTTAAGTCTGTTAGAGTATATAAGCTCTTTTATCCCGTAGTTGTAGTCTTTTATAAGAGGAGCAATTATGAAGGTCATAAAAAACAGGCTTAACATAACTGCAACTGCAATATAGTGCTGAAGCAGAGTGAGATGTCCCTCATTGGTTGCATCCTTTTGTTCTATATAGCCATCTTTATTCAATGCTCTGTCAAGATATATAAGATTAACCCGGTTTTGAATATCGCTAATCTCTGTGCTGTCAAGCCCATGCGACCTTACTGTGTCAAGAGCACTATAAATACCAGCCTGTGCTATACCGAGATATGTTGCATATGACATGAACAGTTCATTTGCTATATGTGAGGATGCTGAGGTTGTATCTTTTACAACTATATCAAGTGGGGGATTTGTACTGTCCATGATACCCGAAAAGAATCTTTCAGGCACAATTATAAAGAATAAAACCTCACCATCGGATATCAGCTTATAACCTTCATCTATCGTGCTTACTTGCATAAGGGTTACTGCCTCCTCAATACTCTGCATTTCTTCAAGCATGCCAAGTGCAAGACGGTTATATTTCATATCATCATCATCAGGAAGATAATATGCGAGCTTAACGGTTGTAAATGATTTATCCTTGTATATATGTCCGGATATTACAATTCCGGATACAGAGCATACTCCAAGCAGGATTAAAACCGCAACTAATATAGGGATTATATAACCCCTAAGCCTTTTTAAGTTAGCCTTTATTAAGTTAATAAATAAAAACTGCTTATGCATTTATATTACTCCTCAACATATCAATGTATGATATTCCCTTGCTTTTAAGTATAGCTGTATCATATAATGAGCCATTGTTAAGCAGGTATACACGATTACAGAAATTAAATATATCCTCGTCATGGGAAGCTATTATTATCGTTCCGCCGTTTTCGCAGAAGCTATGCATATAAGATAAAATGTCCTGCTTAGCTGGAAGGTCAAGTGCCGCAAATGGTTCATCCATCAGTAATACCTCTGGTTTATTTATGAGTACAGTGGCAAGACTCAGCCTTTTTTTCATACCCCCGGACATTTTTTTTACTGGAATGTCAAGAAAATTATTAATCCCCATATCAATAAGAGGCGGTTCATTTAATGCTGATATTATCTCGCTTTTGGACAGACTGCACCACATTTTAATGTTATCTATCGGCTTTAGCTCATCAAAAAGTGGATTGTCCTGAGGAACATAGCCAATTTTGGTGTCATTGCTGTTGGCACAAGCTCTTGCAATGCAGGAAAGTAATGTGGACTTTCCAGAACCATTTGTGCCAAGTATTCCTATGGCTTCACCACCTTCGGCTGAAATGGAAATGTCGTGCAAAACCTCTTTTTTTCCGTATGATTTTGAAATATTATTTATATGGAACATAGTAACCCTCTTTGTTTAATGAATGATAGTAAAAATATTGTAACATACATCTAAGCTTTATTCTATAAATAAATTAAAACCAATATGGACTTTAAAAGGTTCATTTGCTATAATAAAATAAGTGTATATTATAAAAACAAATGAACGAGGTGAATCGGATGAATGGTGTTAGACTTGCCAAAAAAAATGCTTTGACGATAAAGATTATGGCAGCATTTGCAATTGCCAGAATTATCGTATTAATTATTAATCATAAGGAACAGACAGGTTTTGTTCCATTACTTATTTTATTTGCAGTATTTGCAGTAGGTAACGTAGTATTTTATCTTATAAATGACAGAAGTGAGCTTACCAAATTCACATCAATTACTTTATTTGCAGTACTTACTGCTATAAGTATGATAGTGTCAGATTCTCTGATAGATGCAATACCAATATTTGTAGCCATGGGAATGTGTGTTGTGTATATGGATAATATGCATACAATTATCACTTGCGGAGTTTCTGTTGTAGGAACTCTTGTGGGTACAATAATTAAGATAGCAGATTCAGGAGTTCTGCCATCAGCTGCATGGATGGAGATACTTCTTCTTGCAATTATATTTACCATAGGTATTATCAAGGCAGGAAGCATCACTCTTAGAGAGCAGGAGACTGATAAACAGGAGATTCAGTATCATGTGGCATATCAGGAAGAGATAACTGGAAATATGGTTAAGGTTGTTGATAATGGTAATGCACATATTGAACAGTTACAGTCCAAGCTTGATAATTTCCAGCTTGCAACTGAGGAGGTAACAAAGTCAGTTGATGCTATATCAAGTGGTGTAACAGACACAGTTGAGAATATGGAACATTCAACTATGATGACACAGGAGATTCAGAACATTATAGATAATCTTATAGATGTCAAGGATAATACAGTTGAGTCTACCAGGAAGGCTATAGAGTCAGTGCAGCTGGGACTTGATATAATAGAGAATCTTAAGACTAAGTCTGATGATATAAATGTTGCTAATAAAGATGTGACAAGGGTTTCTGAGGAGCTTTGTGATAAGATTGTTTCAGCAGAGGAAATAACTCAGATTATTTACCAGATATCAAGCCAGACCAATCTTCTTGCACTTAATGCTTCTATAGAGGCTGCCAGAGCGGGAGAGCAGGGAAGAGGATTCGCAGTTGTTGCTAATGAGATTCGTAATCTTGCAGACGATACAAGAAATTCTATAGACAGTATCACACAGCTTCTTAAAGGTGTCACAGAGCTTGCTAATCACAGCTCAGAGCTTGTAAGACGAAGTGTTTGTGCGGTGGAGGAGCAGGCTAGATACATAGATGCAGCAGACCAGTCATTTAATGCAATATCAGGTGTCGTTGAAGAGCTTCATGGTGATATGGAGCAGCTCGACCAGATAAGTAACAGTCTGGATGCATCAAACAATACAATTATTGACAGTCTGGCTAATCAGCAGGCAGCAAGTGAGGAGATTGCCGCAAATGCTCAGTCATCAGCAAGCCTGTGTGGTTCTAATCTTCAGGAGTTAAATAGTGTCATAGATGAATTAAATGAGATTGCCAAGATTATTGGAAGCTTAAAGGACGGCGATTTAGATGAGATTAATCAGATGCTTGAGGAGACTACAGTGGAGTCTGATGAGCAGGTGGATGACACAGATTACTCAGCATATTTCTCAGACGAAGAGGATGAAACAGGTTATGTACCTGATGATGAAAATGAGGCTGATGAAACAGATAACGCTACAGATAATGAAACAGATAATACTACAGTGGAATATGACGAGGAGGGATACGATGAAGAATCGTATAATGAGGAGTCATATGATGAAGATACGGAAGAGTAAATTATACATAAAAAATGGAGCTGGTGACAGCTCCATTTTTTAGTAGTCTTCTTCTATAACGCGGAAGTCTAGATAATCAAAATCAATTCCTTCTATAAAATTATCCTGTGTAAATCTTGTCCTTGCGTGTTTTATAAAGTCATCCTGATTAGCTTTAAGCCAAATTGGTTTGGAAAGATCAAATTCATAGCATATATCCTCTAATGCTGTATAGACCTTCTTGGTTCTTGTCATTGTGTAGTCGTCTATGCATGCAACATAGTCATTTATTACTTTGTTATTCTTAAATATTTGTCCCCATATTCTAAACATAAAATAGCTCCTTACATTATGTTTTGTATAGTATAACTAAATTAAAAGAGAAATTCAACTTAAAACACTCCCATTTATGGTATAGATGTGATAAAATGTGTCAAGAAATTATTATGCATTAATGGAGAAAGAACAATGTACAAACTTATAACTACGGATGGAAGTGCAAAGCGCGGCGAGGTTACAACTGTACATGGTGTTATACAGACACCTGTATTTATGAATGTTGGAACTGTGGCAGCCATAAAGGGAGCTGTATCAACCGAGGACTTAGAGGCAATAGGTACACAGGTGGAGTTGTCAAACACATATCATTTACATGTAAGACCGGGAGATAAGATAGTAAAACAGATGGGTGGTCTTCATAAGTTTATGTCGTGGAACAAGCCTATACTTACAGATTCAGGTGGATTTCAGGTGTTTTCACTTGCTGGTCTCAGAAAAATAAAAGAGGAGGGAGTGACATTTAACTCCCATATAGATGGAAGAAAGATATTTATGGGACCAGAGGAGAGTATGCAGATTCAGTCTAATCTTGCATCAACTATAGCTATGGCATTTGATGAATGTCCATCTGCTAAGGCGGAGAGAAGCTATATTCAGCCATCGGTTGACAGAACATATAGATGGTTAGTCCGATGTAAGGCAGAGATGCAGAGACTTAATTCACTTGAGGATACTATAAATAAGCATCAGATGCTTTTTGGTATTAATCAGGGTGGAGTTTTTGATGATATAAGAATTGAACATGCAAAGAAGATAGCTGACCTTGACCTTGACGGATATGCTATAGGTGGTCTTGCTGTCGGTGAAACGCATGAGGAGATGTATAGGGTAATTGAATCTACAATACCATATCTTCCGCAGAACAAGCCAACGTATCTTATGGGAGTAGGTACACCTGCTAATATATTAGAGGCAGTAGAGCGTGGCGTGGATTTCTTTGATTGTGTTTATCCGTCAAGGAATGGCAGACATGGACACGTTTATACTAACCATGGTAAGCTCAATTTATTTAATGCACAGTATGAGACGGATGACAGACCTATTGAGGAGGGGTGCGGCTGCCCTGCCTGCAAGAGATATAGCAGAGCTTATATAAGACATTTGTTAAAAGCAAAAGAAATGCTTGGAATGAGATTTTGTGTCTTGCATAATCTGTATTTTTATAATAATATGATGAGTGAGATTAGAGAGGCCATAGAGGAACACCGCTATAGTGAATATAAGCGGAAGAAATTGGAAGGCTTTAATATGAAATAGGAGGAAATAGATATGTTATTAGAGGCAGCAGGTTCAGCAAGTTCAGCAGGTTCAATCGGCTCTATAATATTTATAGTTGTTATATGGATTGCTGTATTTTATTTCTTGTTAATTCGTCCTCAGAAGAAACAGAAGAAGCAGATGGAGGATCTTCATAGTGCTATGGAGCCGGGTGATAATATTATGACAACCGGTGGTTTCTATGGTACTATTCTTGATATTCCTGATGACACAACAGTTATCGTGGAATTTGGTGGTAACAAGAATTGTAGAATTCCTATGCACAAGAACGCTATAGCAGAGGTTGAGAAGGCTGGTTCAGCAGTAATCAAGGATGAGCATAGCGAAGATGATGAGGCAGAAAAGGAAGCTAAGAAGGACTCAAAGAAGCTTGGCAGGGAAAAGAAGTAATTCCTGTATGTAACATGTATAGGGGTATGGTATTGATTATTTAAGTTTTATAATTAATACCATACTCCTATATTTGTTTTATGATAATTTTTATCATCTTTTGTCAAAAAACAGTAGACTATTTCCCTACTTTGTGAGAAAATATATCCAATGATGTTTTTCTATGCAGATAAATGTCAAAAACATATTTTAATATTTGAAAGGAGTCTCAAAATGATTTATTCACAGGAAGTTGAAAACATGTGCCCAGTAGCTCAGGGCGTACATCATGGCTGTGCCCCAATTCCAGAAGAAGCTAAGTGGGTTCAGGCAAAAGAAGTAAAGGATATTTCCGGTTTTACACATGGTGTAGGCTGGTGTGCACCACAGCAGGGTGCATGTAAGATGAGCCTTAACATCAAGGAGGGTATCATTCAGGAGGCATTGGTTGAGACAATTGGTTGTTCAGGTATGACACATTCAGCAGCTATGGCAGCAGAAATCCTTCCAGGATTAACTGTTATGGAAGCTTTGAATACTGATTTGGTTTGTGACGCAATCAACACAGCAATGAGAGAGCTTTTCCTTCAGATTGTATATGGTCGTTCACAGAGTGCATTCTCAGAGGATGGTCTTGCAATAGGTGCAGGCCTTGAGGATCTTGGAAAGGGCCTTCGTTCACAGGTTGGTACTATGTATGGTACACTTAAGAAGGGACCTCGTTACCTTGAAATGGCTGAGGGTTATGTAACTGCTATCGCTCTTGATGCAGATAACTTAATCATCGGTTATAAGTTTGTAAACCTTGGTAAGATGACTGACTTCATCAAGAAGGGTGATGATCCTAACACAGCTTACGAGAAGTCTTGCGGACAGTATGGTAGGGTTGCAGATGCAGTTAAGTTAATTGATCCACGTACAGACAAAGAGCTTGAGAAATAATAGGAGGAGGTAACGATAATGGCTTTATTTGAATCATATGAGAGAAGAATAGATAAAATCAACGGCGTTTTGAATAGCTATGGTATCTCTTCTATCGAAGAGGCAGAGAAGATAACAAAGGATGCCGGATTAGATGTATATGAGCAGGTTAAGAAGATTCAGCCTATCTGTTTCGAGAACGCTTGCTGGGCTTATACAGTAGGTGCTGCAATCGCAATTAAGAAGGGTTGCAAGAGAGCTGCTGATGCTGCTGCTGCAATCGGTGAAGGTCTTCAGGCTTTCTGTATTCCTGGTTCTGTTGCAGATACAAGAAAGGTTGGTCTTGGACATGGTAACCTTGGTAAGATGCTCCTTGAGGAGGAGACAAAGTGCTTCTGTTTCCTTGCAGGTCACGAGTCATTTGCTGCTGCTGAGGGTGCTATAGGTATCGCAGAGAAGGCAAACAAGGTTCGTCAGGAGCCACTCCGTGTTATCCTTAATGGTCTTGGTAAGGATGCAGCACAGATTATTTCAAGAATTAATGGTTTCACATTTGTTGAGACAGAGTATGATCCATACACAAACGAGGTTAAGGAAGTATTTAGAAAGTCTTACTCAGAGGGACTTCGTGCAAAGGTAAACTGCTATGGTGCTAACTCAGTTCCAGAAGGTGTTGCAATCATGCACAAGGAGGGTGTTGATGTTTCTATAACAGGTAACTCAACAAACCCTACAAGATTCCAGCATCCAGTTGCAGGTACTTATAAGAAGGAGTGCCTTGAGCAGGGTAAGAAGTATTTCTCAGTTGCATCAGGTGGTGGTACAGGACGTACACTTCACCCAGATAACATGGCAGCAGGTCCTGCATCTT
>Ga0129311_1001632_pt1 | contig 15407 bp, 19 predicted proteins | sample Go1ome_FD_94435 | JGI IMG/M metagenome (GOLD analysis project Ga0129311, IMG submission 94435) | Western lowland gorrila individual fecal microbial communities from Wisconsin, USA - Go1022B metagenome | ecosystem: Host-associated > Mammals > Digestive system > Large intestine > Fecal | place... | reverse complement strand
CCAACAAGTTTGCCTGTAGTGTGCTACAAGGCGAAACTTGCTCTTGTTTTGTTTGGTAAAGACACCCTTACTAATTAGCCGAAAAAACGCATAAGTGGTCAGGAAAATATACAAAAGAATACGAGATAGGCAGAATTAGAGGCAGAATTAGAAGTAGATGTGATGGAAGAAAAACGTAGTATGAGAATGTGAAGAAAACTGCGAGAACTTGCATTTTTTTGTATCATTCTTACCGGTAGTATGGTATAATTTTTCACAGTGGGGTATGTTACCCTGTTGGAACGAAAACCGGAGAAAATGCCTATGATAAAAAAGAGTGTACAGAAGCAGATTGACGCTACAATCAAGGATATTTGGAATAAGAATATCCCGAAAGATTTTGAAGAGGGATATATCATCAATGAGGACTGTTTGAAAATGTCTCTCTGCTATCATTTGCGGAGAAAACTGGCAAGTGTATTGAGGGAAAATAATCTGCGTATCTATACAGAGAAGTATTTTCCCGGAATGAAAAAGAAGCCGGATATTATCATTGCAGAAATCAGGGATGAGTATGAAGAAAATACCTTGTATGATTCGGTTCGGGAAGAGGATGTTGTAGCATTACTGGAACTGAAATTTCGGAGCGATACTGCAAAAAGTACTTCGGACTGGATGAGAGAAGATTTGCAGAAATTGAAAGAGTATGTGCAGAAAAGTAAGGTGCAATGCCAACTGTATTTTGCGGTTATCTATGAGGTGGAATGTGAATGGCTGCATTGGATGGATGGGCGAAGTACAAACAACTGGGCAGCTGGCAGAGTGACAGAACTGGATGCCGGATGGATAAATGGCAATATGGAATTTGAGGTACATTCCTATTAAGGAATGGAGAGTTGTTTTAACAGTCAGGTAACGATTAGAGGAGAAAGAAATTGGATATTTGTTATAACAAATTATTTAAGATGCTAATTGATAAGGGAATGAAAAAGACAGAGTTTCGTAAGCAGGTAGGTATCAGTGAGGGTACGCTAGCAAAGCTGTCACGGAATGAAAATGTATCAATGGATGTGATTGTAAAGATATGCCGGAAAATGAACTGCACAGTAGACCAAATTTTGGATATAGTACCTGATACTAATACAAGATAATTTTTGAAATTTATATACGGAGGAAATATAGCAATGGCAAATGAAGCATTACTTAATGCAAGAAAAGTTAAGAATGATGAGTTTTATACAGTATTTGAATATGTACAAAAGGAAATGAATGCATATCTTGAATATGATCCGGATGCATTTAGAGGGAAAACCGTTTTACTTCCATGTGACGATCCAGAGTGGTCTAATTTCACAAGATATTTTGCACAGAATTTTGAGACTCTTGGCTTAAAGAAGTTGATTAGTACAAGCTATGCAACGGAGAGTAAAAATAGGTATTCAAATGGCTATCAATTTACAATAGAAGATTTTTTGACTGATTTTGAAATGAGCAGTCCCCAGTATGATAAAGAGAAAACATCTAGGAGAGGAAAAATATTTACACTATCAAGAGATGTTGATGCTTCGGGAGTGACAGATATAAATGATTTAGAATGGACTTATTTAGAAGGAGATGGAGATTTTCGTTCTGATGAAGTAAAGGCATTAAGAAATGAAGCGGATATTATTGTAACAAATCCCCCATTTTCTTTGTTTAGAGAATTTGTAGATTGGGTGTATGAGGCAGATAAAAAACTTATTATTATTGGAACAATAGGTGCTGCTACATATAAAGAAATATTTCCGTTAATACGAGACAATAAGCTTTGGATAGGCGCAACAAATAATGGAAAGGATATGGTATTTAGCGTTCCAGAAGGTGCGAAAGTAGATCCCAAGGATAAAGCAAAAGCAGAAAAACTCGGATATGTTGGAAATTATACAAGATTGGGAAATGCCTGTTGGTATACAAATATGGATCATGGAAGAAGACATCAACCACTTTCACTCATGACGATAGAAGATAATTTGAAGTTTAGTAAGCATAAAGATTTGTTGGAGACAGGGTATTTGAAATATGAGAATTATGATGCTATTGAGGTTCCATATACAGATGCAATACCATGTGATTATGAGGGAATAATGGGAGTTCCTACAAGTTTTTTTGACAAATATAACCCAGAACAATTTGAAATAATCGGGTTGGGTTCAGGTTATTTAGGACAAAGTATTGGCGTAGGAAGTATTCCAACAGAACACAAAAAGAAAATGAAAGGGCATTCAGCTGCGGGAGATTTGTATTTCCTGTTACCAGATGGAACACCCAAAGTACCGTATGCAAGAATACTTATAAGAAAGAGGGGATAGCATATGATTACAGAATTAAGAACAGATATAACAGTAGGCGATATTTGTGAGGGATTTGTATATAATGAGTACGAAGGAAAAGGGCTATTTGGACTTTCTGGTAAGCTAACAATTCAACCGGAATATCAGCGAAATTACATATATGCAGATGGTAAGAAGGATGTAGCTGTAATTGATAGTTTGTTAAAAGGTTATCCATTAGGACTTATTTATTTTACAAAAGTGTCAGAAGATAAATATGAAGTATTAGATGGTCAACAGAGAATAACATCATTTGGGCGTTTTGTTACTGGTAAGTTTCCAATCATTGGAGCAGATGGAGTACCACACTATTTTGGCGGATTAGCTGATGATTTGAAAGAAAAGATTATGAAGTCAAAACTTACAATTTATGTGTGCTCTGGAACGGAAAGTGAAATTAAGGAGTGGTTTAGGACAATAAACATAGCAGGAGTACCATTAAACGAGCAAGAGCTATCTAATGCAATTCATTCTGGTCCGTTTGTAACAAAAGCAAAAGAAGAATTTTCTAATTCGCAAAATGCTAATATTCAAAAATGGAGTGCATACATAAGTGGAGACGTAAAGCGTCAGGATTACCTAAAGACGGCATTAAGTTGGGTGTCAAAAGGAAATATTGATGCTTATATGAGTCAGCATAGATATGAAGACAATATTCGTGAACTTAAAGCATATTTTACATCAGTAATTGATTGGGTATCTTCTGTTTTTTCTGATGTAGAAAGTGAAATGAGAGGATTGCCATGGGGAGAATATTACGAGAAATACCATTGTAATTCATATAATCCGCAGGAAGTTCATAATAAACTTCAACGGCTGTATGAGGATTTTTATGTCAAAAACCGGAAGGGCGTATATGAATATATATTAGGTGGGTGCAAGGATACAAAGTTACTTGATATTCGCATTTTTGACGAAGTAACCAAAAAAACAGTATACAAAAGGCAGACAGCAGATGCCACGCAAAAGAACTGTTCTAATTGTCCGTTGTGCGCACTGGGTAACGATAGTAATGCCAAGAGAATTTATAAACAAAATGAAATGGATGCAGATCATGTTACAGCATGGTCAAATGGTGGCGCTACAGATATTTCAAATTGTACAATGTTGTGTAAGACTCATAATAGAGCAAAAGGAAATAAATAAGGTGGATGTAAATGGTTGGTGGATACCGGGTAGTTACGCTATGTGGAAGTACCAGATTTAGGGATGCGTTTATGGAAGCGCAAAAGCAGTTGACTCTTGACGGAAATATTGTTATCAGCGTCGGGTTGTTCGGGCATTCTGGAGATAATGAAGTGTGGGAAGGGATGGATGAAGACACCCTTACCAAAACAAAACTTATGCTTGATGATATGCATAAGCGAAAAATTGATATGTCAGATGGAATTTACGTGATCAACGTAGGTGGGTATATCGGAGATAGTACACGTTTTGAAATTGAATATGCAAAACGCACCGGAAAAGACATTCAATATTTGGAAGAGCCAGTATCAGAAGACGAATTGCCGGAAGATGCGATTGATGTATCAGAAATTCCTATGTCTACCAGATTACGGACAATACTTTTCAGAAGCCGGATAAATGACCTACGCCAAGTAGAAGATATAGCAGAGGAAGAGATGCTTAAAATCCGGAATATGGGAGCCAGTACAAAAGAAGAATTGATAAAAATATGTGGGTTATATGGGGTTCATGTATATAGTCGGAAGGATTTAGAGGAGGAAAGCATAGGGGTATCATTTACACAAAACCAATATGTAAAGATTTTTTCAGAGGGTATCAGAAGTAAAGATGATGTATACTATGCAGATAAGGCTAAACTGCAGAAAATATTTGGAAGTAAATCAACTATATATAAAAAGTTAATGCAACTCAAATATAATCATGAAAATATGGCATAAAGTACAGAACGCCTCATTTTACTGGGGCGTTTTTTCTGTATCCTGTGAGCTGAAAATATCCAGTTGTTTTGCTTCGCCAATGTTATCTGATTGATCGCCACCAATATTTTTGTCTTTGGACTCCGCTTCGTGTGGAAATTGATGCTTGGATGCACGGCTTGAATGTAAGACATCAAAACGAAGGGCAGTCCCTCTTGCACGTTTATTATATTCAATTAACATGGCTTCGGCAAAGCCCATAGCACCGCCTTTTCTTTCTTTAGCAGTCCGACTGAGTTCTTTAATGGTAACGCTTCCGACTTTATCTTTAAAAATATCATCTTTTAGGCTATCCCCAAATGCATTTAGAAGTCTTGCAATACCGTTCATGATATTTGAGGAAAATGAGTTGGCAGCACCTTCCCATGTGCCAATACATAAACGCAGTACATGGTCTAAAATCTGAAAACCGTATTTATCATATATTTTTTCCAATGTAGAGACTGCGCATATGCCCCCAGTACAGGTAGATGGAGTAATCTTTAGATTATAGCTTTCAACAAGGTCACGGATAAGCAAGTGTTTGTCACTTCCTGCTTCAATATTGGCAATGAATATTTCATAAGGCAATAAAGGCTTTACATATTTCATCTGGTTTGCAAATATGTCAGCCTCATGCGAATACTCCAAATCATCATAAATCATACACCACACCGGAGTCTCACGTGATCCGGAAACCATAGCGACAATTTCAATGGTATGTTGTCCGTTAAATACATAATTTATGCCATTTCTTCTGCTAACTTTAACAGGGTTAATCTGATAAAGGTCAAAGTTTTCCGCAGCTTTCCTTACGTGCTTGATGGAAAGGTTACGCTGATATTCTTGGTCAGAAACAAGGTTTTTAATTGGTATCTGTTCAAAATGTACATTTGGGACATACATACTCAAATCATCCATTGTGATTCTCCTCTCTAAGCTGGTCTAATAGGGGCTGAACAGCTTCATAGAGTAAATGGAGCTGTCTCAATAATTTATCCTGTGCTGTTTGTGATATTTCTGAGAAATTTGTATTATCACATACTCGTTTGATAGTTCCTACCCATGAAGGAATTGTGAGGGACAGGCTGGATATTTCTGCATCAGGATCATATTTTGGTTGCTTTTTTATCTCGAAATCCGGTGTTGGAGGTTTTTTCCGTCTTTGTGCCGGATTGGTGGCAGCAGAGATACGTTTCCATTGTAATTCATGGCGCATATCAGAATACCCAATATGCTCTATACCACTTTTAGAAAGATGTTCATTAAGGGTTCTGATATTTCCTTTTGGCAAACGAGCAAGCTCTATAACATTTTCGTGGGAGATTTTTAGCTTACCGGAAAATATTTTACGAACAATCTCCGGCTCTTTATCCCATATAATATCTATGTGCCGGGCGTAAATGCCATATTTGTAAACGGTATTATGAGAGATATGATATTCTTTCCCAAGTTCGATTGCGGTCTGAAAGCTGAAATTTGTGTGTCTTCCAACGGAATGTAATTTTTGTGCAGTCTTTTCTTCATAAAGTAAATTGGCAGCTTTTTGTGTATTGAGTGTCTTTTCTAATTCAAAGCGTTTTCCAATGAGATAGCAGATGGCTTCTTTAGAAAGGTCACATCTTTTTAGCTGGTCAATGCAGATGTAGAGCAGAGCTTCCTCACGACAGGAAAAGTCAATCTGTTTTGTCTGGTAGTCGAACTGCCAAGTATGGCAGATTTCATACCTTTTATAGCCATCAATAATTGTGTTCTCCCATACTAAAAGTGGCGAAGTACATCCATTGTCAAAAATATCTTCTTCTAGGGATGTATAGGCATCTTCTGGGAGGGGCTGTTTTAGCATCATAAATTCTTTATCACATTTGAGTTTTGGTTTCGGCATCAATTTACTCCTGTTGTTTTGAAAGTGGGATTGTAGCATTCATGTCAAAGCTGACAAGTCCCTCATTTTGAAAAAATACTCCATAAATACGATAGGCTTCGTTTTCATCCCAAGTAGTATTTACCTTACAAAGTGTGTTTACAAAATCAGTACTGTACAATTCATAACAGTTTTTCCCGGTAAGCTGCTCCTTTCTGATCCTATGCGCAAGATAATCCTCTTGTATGCTTTTACGCAAAGCAATGGTATGGTTTAGCGGATTAACAAGTAGCTGGATGTATTCCGGATCGCCTAAGAGATGCAGCGTAACTTTATGGATACGAATACGTTTCTTTTTCAGGTCAACGGATAGGGTTGGTTTCAAAGAGTGTTGTCTGTTCATATGTGTATTCTTCCTTTCTTTCGGATGGAGCAGTACCATCAGGAATAACAGTTTCATCTTTATCTGCGTCAGTTTTTGCAGAATCCGTGGTCTTTTGGATTCCGAAAACGGTATATCCGTTGAAAGTATTAACCGTAATCGTGTTTTGGTGTTCTTCCACAGGAAGACCAAATTGATTCTGCCAGTCAGCCGGATAGGTAGGGGTACGAGATAATTTTGGTTTCTCTCCCTCTTTTTCCTCACGCTTAAAGATTTCCGGAGTAGTAAGGTCAAATACAAAGAGAATATCATCGCCGGATTTTAATAACTTTCCAAGTAACTTATACCGATAGTTAGGATTCCAACCCATTAACGCAATTACTTTAGCAAAGAATACACGGCAAGTAATCTGTTTAGGTGTTCTTTTGTTATGATTTGCACTACACCAGCGGAGTGAATCTTTCGTTTCTTCGGGACATGGTTTTACTGCAAGTTTCTTTTCTTCCGGATTAACCAGAATTTGAACAAAATCTGTAGATGGAAGTTTTTTGATGCAAGCGGTATTAACGGAAACTTTGTAATTGTTGAATGTAAAGGATGGCTCATAAATATGAGCAAAAAATTCTCCTCTTACTACTTGGTATCCATCTAAGCTAAAAGTTTCATCTTCTACTAAATCATCAGGGAGATCAGTAGCATTATTCTTACCCACGGTAATTGATAGTTCATCCATTCGTATCCTCCTGTTTTATTTCTTGTAGTATTTTGTTTATATTGCTTTGCAATGTTTCGGGAGATGAAACATCTAAATCATCCTTTTTGTAATAGGGAGTACCATGTGCCTGTGTATGCCAGCTTTCATCAGTTGAAAATTCAGCAATTTCGGGAGCGTATGCCTGTGCATAGTAGTTTTCGCCAAAATTGGAAGCCCAGTCTGCCGGGTATGCAACAATATCTTTCTTTGCGCCAGTAGTAAATGGCAGAATATCATCAGAAAGTGCTTCTTGGGAGGTATGGGTTTCTTCCAGACAGTTTTTGGATATAAATACTTCTGTATCACGCAGGTTGTAGATCAGAATACAGTCAGTACCATTTTGTAGTAATTGTCCGGTTGCACGGTATCGGTATGAAGTATTCCATCCAAGAATTTCAAACAGTACAGGAAGAAATGCATTTCCACTTATCATGCGTGGTACAGATACGGCATCATGAACCTTTGACCACTGAATATGATTGCGGTTATCCTTATCAGTAGGGCGAGCAGCAAACATCATTTTACATGGATGAATTAGTATTTCCACATGGCTGCAGGAGGGAAATTGTCTGACGGAGGCTGTGCTAAATTTCATTTCATGAATGGTAAAGGTAACTGTTATCCGGTGGGTATCAGAAAAATATTGTCCTCTTGCGACTTCGTAACCACGCAGGTCAAAGTCCCCGGAGTTTGCCTGTACTTCCAACATATCATCTGTACTTTGTACCGTGCTGTTACTAATACTTTGAGAGGCATTCATGTAATCTATTGCTTGAAAACCAGACCAGCGAGGATTTATTGGAACATATCCAACAAGTACACCCTTTTCAATTACATGGAGTCTCGGTAGGATACCTTTGTTTCCATATTTGGAATTATAAATGAGCTGTTGCACTGCAAGAAAATCATCCCTTGAAATAATTGCTTCGTGATGATTTTTCTGTCTGTACTGATTTCTGTCCTGCTTATTTTTTTTCGATTTGTGGTTTAAGTAATTAGGTGTAAATGTTTTTCTGGCGAGAACATCTCCGCAGCAGCGTTCATTCTGCAAAATCTGAAGGACAGAACTGGATGACCATTTCGTATTACCAAGTTTTGTGCGTCTTCCCAATTCTGTTAGTGTATCAGCGATTTTTTGTGAGGAATAACCGTATAGATACATAAAGAAAATCAACCGTACCGTTTTGGCTTCCTCTTCATTGATGACAAGATTTCCGTCCTCATCATTATCATAACCAAGTAAAGGCGGAGTAAGGAAAATTCCTCTGCGAAAACGCATTTCTATGGAGGCATTCATTATCTCGCTTTTGGTATGGCTTTCTTCCTGTGCGAGTGTGGCAATAAATGAAAGACTCATTTCACTATTACTATTTAGGGTGTAGATATTTTCAGTCTCAAAAAAAATACCGATAGGTGGCTGCATGGCAGCAAGTTCTCTGGCATATCCGATACAGTCGAGTACATTTCTGGCAAATCTGGCAACTGTCTTTGTGATAATCATATCCAGTTTTCCTGCCTTGCAGTCTGCAATCATTTCCAAAAAGGCATCCCTATGTTGTAGAGATGTTCCGGATATACCCTCATCTGCATAGATTTTAACTAATACCCAGTTATCATGACGCTTAACCACATCTTCATAATGATTCTTTTGCAGTTCGTAGGATGAAGTCTGTCTGGGATCATCCGTTGATACTCTTGCATAAACACCAACACGTTTCGTTACTTGCGTATGGTAAAAATCTTCTGGTGGGATAGCAGGGATAACATCCAGCATATCAGAATCAATACCCTTGTATCGTTCACGTATTTTTTCTTTTTGAGCTGCAACACTGCCGGCTTTTTCCTCTGCGACTTTCATAGCATGACAACCTTTCCGTATGTGATAAATACAATTATAGATTTTTCATAAAATATAGAAATAGACTATAGGGACAGCACTATCCCTATAGTCCATAAAAAGAGTAATTGATTAGTATGTATTTTGATCTGAAAGGATATGAGATATTAAATCAGATTCCCGGAAAATTTTTTTGGTTTCTTCTAATATCCTGAATAGGAAAAATCGTTCCACAAGTGTGCAATCTTCCAGTAAGATGTCAATATCTGTCTGGTAAGCATTGGGATCGTAAATTTGATTGCCACAAAGCAGCTCATCCACGGTAATATTTAGTGCATTCACGATTTTTACCAGAGATTCAAGGCTGGGCTTTTTCTTTGCCGTTTCAATATGGCTGATGTAGGAGGGGGATAGGTTTGACAACTCTGCAAGCTCCATCTGCGATAGGTTTCGTTCCTTGCGGATTTTTGCAATCCGGATTCCAATTAGTGTAAAATTTACTTCCATGATACTGTCTCCTTTATATTTTATTAGCCGGAAAGTCCGGTCACTTGGAGCAGTAAAAGCCATATAAAGGCAATCAGGGCGATAACCCAAAAAGTGCCAGTCCGAAGACTGGCATGGTTAGCAGAGTAATATATAGGCATTTTATGATTCGGTTGTAGTATTTGCGTTGGTAGTCTTTCCTAAAAATGTGCTGTTCATATCAAGAGGGGGCATAGGGTAGGAATAGCCACGCTTTATTAAACTGAACAGCTTGAAGCTCATAAGATCGGGACTGGTGTTTAAGCATTGACACATCTTAAAGTAGTCCATATCTTCATCTTTTGACATATCTGAAATATCTTCATCTGCTATAAGAAGGTCAGCTGCAAATAAGTTTGCCTCATACTCCGTTTCTGATTTCATATCATATAATACGCTGTCCTTCATGGGAGCCATCTGCAACATATTCTTATGAAGAATAATGTGCGCAAGCTCATGTGCAGCTACAATTAACTTTTCTGCCGGATGCAGGGTTTCATTGATTACAACATATACCGTGCGGTTGGCTGAAAAACAATAACCTTTTAATTTCTGGTATGCTCCGCTTTCTTTTACAACCACATTCATAGCGGATAAAATGTCAAACGGATTACGGCTTTTATACTTCTTTACCAGATGCTCTACCTCATTATAAATATAGGACATTCCCATCTAACATTAACACCCCCAGTCAGTTTATCCAGTATGATGATTATACAAAATAATCAGTCCCATAAAACGGACAGGTGCTAATTGGTATCGGCAGGCTGAAATTTTTTCGGTGTGAACTTTTTGGCACGTTCTTTGGAATCAAAGTAAAGAGACTGGATTTCATGAAGGAAAGCCATCTTGTCTTCATCAGATAATTCTCCACCAGCAAACATAGCTGCGGTCTGATCCAAAATCTGTTGTGCCTGTGCAGCTCCACGTGAGCCGTATTGTTCAGAAGCAGTGGTAATGAAATCTTCATCTTCTGTCTTTAAATAATTTTCGTCACATTCTAATATATCAGCTAATTTCGCATATATTTCATGACTTTTGGGATAGCAAGAGCCTTTTTCATAATTGATAACAGTTCTGATTGAAACACCGACCAATTTTCCTAACTCTTCTTGCGTGATACCTTTCGATTTTCTTAATTCTCTAATTTTATCGCCGAATTTCATATTTGCCTCCAAAATGTGAAAATCAATTTCATGTTCTTATTAAAACAGTATTGACAAGTGAAACTTAATTGCATATAATCAATAAATGTGAAAATAAGTTGCATATTTATAGTAACTGATGTTGCACATTTTGTCAAGCAAAAGGAGCGTAAATATGCGAACAATACTACATTCAGATATGAACAACTGTTACGCCAGTATTGAATTACTGCATCATCCGGAATTAAGGGGAAAACCTTTAGCTGTTGGTGGCGATCCGGAAGCAAGACATGGTATCGTGCTGGCAAAAGACCAGCTGGCAAAGAAAGCCGGAGTACAGACCGGGATGGCACTCTGGCAAGCAAAGCAGGTATGCCCGGATATTGTGTTTGTACCGCCACGAATGGATTTGTATTTGCGGTTTTCAAGACTTGCACATGAAATCTATGCAGACTATACGGATATGCAGGAGCCTTTCGGTGTGGATGAGTCGTGGTTGGATGTAACGGACAGCTGCACCTTAAAGGGGGATGGATTTCAGATTGCAAATCAGATCAGCAACCGTATTAAACGAGAACTGGGAATAACCGTCAGTATCGGAGTAAGCTGGAATAAGATTTTTGCAAAGCTGGGGAGCGATTACAAGAAACCGGATGCGATTACAGTAATCAGTAAGGAAAATTATAAGGATATTGTCTGGAAACTTCCGGCATCCGACTTACTGTATGTGGGAAGGAGTACGGAAAAGAAGTTAAGGACGCTTGGCATTTTTACGATAGGACAACTGGCACAGGCTGATCCGAAACTGTTGAAATCCGTATTTGGAAAAATGGGACTGGTACTTAGCCTGTTTGCAAATGGAGAAGACCAGACACCAGTAAACCGGGAAAACATTCATGCGCCCATAAAGAGTATTGGAAACAGTACAACTACACCCAGAGATTTAGAAACCTATGAGGATGTGGCAATCATAACATATGCTTTATCAGAAAGTGTGTCAGCGAGACTTCGGGAGAATAATTTTGCCTGTAATGTAGTGGAAATATCTGTAAGAGATAATGAACTGTACAGCTTTACAAGGCAAAAGAAAATCAGTAATCCTACTGACATAACAAATGAAATTGCAGAAACGGCATTAGAACTTTTCCGGGAAAATTATAAATGGGAGAAACCAATCCGGAGCATTGGGGTAAGGGCATCTGATTTGACCAACCCATGTTATGCAACACAGTTAAGTCTTTTTGTGGATGAGGCATATCGTGATAAATTGCGCCGGGCAGACCGCACGGTGGATGAAATCAGAAGGAGATTTGGATATAAGAGTATTCAAAGAGGACTTATGTATTGTGACCGGGTATTATCGGATGTTAATGCAAAAGAGGATCATACCGTTCATCCGCATGGCTATATGGAATCCGGAAACCGGACAGGTGTGATGGCATAAACATAACTGTGAATTGCTACACAATGTCTATAGTGTGTATGATGTAGGCAAGGAGGCAGAGAGAAATGAAGAAAGAAATCAAAAAGGAAGACAAGCAGAAATTATTTGTAATCAATCTGGAGAGAATCTTGGCAGATAAAGGAATGATGAAAAAAGATTTGGCAGATAAATTGCACTGTACACCACAGACTATAACAAATTACTGCAAACGTGGAGTATCAGAACAGCAGGTAGCAGAAATAGCCGCAGCATTAGATGTGTCTGAAAAAGAGCTTTACAGAACAGAAGCGGAGAATGAATTTTATGCCCTAAAGAAGATTGATTTGCAGAAAGCACTTTTAGCAACACGTAAAGGAAGATTGATTCTACTGGCAGGATTTTCATTTTTAGCGTTTATTATGCAATTTTATGGTGGAATTGTTTCATTATTTGCAGCTTTAATCATGCTTTTATTCTTTGAGGTGGTAGGGGCAGTAAGCAGCAATAAATGGATAGACAGAATTTTCCGGGTAGCAATGCGGATTGTGGAAGGATTGGCTGTATTTTGTATTCTCATATATCCGTTTTTGAAAGGATGATTAAAATGGATGCAAAGGTATATGTAGATGTAGATGCCAAATTCACGGCAGATGGTCAGCTTAGACCACTTTGCATTACATGGGAAGACGGCACAAAATATGAAATAGAACGTATCAAACACTGTGAACGGGCTGCAAGCCGGAAAGCAGGGGGTGTAGGATTACGGTATACCTGCATGATAGCCGGAAGCGAGCATTACTTATATTATGAAGAAAATTATAGATGGTTTATGGAAAGAAAACATACTGAATAAACATGAGACACAAAAAATACTTGACATTGTCTATTAGACAGTCTAATATAAAGATATAAAGTAGATAGACAGTCTATTAGACAGGAGGTATTTTATGAGCTGGGTAACAAAATATGATATATGTAGTAGAGATAAGGAAAGTAAGACGGAAACACGGATGTATTTGTGGCTTACTGAAAAAGGAAAGGATAATAGAGAAAGAAATAAGATAATAAGCATTGATGTAAATGACGCAATGAAAATGGTAGATGATAAGGCATCTTATGGGCTAGAAGATCAGACACAAATTATTACTCCCAAGTATATCAAAAACTTTGACGAATACATTTCTGAATTTATAAGGGTTGTATACGAGGCAACAGAACTAATCAGTAATGAGGAATATATGGAGTTTTGCTTTAAGCGGTTGGGGATATATGAAACTGTATTTTATAACAGAAGGCATATATGTGAGAAGTTTTTTGATAGGTATATGCCAAGCACTGTAAAGAAAAAATACGGTTCTGTATGGAATATGATTGATGAGAACAGTGAGGCAATACAGGCAGAAGTTCAGCCTTACTATGAACAGCGAGGGGGAGAGTTTGCCGGATGTTATGTAGATGATTGGGGAAGAAAAAGACCACGTACTGAACCTAAATATTGGGTAAAAAAATACAATTATGTAGATGAATTAAAGGTATGCATCAGAAAGGAGTTGGCAGCATGAATCAGAATAGTTTTGCAAATAAATTAAAAATGCTGATGAAAGAAAGAAAAATATCTGGACAAAGGATAGCCTCTGAACTGAATGTATCGCAAAAAACGATTAGCAGATATTCTACTGGAGAGATTGTGCCTAGTGAAGAGATACAGCAAAGGATATTGCAGGTAATAGCAGATATTGGAGGACATCCGGAAGATGCAGAAACTAAAATCAAAGTATTGCCTATGACATTACGTGAAGTGCTAGATTCTGGATTACCTTTAATGTCGGATGAAGAAATAGAAGCAGAGGAATTAAGAGAATGGGAATTGGATAAGCATAAGGCGTGTCAAGTTTTTTCTATGCTAGATAAAACAAATCAAAAATTTGTAATGGAGCATTTTCAAATGTTTTGTGATCTGGATGCGTATGAAATTGCAATAGTAGAGGCATTTTCAGAAATTCCAGAGGATAAGCGTGAATTTGTTTTGGATGGACTGAATGTACTGCGAATTGACTATTCATCTATGCTTAATAATTCTTATTCATGTAAAAAAGCAGCACAGTATATGGATATGATTTCAAAATGTAAAGAGTTAGTTCCAGAACAGTATGAAAAGTTTGAAGGAATGCCAGATGATATTGAAATAACGGATGAACTAAAAGCATATGAAGATATGTTGGAAAAAACCAGTGGAAATAATGTAGAAAAGATGGGGACTTATTTACCAGAATTGCTTAATTTTGATGAAAAGGACTGGTATCTTTTGATGCTTGTTCAATTCGTGAGTATGCAGGATAAAGGAGCGAATATAACATATTGGGGACGTATTGTAGGAGATAAGGTATATGCGCTGATCAATTATTTAGAAAAATTGGCAGACGAAAGTAAAAATGCGGGTTTATAGATTATCCCTCTATAATGTAAAAATCTTGGCAATGGCAGCGCATGTGTGCGTGTCGGAACTTACCATTGTCGGTATAGTCTGTTTACTTTCCCTTTACGGATTATGCCAGTCACAGATTAACAGATTCATGCAAGGGAGAGAAAAGACTATGAGTAGAAAAAATACGCAAGCATTAAACAGTATACAGAGAATTTGCCACATTCAGAAGATTTCAATGGAGGATGTGTATGCAAGGGCAAAACTGCTGTTATCCATTTACCGGGATGTATGCTGGTCTACCGCATACAGGGCAGAGGAGATGGAGGAAAATCTTGTGTGCTATTGCAGCGGTCAGCTTTCAGATGCATTGGTGTATCTGGAAAGTTTTGCACCACAGGAAAAGAAAATGCAGTTTGAGGAAAGGGTACAGAGCTTATTTGAAACAAGATGGATGATAGAGCTTGTAGATAGTGCCATGATCAAAGTGAGAGAATTTCCTTATAATGGAGATTTGTATTTTCAAATACTGTCACGCTGTTATCTGGATAAATTCAAGTATACAGAATCAGAGCTTTTGGAACTGTTTTCTTTGGAGAGAAGTACATTTTATGACAGAAAAAAAGAGGCTATCTATGTATTTGGTGTGTCCTTATGGGGAGATGAACTGCCTAAAATGATGCGGTTTATTGCAGAGATGGCAGATGAAATGAAAGAGATGCCACAGGAGGTGTTATGCGGATGCTAAGAAATGGTATTAAGAAAATGGAAGTATTAAGCTGCAT
>Ga0129311_1001631_pt1 | contig 15408 bp, 10 predicted proteins | sample Go1ome_FD_94435 | JGI IMG/M metagenome (GOLD analysis project Ga0129311, IMG submission 94435) | Western lowland gorrila individual fecal microbial communities from Wisconsin, USA - Go1022B metagenome | ecosystem: Host-associated > Mammals > Digestive system > Large intestine > Fecal | place... | reverse complement strand
GCTGCTTTCAGGCACATCGAACGGCTTTTATCAGAAAAACCATTTGGTGCCGGAGAAATGCGGACCAATCGGACAGCTACTGCGAAGACAAAGCGTGGTGGCTATGAATAATTCAGGCTAAAGGCTGAGTCTCACTCCCAGCGATGCCCAAAGTCCTTTCTCCGCGTAGAAAGGATTCCGCTGGATCGCCTGGCAAAGCAGATTGCCCGACTCAAGCCAGAACTCCAGTTTTCTGTTGAACCTGTAGCCGCAGTTCACGCCAAGATCCACATAGCCCGGAACCCTGACCTTCACAATCTCCCTGGAGACCACACCGGCGCCGAAAGTCAGGCCGCCGTCATCCGACCCGAAAGCGACCTTCACCACCCTGCCCTCACGCCAGGAGGAAGCCTCCAAAGCCAGGCCGGCATACAGACGGGAACTGATGTTGTACGTCACCCTCAGGTCGCCGCTGTACTTCGGAAGGGCGAATCCAAGGTTGTCCGCATCCTTGTCCTGGAACGACATATTCCTGAACCGCAGATCGGCATCAACCATGAACCGCTTTGTCCGCACCCCGTACAAGGCATTGGCATAGACGAGATTGGCATTTGAATATGCCACGTCAGGCGAAAAGACGGACTGGTCGAACCTGCCGGATTCCATCAAAAGGTTATCGTAGAGAGCGACACCGCCGTTAATGTCATATTGGAAAACCGAGGCCACGTTGCCTTTCACACCGATCCTCGCGTTGAGTTTCTCGACCGTGTTGTCAACCGGCGATGTCATCAGGCTCAGATCCGAAGGAAGAAGGAACGACGGATTGAAATGGCGGCACCGCGAGATCTGCGATGAATATGTGTTCAGACGGCTTCCGCCCATGGCGTCGGCGTAGATCACCACATTGTCGCCGGCGGTGAACCCTACATGGACATCAGGGTAGACAATCTGCCCCTTGCCCCCGCCCATCCTGCGGAAAGACAATGTGTCGGAAGCGTCGTCCCTGAACATAAGCTCCAGTCTCACGCCCAGATTCAAGTCCCAGCGACCGGATCTGACCCTGTAGCCAGGAGTCAGTGCGACACGTCCTATGCCTCCGTCGTAGAAACGGCTGTAGGAAGCGGACTCTCCCTGGAATCCCACGAGGATGCTGCGGTTTCTGTCAAACACCATCCCGGCCAGACCGTCCATGGCGAGCATGGACTCGCTCAGCCTGTCGGCGGAGACCCGGGTCCACGTTTTGCCCGGCCCCGCCAGCGACAGCGGGCCGAGATCCAGATTGTCGCCGGCCAGCCTGCCCCTAAACGCCACATCGTAGAGGAAATATGTCTCCGCATCGTTGTTGGAACGGATCCTCGCGTTGAAATCGAAGGCGTTGAAGGTGCGTGACATCACCGAATCCTTCGCGGCCACGCCGTAGTAGCCGAGGCCGAACGACAGGATCGCCCTGTCCCAATTGCAGAGTCCGTCGAAGCCGGCAGTGGTCAAGGCGTCGTGTCCGCTGTAGCTCTCCCCGGACTTCCTCAGGCGGTACAACCCGTCCTCCGGTTCCGTCCTGAACCCATGATAGCTGCCGAAATAGGACTTGTGCGAAGCATACACGCTCATCTGGAACGGACCCTTCAGCTCGGGACTGTACACGAACTCCAGCTGAGGCTGGAGCGTGTAGCCCGCTCCAGCCTTCAGGTAGAGCTTACGTCCTCTCCACGCGTCCTTCCCTGGTCTCATGTCAAGCATGTAGGGCTTGAAGCTGTAGGCTCCCTGATAGGGCTTGTTGAAGACCTCGTAGTCAAAGTCCAGATCGAATCTGAGCAGGGAATCCGGCACATTCATCGCCAGCAAAGGCTTGTGTGCCTCGGACGGGCTGCCCTGATAAGTGTTCGTGACCTCAACAGTAGGATTGAAGTTCTGTCCGAACGAAACCGCGGCGGACATCAGCATGGCCGCGGAGACAAGATATATTCTTTTCATATTCATTAGCGCTCCATATTCTTAAGTTTGTCGAGCCTCATCCTGACGTTGTCCAGCACGTCGTCACTCTTGCCGGAAGCTGGCTTGTAGCCGTTCAGGACGCTCTCGAAGGTGGCCTTTGCCTGCTGGAGGTTATCCTGCTCGGCGAACGAGTCGCCAAGTACTATGAACGCCTTGGCGAGCCAGTAGCTCTGGTCCCCGGCCTTCTCGGCGAAGGCATAGACCTTCTTCTCGACACTGTCGTACTTGCCCTGGTCATAGGCGTCCAGGATGATCATGTAGGCCGCCTCGGCACCCTCGGAAGTGGAAGGCCTGGCGCTCAGGGCAGCGAAAATCTCATAGGCGGCGGAGCGCTCGTTCATCGAAAGCAATGACTTGGCCTTTGAATATTCCGCCTCCCTGATCTCCTCGGCAGTACTCTTGCTGTCTTCCCTGACCCTGTCGGCGCAGGAGATGGCGGATGTCCAGTCGCCGGCCTTGAATGCCGACCTGAGCATGCCGACCCTCGCGGTGTGCCTGTTGTTGTCGATCCTGGCGTCCTCAAGCAAAGAGGAGTAGCCGCCATAGGCGTCCTTATAGCGCTGGAGCTCGTACGACAGCCTTGAGAAATTCAGCATGGCCGTCTCGGCGAACGAGCTTTCGGAGCCTCTCGACAGTGATTTCGTGTACCAGTCGCACGCCTGTTCCTTCTTGCCTATGTTCCTGTAGCATTCAGCCACATAGAACTCCGCCGCAGGCACTTTCTGTCCGGAAGGATAGCGCTCCAGGTAGGCCATCAAGGAGGTCAAGGCCTTGTTGTAGTTCTCCGTCATGAAGATCTGCTCGGCGGCGTTGAAGTACATGGCCTCCTTCTCGCCGTCGGACTTGTCCTTGATGACACCAGCCTTGTCGGCGAAGTCGATGTACTCATCCACACGTCCCTGTGACTGATAGATGGACTCGATGGCCAGAAGAGCGTCCTGCGCGTACTCGGTGCCGGGCATCTCGGAGATCACCTGCTTGTAGTAGTCCAGAGACTTGTCGTACTCGGACATATTCCTTGAGATCATGCCCAGCTCGATCAGCGACCGGGCCACGATGGTCTTGTCACCGGTCGAGGAGCGAAGCTTGTCGAATGTCACGACGGCATCGTCATTCCTGCCGGCCGACACATAGGCTCTTCCAAGCTCGAACATCGCCTCCGGATAGTACTCGGTCGAAGGCTTAGCCTTCAATGCCCTGGAAAGCAAGGAGATCTTGCCATCCGTGTCGCCAAGCAGACCGTAGGCGATTCCGGCGCGGTAGTTAGGGTAGAGGTTGTCCTTGTAAGGGAACCTCTTAAGCGCCTTTTCATATTCAGCAACCGCCGTCTTGTAGTCCTTGCGGGCGAAATCGCAGTCGGCCCTGCGCGCGGCTGCATCCTCGCCCTCGGAGAGGCCGGAGCCGGAAAGATATTCATCAAACCACTTGGCCGCGCTGGCGTAGTCGCCGGTGCGGAAGTAGCAGTAAGCCATGTCGTAAGGGATCAGGCGTCCCTCCGCCTTGCCGTCAAGTGCGGAGTTGTTGTAAAGCTCCTTGAATGTGTCCAGCGCCTTGTCGAACTGGTCGCTGCGATAGTAGGACTCAGCCAGCCAGTAGCGCGACAGCTGAGAGAACGAGGACCTCCTGTCGGCGTAGAAGGACGACGCCCTGAGGAACGGAACGGCGTCGCTCCATGAACCCGTGCCGATCAGCTGCTCAGCCCGGAGGTAGTTGGCCTTCATGTAGTTGGCCCGTTGGTTCTTGTCCAGCAGGTCGATGTGCGAGTAGGCCTCGACGGCTCCGGAATAGTCGTGGTTGTACAGCGAGGCGAGCGCCATGTAGCTGAAGATCCGGTCGCCCTTCTTCTTGTCGGAGTACTTCGACATGTAGTCGTTGAAGACCGAAGGGTTATGGTTCAGGTCGAATGACAGCTTGGCGTAGTTGAAATGGGCGTCCTCCTGGATGTCAGGGTTGTACGCCCTTTGGGAAGCGTCCTTGAACGCGTCCAGGGCGGCCACCTTGTTGCCGGTCTTGATGTAGCTGTAGGCCAGCTGGTAGTTCGCGATCTGGCCGAGGGAGTCTGTCCTGTCCCTCATCATCGAGAAGTTGTCGATGGCACCCTTGAAATCCCCGGTGGCGTAGAGGACCGATCCGGCGTAGAAAAAATCATCGCGGTCCATGTCCTTGTCGCTCTTCCCGATCCTGTCGTAGAACTCCTTGGCCTTCTCTGTGTCACCCTTTGCCAGATAGGACTCCGAAATGATCCTCGCCAGATGGCTCCTGCGCTCATCAGGAGCGTTGTCATAGAGGTCCAGGCCGTGCTTAAGGACGTAGGAATAGTCCTTCTTCATGAAACGGCAATCGGTCATGTAGTAGTCGGACATCTCCTTGAAACGCGGATCCCTGCCCGCCTTCGCGAACCACTCGTAGGCCTCGTCGAAATTCCTATCGGTGTAGTTGATGTAGCCCAGGGAATACCTCGACGGCGCGGTGTAGTCCGAATGGGCCATCTTGTCAGCCTTCTCAAAAAGGGACTTTGCCTTCAAGAGGTCACCTTCCTCGAAGTATGAATATGCCTCCTTGAAGGAATACTCCGCCACCAGCGCGTCAGGAAGCCTCTCTCCGGCCACCTTCCCGAACTCGTGTATGGCGGACTTGAAGTCCTGGCGGTCGAAGGCGTTCAACGCCTTATAGAAATGGATCTGAGGGACGAGACCGGAGTAAGGATGGCCGGCCACATATTCATCGGCCAGAGTCTCGTTCCCCCTCGCCTGGAGCCTCACGGCGCAGAGAGCCTCATAGCCTCCCGCCAGCACGTCCCCGGTTTCCTTGTAGATCGATCCGAAAATGCTTCCGGCCCGCTCGAACATTCCGTGATCGTAGAGTTCCTCCGCTCCACGGAACCGGTCCGGGATGGCCTCCTGAGCCTGCAGCGCCGCCCCCGTCGTTAGGGACAACGCTGACAGAAGCACTGCGACAAACTTGCTTTTCATATCTGTTTTTTATGTTAATCTTACCAATAATAATATTCTACAAATTTACTAAAAATAAAGTATATTTGCGTTTACTATGGAAGAGAAAGCGCTATCAGCATCAAAAAACGAGCCGCTTGTTTCATTCAAGGGCGCGGACATCCTCAACGGGGAAAGCCCCGTGATCTACGGACTCGACATGGAGATATTCCCGGCGGACTTCGTCTACATCGTCGGGAAGGTCGGAACCGGCAAGACATCCATCATCCGCACGATGATCGGTGAGAATCCTCTGGCCGGCGGAACCGGAGAGGTCTGCGGGTTCAGGCTCGACAAACTCAAGGACAAGGAGATCCCCTTCCTCAGGCGCAGGATCGGGGTGGTGTTCCAGGACTTCCAGCTGCTGATGGACAGGAGCGTGGAAAGCAATCTGGAGTTCGTGCTGAAGGCGACAGGATGGAAGGACAGGAACGAGACCGACAGGCGGATCAGCGAAGTGCTTCACGACGTGGGGATGGAGAACAAGGCCCACAAGATGCCTCACCAGCTTTCCGGCGGCGAGCAGCAGAGGGTGGCCATCGCACGGTCTTTGCTCAACAGGCCGCGTCTCATCATCGCCGACGAGCCGACCGGCAATCTGGACAACGAGACAGCTGACGGCATCCTCCGGCTTCTTACCGGAATCAACAAGGAGGACGGAACGGCGGTCGTGATGGTGACCCACAACAGAAACATATTCGAGAAATATCCCGGCAGGGTCTTCGTCTGCAAGGACGAGAGATGCAACGAGAGCCTCAACGAAGAGGTCATCGACCTGGCGCTGACCATTTAAGACCTTCCAAGGCCGCCTATGCTGAAGAAAGACAGGTACCACCACATACTATCATGGTTCGAGGCGAACCAGCCCGAGGTGCAGACGGAACTGCGCTACGGATCGCCTTTCCAGCTGCTTGTGGCGGTGATCCTGAGCGCGCAATGCACTGACAGAAGGGTGAATATGGTCACGCCGGAACTGTTCCGCCGGTTCCCGGCTCCCGAGGATCTGGCCGGCGCGCCGGTCGAAGACGTGCTGGCGGTGATCAAGAGCGTTTCCTACCCGAACAGCAAGGCCGCGCACCTTGTCGGGATGGCGGGCAGGCTGGTGGCCGATTTCGGCGGCGAGGTCCCGTCGGACATCGACAGCCTGATGACGTTGCCCGGAGTAGGGCGGAAAACGGCCAATGTGCTTGCCTCGGTGATCTACGACAAGCCGGTGATCGCCGTGGACACCCACGTGTTCAGGGTATCTCACAGGATGGGGCTCTCGGACGGGAAGACGGTGGACGCTGTCGAGAAAGAGCTTGAGGCACACATCCCGGAAAGCCTCCGGGCCAGGGCGCACCACTGGCTCATCCTGCACGGACGCTACATCTGCGCCGCCAGGAAGCCCAAATGCGGGGAATGCCCGCTACAGGACTGGTGCAGGGACTACGAAAAGAAACACAGGACAACACTATGATACATTTTTCACCGGAGAACATACTCCTCATCGGATCCATCCTGATTTTCACGGCGATACTCATCAGCCGGGCCGGTTTCAAGTTCGGAATCCCGGTCCTGCTCCTGTTCATCGTCGTCGGAATGGCGTTCGGTGTCGATGGATTAGGACTCGCGTTCGACAATTTCCACATCGCACAGTTCATCGGTACGGTTGCCCTCTGCGTCATCCTTTACTGCGGCGGTCTCGAGACGAAGTTCGACACCATAAAGCCGGTCATGAAGGAAGGAATCGTGCTGTCCACGGTGGGGGTTCTGCTGACCGCCGCGTTCACGGGCGGGTTCATATTCCTTCTCACAAGGGTCGGACATCTGGACGAGGGAATGTCGATTGTGATGTGCTTCCTGCTGGCGGCGGTGATGTCCTCGACCGACTCGGCTTCGGTGTTCAACATCCTGCGCAACGCCAACATGAAGCTGAAGGAGAACCTGCAGCCCGTCCTTGAGCTGGAGTCCGGTTCCAACGACCCGATGGCCTACGTCATCACCATCGTGCTGATCCAATGCGCCCAGCAGCTTTTCGAGCCGGCCTCGGGGATTGACATCAACTACACCAGGATGATCGGGAACGCCGTCCTGACCTTCTTCCTTCAATTGGGCATCGGAGCCATCATGGGTGTAGGCCTCGGAAAGGCCTTTGCCTGGGCCTTGGGCAAGTTAAGGCTCAACGGAGCGTCCCTGTACGCCATCTTCGCGCTCAGCGTCGGCTTCTTCATCTACTCCGTCACAGGACTCGTGAACGGGAACGGCTTCCTCGCGATCTATCTGGCCGGCGTGATCATAGGCAACAAGCCGATGGCCCACAAGAGAGAGGTCTTCAGGTTCAGCGACACGGTCACCTGGCTGATGCAGATGGGAATGTTCCTCACGCTTGGGCTTCTCGTGAACCCTAAGGAGATGCTGTCCGTGGCTCCCGTGGCACTTCTCATCGGAATATTCCTCACCTTTATAGGCCGTCCTTTGGCCGTGTTCCTTTCGCTTCTTCCGTTCAGGAAGCTGTCGTTCAAGGCGCGCGTGTTCATCTCTTGGGTGGGTCTGAAAGGAGCCACTCCGATCATCTTCGCCATATTCACTGTCGTGGCTGACATTCCGGGCTCCGGACAGATCTTCAACATCGTATTCTTCATCACGATGGTTTCCATGCTGATCCAAGGCATGAGCATTCCTGCGGTGGCGCGCAAGCTGAACCTTGCCCTGCCTCAGGAGAAGGCTCCGGAGACATTCGGAATCGAGATCCCGGAGGAGGCCGGCAAGCTGATGGACCACAGGCTGACGGAGACGGATCTCGCTGCCGGTGACACACTTAAGGAAGTCGCATTACCGGAGGGGACCCGTGTTGTGATGATAAAGAGGGACGGTGAGTTGATTGTTCCTGACGGGTCAGTCAAGCTCAAGGTCGGCGACAAGCTGCTTATGATTATGGGCAACCAATTTGACGAATCGGAATAATGATGTAAATTTGCAGCCCGGTCACTTCGACATGCTCAGTGACCGGGCAATTGGAATAAACCAAAATTTTTAGGAATATGAAAAGAATAGTACTTATCCGTCACGGCGAAAGCCAGTGGAACAAGGAGAACAGGTTCACAGGCTGGACCAACGTTGACCTCAGCGAGAAGGGCGTTCAGGAAGCCCTCGACGCCGGAAAGGCCCTCAAAGAGGCCGGAATCACCTTCGAAGTGGCCTACACCTCTTATCTTAAGAGAGCCATCAAGACCCTCAACAACGTCCTCGACGCTATGGATCTCGACTGGATCCCTGTAAAGAAGACCTGGAGGCTCAACGAGAAGCATTACGGAATGCTTCAGGGTCTGAACAAGGCCGAGACCGCCCAGAAGTACGGTGACGAGCAGGTGCTCATCTGGCGCCGCAGCTTCGACGTGGCTCCTCACAACCTTCCTGAGGACGATCCTAACAGCGCTACCAAGGATCCTCGCTACGCTCTCGTTCCAGACCAGTACATTCCTCGCACAGAAGCTCTTAAGAACTGCATCGAGCGTGTTATGCCTTACTGGGAGTGCGAGATCTTCCCTGCCCTCAAGCAGCACGACAACATCGTGGTTGTGGCTCACGGCAACAGCCTCCGTGGCGTTGTGAAGCACCTCAAGGGAATCTCAGACGCTGACATCGTCGGCCTGAACATCCCGACAGCGACTCCTTACGTGTTCGAGTTCGATGACGACCTCAATCTCGTGAAGGATTACTATCTCGCTGATCCTGAGGAGCTGAAGCGCAAGCAGGAGGCTGTGGCCAAGCAGGGTAAGGCTAAATAATTTTCCGACACATCCATTTGCTATCCCTCTGGAAATCTTTCAGAGGGATTTTTATGTTGTGCAGTCACTTCGGTTCAAGGGTTGGAACATTATACCCAGACAGGGGTACACACAATCATAAGCCGGCTTCTACCGTGCTTGATGACAGCGGAAAAAAGGCAAATGGCGGATTTTGCACGTTACCAAAATCCGCCATTTGATTTTTCCGCTGTCAAGTGGCCAGCTTTGGGCTTGTCGAAGCGCCACCAATACAAACAATAGATTGTAACCGAAATGTAACACGGTTGCAATCGTCCGGTAACATTTTATGGTGAATTTTGCGTTCGTAATAGTAGAGAAAAATTATGAGTGAGATTTACCTTGTGTTTGTGGTATTCCTGTTCGTGCTGGCGGTGTTCGACCTGATGGTCGGAGTCAGCAACGACGCTGTCAACTTCCTGAACTCAGCGATAGGCGCCAAAGTGGCCAAGTTCAGGACAATCATCATCGTGGCCGCTGTCGGAGTGTTCATGGGAGCGACGATGAGCAACGGAATGATGGAAGTCGCAAGGAATGGAGTATTCCATCCGGCGATGTTCTCCCTGAAGGAGCTGATGTTCATCTTCCTCGCCGTGATGATCTCTGACGTGATCCTGCTTGACATATTCAACAACCTCGGAATGCCGACCTCGACCACGGTTTCCCTTGTGTTTGAGCTGCTCGGCGGCACCACGGCATTCGTCCTCCTGAAGCTGGCGAACGACACCACCGGACTAACGGTAGGCGATCTGATGAACACGGAGAAGGCGCTCGGCATGATCATGGCCATATTCGTCTCCGTCGCCATAGCGTTCTTCTTCGGAATCGTCCTGCAGTACATCTCCCGTCTTGTCTTCACATTCACCTACAAGAAAAACCTCAAGTGGAAGATAGGAATATTCGGGGGCGTCGCCACGACAGCCATCTTCTACTTCATGCTGTTCAAAGGCATCAAAAGCATGTCTTTCGTCACGCCGGAAATCTACGAATATATCCAAAATCACACCCTTGCCATTCTGGGAATATGCTTCCTCGCGTCAACAGCCATCATGCAGTTTCTCTATTTCTTGAAAGTCAATGTGTTCAAGATTCTGGTACTGATGGGAACTTTCGCCCTTGCGATGGCATTCGCCGGCAACGACCTCGTCAACTTCATCGGAGTGCCTCTGGCGGGATATTCCGCCTACACTGACTTTGCCGCAAGCGGAGCCTCGGACCCTTCCACCTTCATGATGTCATCCCTTGAGGGACCGGCCAAAAGTCCGATGATATTCCTTGTGGCGGCAGGCGCGGTGATGGTGTTCTCGCTCGCGACATCGAAGAAAGCCCACAACGTGATCAAGACCTCCGTGGACCTTTCCAGGCAGAGCGAGGGTGACGAGATGTTCGGCTCGTCGAAGATAGCCCGGGTTCTGGTCAGATTCTCCAACAACACCGCCAATTTCTTCCAGGATGTCGTTCCGGACAACGTCAAGGCCTGGTGCGAGAAGCGTTTCAACACCGACGAGGCCAGACTTCCGGAAGGAGCGGCATTCGATGAGGTCAGAGCGACGGTCAATCTGGTTGTGGCAGGTCTGCTGATAGCCCTCGGAACATCCCTTAAACTACCTCTTTCAACAACTTACGTCACATTCATGGTAGCCATGGGTTCCTCTCTGGCCGACCGTGCCTGGGGACGAGAGAGCGCTGTCTATAGAGTGACTGGTGTCGTCTCCGTCATCGGAGGCTGGTTCATCACAGCCGGAGCAGCCTTCATTCTCTGCTTCCTCGTGGCGATGCTGATGCACGTCGGCGGATTCGTGGCCGCCTGCATAATGATGGCTCTCGCGATCTTCCTGCTCGTCCGCAGCAACATACGCTACAAGAAAAAGGCTGAGGAAGAAAACGGCGACATCACTTTCAACCAGATGATGCTCAGCACCGACAAGGGCGAGATCCTTACTCTTCTGAGCAAGCACATAGCCGACAGCCAGTCTGATTTCCTTGAATATGTCAACACAACCTTCCGCCAGATCACCGATGGCTTCATCAAGGAGAATCTCGGAATGCTGCACAAGGCCGAAGAGACAATGAGACGCAAGAGGGACGAGCTGAAGAACTGCCGCCGCAAGGAGATGGTCGGCTTCCGCAGGATCGATCCGGAGGTCGCCATGGAGAAGAACACATGGTTCCATCTCGGCAGGAACTCCTGCGAGGAGATCCTCTACTGCCTGAGGCGCATCGCCGACCCTTGTGAGGAACACGTGGACAACAACTTCGTGCCGCTGAGCAAAGAGCAGGTCAAGGAATATATCCCATTGAGGGACACGGTACTGTTCCTCCTGAGACGCACCGAGAAGATTCTCCAGACCGATTCCTACGACGAGGTTGATGAGGTCCGCCGTGAGGCTGAGGAGCTGAAGGATTGTCTTGAGAAGGCCCGTGAGGCACAGATGCAGCGGATGCAGTCCTCCAAGGAGAACATCACCGTGGCCTACCTCTACCTGAATCTACTTCAGGAAACCCGTGAGCTCACCAGCTCCCTCCGCCACCTCCTCCGCGCCTCCAAAGGCTTCAGGGAATAGTTAGCAGGGGTATGGTGGCACTGTGGAAGCCAATCGTCTGAATATCTTTACATTAACAAGGACATCCTCCTACATGGTGGGAGGACGTCCTTTTATCACGTTGATTATCTGTTATTTATTCCCCACGGGAGACAACAAGAATTGTCGCGCGGCGAGCCGCGTCAGAAGCATCCTTGCCGGAATCGCCGAGAGGCTGGCGGAAAGCCCGGCTGCAATCAACTCCTTGCTTTCTCAAGTAGTCAAGAACGGTCTCGATGCGAAGCTCGCTGAGTCTCAGGTTATGCCCGCTGCCTCCGGTGGCGGAAGCCTCTCCGACAACAACAAGTTCAGTTTCTTTCATGGTCTTCAAACGTTCCGCGAAAGCGTCAAGACTGGCCTTCGCCTCTGGAAGAAGCTTGAAACTGTCATTGGAGAACTGAACGGTAAGATCCTGAAGAACCTCATTGGTGCGGCGCGCCTTAAGCTCAGCGTTTTCTTTCTCAAGGGCTTCTACCCGGGACTTCAGCGCGGCGTTCTCGGTCTTGGCGGATGCGAGAGCCTCATCCTTGGCTTTGCCGGAAGCCTCACAGTCCGCCTTGGCTGCCGCCCCGGCCACGGTCATCGCGGCCAAGGCAAGCTCGGACTCACGCAACTTCCGTCCCGTGCCCTTATAACCTGACTTTGAGCCAAGAATATTCAGTCTCAAGACCACTGAGCCTGTGGCGATCCCTTTGGGAGCGTTATCACATTTCAGAAGCCGTTTGTAATTGCCTTGCAGGCCAACCGTCACCACTGGACTCACGTCAAACTCGGCGGACAGCAGCATCGGAACATAACCGACATCGTACTTATGCCTGGAGTTCACCGCATCCAGCCAAGTGTTTATCGTCTCCTTGTACGACCCGCTCCAACGCTCATGTCCCATCGAGATGTCGTAGGTGTTGCCACTGGCGAAAAGCCAGCCGAAACCGGCTCCCGCATAAAGGTTGAAGCGTCTGTCCTGACGATTCCTCCACAGCTCCATGATGTTGAACTCCAGAGTCATGTCAGCGGCGTGATAATGTGTCCACATCTTTGAATATACTAGGCCGCCGTACCGCTCGGAAAGAGTTCCGGTCCCGGCAGGAATCTCAATAGGCTGGAACTCAGAGAACCGCTGCTCACGGGCATATTTCGAGAAATCGTAGTTCAGCCCCAGACGAATCCACGGACGGATGTTGAACGAGACTCCGGCACCTATCTCCGGGAATATATTCATACCCGGCGCCGCGTCCACGCTTGACATTCCCAGTCCGTGCACCATCGTTGCGCCGCCCTCCGCATAAAGGCCCCAGGTGGAGGTGCGGTAGGCACTGTTCCCCCGCTCCTGCGCCACAACATCTGCGAAGAGGCCCGAGGACAAGGCCAACATTATGATTGTCAAATATCTTTTCATAAGTAGCGAATGGTATTAATTATCTTCGACTATTATAAACTCTACGGAATTGTCAGGATACTGATTCGGAAAATACTGTAATCCTCTAACCCCCCAAACTCCGCTTGTGGATTTAATTGCCGTAGACTTATGAATGTACTCGATATAATCTCCATCAGGTCTTCTGATTTTTCCGAAAGAGTCTGCCCCAATCATATCCTGCACTTTAAGATTCTTGCCGGCAGCACGTTCTCCTATCTTTACCCAGAAACGATATGAGCAGTTTTTATGGACCTTTTTAATATAGTAACAAGAATGACCATTTTTATTGGTATGCACAGGATCCGGATTCACAAAATGTTGACCAATATGAACGGCAAGAATCACCCCATCCCAGTCAATTATGCTATTCAAGATGCCTCCTTCAGTGTAAAGAGGTCCATAAAAACTTGTGGTCTCGTTGCCCGATAGCGGATACTTGCCTGAATCTTGTCTCCACCAAAACTTATATCTATGCGGCAAAGACAATGGAATCAGATCCTTAAGAGCCCTTACCACCTCATAGTTCTCGTGATTGGCAACCCAGAAAGCGTCGTCAACATACAAGTAATCATCACCGACCTCCAGAAGTTCATCCTTAGTGAAATGGTATGTCGATGCACTGTTGAGCGCTGTCAGGATCAAGTCCTGCTTCTCGGTAATATTGATCAGCCCCTGGGCCAACGCCTCCCGGATGGCTTCCATTTTCGTGGTGAGGCCGGAAAGCCCGGAACCAATCGCATCCTCGATCGCATCCAGTTTGTCGTTGGCTGTCCCGGCTGTCGCGTTCAAAGCCTCTATCGCCTTCCTAACAAGGCCGAGCGTGCTGTCTTCTCCGACAAGACCAGAATTAACCGCACCTTCAATAAGCGCAAGTTTGGCACTCAAATCCGTCGTCTGATCCTTCACAGCCTTCTCGACGGCCGCAAGTCTCTCCTCCAGAGAACCCTGAAGCGAGCCGATGGCATCCTTGACAAGATCAATCGCCTTCGCGTTATCGGCAAATCCGGCCTTGACCGTCCCCTCTATAAGAACCAGCTTCGCGCTAAGATCCGTCGTCTGGTCCTTCACAGCCTTCTCGACAGCCGCAAGTTTCTCCTCCAGAGAGCCCTGAAGCGTGCCAATGGCTGTCCTGACGAGATCAATAGCCTTCGCGTTGTCGGCAAGTCCCAGCTTGACAGAAGACTCGATGAGAGCGAGTTTCGCGCTCAAGTCTGAGGTTTGGGTCTTAAGAGCATTTTCTATGGCGGCGAGTTTCTCGGCGACGGAAGTACTCATGGAATTGATCGCCGCGATTGCCTTCCCTATCAACTCCTCATACTTGATGACACCGCTCTCGTAGGCCTTCGTCAAAAGTTCTATCTTCTGTTCAAGAGTGAAAGTCTGATTATTGATGGCCTTTTCAAGAAGATTAAGCTTTTCCGAAACAGTTTTGGTCTGATCCAGAAGCGCATTCACCAGAGCGCTGTAATCATTCGTTAAGTTCGTGGTTTGCTGAAACCTGATGTCCGGCGAGTCATACTCGCACGAAACAACCGCTGCCATCATCGCAAGGGCGGCAAGGGCGGCAAATACTTTTTTCATAAAAAAATGGATTTGTGGCTTACGCCAGTTAATAAAAACAAATATATTATCCCAAAAGTAATATTTTTTTTCCAGATTACAAGTGGTGACAGAAAAACGGAGAAGAGCCCCCACACACTTACAGCAAGTCTAAGCCGCCTTAGGCAGCGTGAAGACGAACTCCAGGCCTCCGGCGATGCCTAAGCGGACAGAGATGTTGCCATGATGAAGCAGCACAGAGTTCTTGACTATCGCAAGCCCGAGACCAGTGCCTCCCATCTTGCGGGAACGTCCCTTGTCTATGCGGTAAAACCGCTCAAAAAGATGAGGAATATGCTCGGACGCCACTCCTGGGCCATTGTCAGAGAAGCTGAAGGTATAGAAATCCGCGCTTTCCGACAAGACCTGCACGGTGATTGTAACCCCTTCGCCCCCGTATGCGATGGAATTGTCAGTCAAGTTTCTGAATATTGAATATAGCAACGAAGGATTGCCGTCCACAGCCACTTCCGGACCAACCAAAGCCCTGAATGTCACGTGTTTCGCCTCCATCTGCATAGACACGTCCCGCTGGATGGATTGAAGCAGATCCGGGATATTCACTGGTTGAAACTCATATTCCTGAGGGGCGTCATCGAGTTTATTGAGTGTCGAGATGTCCGCGAGAAGGCTTGACAGACGGCGGCTTTGGGCATAGCAGCGCTGTATGAACTGGTCCTTTGTTTCTTTGTCAATGTCCGGGTTGGACACTATCGTCTCAAGATAGCCCTGGATGCTGCTGACCGGGGTCTTCAACTCATGAGCCACATTCTGAGTCAGCTGTCTCTTCAAGCGAGTCTTATCCTCCTCACTGTCACGCAGTTTGTCGTACATACTCACCTTCCCCTTATCTATGGATTTCTTAAGATGAACATACCGTCCTTGCATCGTAATCAACGCAAGAGCCAGCAATACAACGACTATAGACAACAGTATTATCATTGTTCCTCGTATAGATAACCGAACCCGTGGCGCGAGACTATCCTGTTCCCATATTCACCGATCTTCTTGCGAAGGCGGGTGATGTTGACATCCACAGTCCTGTCGGTGACAATCACATC